>SCPN01000455.1_pt1 | contig 50300 bp, 51 predicted proteins | sample 6106831 | NCBI WGS metagenome assembly SCPN01 (sample SAMN10720447, study PRJNA508395) | human gut metagenome | isolation source: Participant 1, 0 month | reverse complement strand
TGCTGACAACCATCCTTTTATTAATTACTTAAATTATGAATTACTTAAGCCTTTATTTACTTACAATTGATGTATTAATCTGCTTGTAGAAATCCTGTGTCTTTGCTGCTGCATTATCCGTAACCTCTACCATTAACTAGCAGCCTTTGACAAAGTTCTGTGCTGGCGTCCAGTAGTCATTCATTCCTGATACTGTAGGCTGGATAACTGATGTCTTGTTAAATGTATCATTCTGTGCGGTTACAAGAGCATCTTTCTTGATAGCATCTGTTGCAAGAAGCTCTGTATTACAAGGAATAACACCTCTTAATTCGTAGTGGCTCTGCTGTGCATCTTTACCGCCAAGATACTAGCTTCAAAGCTACAGCAAGCCTAACAAACACTGCAGTTAGGGTTAACTGCGATTGCCTTAGAACCGGCAAATGACTTAAGCTGCTTATCTGTTCCACCAATCTTTAATGTTGGAAGAGATACCAGAAGTTATTACCAAAATTTCCTATAACTATAATCCCATGAACCCACCAGGAATGTACCAACAGGAACCATCTCTTAAAAGCTCCGCCTTTACACCCACAAAGAAGATTCATTGACAAAGTTAGGATTGTTAACAAATGAAACCATAGCCTGTGTTGCCTGTGTTCCCTTATCACCAGAAATATCAATTCCTGCTGAATTATCCTTACCATCCTTGCCGAAATATGAAGGCATCCGTTAGAGATAGAGATGTTGACATATACCAGCCCTCTGTTATATTAAACGCTACCTTGTTTTTAGAGAGCATTGTATCTAAGCTCTTAACATCACTTTCTGAGAATTTACTCTTATCATAATACATAAACCAGGTATTTGTTGTGAATGGTACACCATAAACATTACCATCAACTGTAACTGAATCTACAATTGTACTTGAATTAGTTTTCTTAACATAATCTGCTTTCACCATAAGCTTTGCAATGGCAGCATAATAAATAATAAAAGAGCTGGTCATTTGCAAAGAAGTAAACATCTCCTGAATTACTTGGATCCTGTGTTACAGTCTTACCAGCATCTGCCTCTGCACATACACCATAATCAAAGGTAAGATCCCATTCTGGATGCTCTGAATTAAACTTCTCACACATTGTCTGAAGCCATTTACCATTTTCTTCAGCCTGATCCTCTGCTGGTCCCCATACCTTAATGGTAGCTGTAATCTTTTCCTCTGTCTTTGAATCATTTCCTGTGCTGGCCGAATCTTTTCCAGAACCACAGCCTGTTAAAAGTGATCCACACATCGTTGTCAGCATAAGTGCTGCTGCTAATTTCTTTAATCTCATACCAAAAACCTCCTTAATAATTTAATCATCAATCATCCTTTGTTTTTCGACGTCTTTAACTTTTCTTGATGATTTAATTATATTAGGAGGTTTAAAAAATTAAAATATAAAGTATTTTAGAAATATGTTGTTTTTTTATGATGTAATTATAAAATATATAAAAATTTACATAATGCATATTATTCCATCAGCCTGACAGGGAATTTAATCGTGATTGTTGTGCCTGTACCAACAATACTTTTAACCTCAAGATGATATTCTTCTCCATAAAACAGCCTGATTCTATCATTGACATTACGTGCACCATAGCCCTTAGACTCTGCTGTAAGAATGCTTTTACATATATTTTCATCCATTCCCACACCATTATCTGATACAGACAGACAGACAATATCTATGTTTTCATTAGCTGTATTTACATATGAACGTCTGCTTCCCTTAATAGTTATCACTCCCCGTCTGTCAGTCAGAAGGTCTATTCCATGGTCAATTGCATTCTCCACAAGAGGCTGAAGTATAAGATTCAACGACTCAACCTTAAGAATATCACTGCTTATATCGATATCAACATTAAATGAATTATCGTGCATAATCTGCTGAATCTCTATGTAGGACCTTACATTACTTATCTCCTGCTCAAGCATAAGCGTATTCTTACCCTTGTTAAGCGAAGTCCTGTAGTAATTAGATAATGCAAGAGTAATCCTGCTTATATCATCCTGCTCATATTCAATAGCCTTCCAGTTAATAAGTGACAGCGAATTATACAGAAAATGTGGATTAATCTGTGCCCGTAGCACCTTCATTTCAGATTCCTTCTGGCTTATGCGTCCTTCATACACCTGGGTTATAAGATTCTTCGTCTGTGTTGTCATCTCATTAAAGTCCTGAATCAGATCTCCAATCTCATCCTTATCCTCTGTCTTAATGACTGCATCGAAATCTCCCTGCTCAACCTTAGCCATGCTTGCCTGAAGCTTTCTGATCCTTTTTGTGATAAATCCAGATGTAGCTGTAATAGAAGCTGCCAGACCAAGCAATGCAACAACAACTGCTACAATTATCATGGCAGCTATCGAGCTGGTCGAATTAAACATCATTTTCCTTGGCTCATATATATAGGTCGTCCAGCCTGTAACCGGTGATTCCTTTCTTACAAGTGCATAGCCTCCTGCATTACTGCATATATTTCCATCCCAGCAGACTTCATCCAACATTTTTTTTAAAGAGAGCTTTGCTGCTTGTTTTTCCATACCACTATTGTCCGAATAATTCAAAACATATCTGCTATTATCACCAATATTATTAAACTCTCCAATCACTACACCAGCTTTGTCAACCACTATTATTCCACATCCTGGTTCAATGCCCTGTCTGTATGATGACATAACACTATCATAATCGACATCTATATACATAATTCCTGTAATTCCCATATTTTCAAGTGTTGACATTTTTCTTGCAGATATAATCTTTTTATTATCCTTATCTACATACCAGTTAATAGCCGTAGAGTCTGATGCCTTATCGAAAAAAGGTTCATTCTCAATTTCCTCAATAGGTGCAATCGTAGTATCATGCTTTATTCCGTTATCAACATATACCGTTACCTTATTTATGTCATTATGAAAATATCTTAGTGAAGACAGCATTGGATCAAAGGTTGTAACAATCTGGCTGTACATTTCATATGTGCTGCTGTAATCATAGGCAAGCACACTTGAAATCGTTTCATTAAATGTTATATAGTTAGAGAGATTATTATATACCTCAATCTGACCGTCCACAGTAGCAACAGACTGCTCTAACGAACCCTGCATGCTCTTTAAATCCCTGTCCATAAGAATTGAACGCATCTGTCCGAACGCAAATGCAAACAGGACAAACAACGGAATAAGACCAGTAACGATATAGATACTGGCAAGCTTATTCTGTAATTTTATATTGTTAATTCTCTGTCTTATCCATCTCAAGCAAACTGTACCTCGCACGTTTAATTACTAATTATTATTCAACATTTTCCCTGAACTTCTGTGGACTAACACCACAATACTCCCTGAAGCTCTGACAGAAATATGACACATTAGGATATCCTACCTTCTCACTGATACATACTATCTTCATGTTCGTATCCTCAAGCATCTGCCTTGCCTTCTCCATCCGGTACTGCTTAATATACTTGCTGAGGTTCTGCCCCGTTTCTTTCTTGAATAGCGAACTAAGATAGCTAGGTGCAAGATAAACCATATCTGCAAGCTGCTGTGCACTTATTTCTTCACCAAAATGTCCATGAATATAATCCTTGACCATCTCTATCTCTCTATGGGATGAAACAGGATCACTATCAAATGACTTTTCCAGCAAATCAATATTCTTATTAACAATATCCATGATGCATGAAAAGTCCTCTGATGTATACAATCTGTCTATCTCCCGGCTGAATTCATCCTGATTCGCCCCCGGTATATTATCATAAAATCCTTCAGCAGATTGGAAAATACAAACTTAATATATATATATGTGAGAAATTAGTTTGTCCTCTGTACTTACACAGTGCCTCAAAATGAATTCTTAAAAAAGTAACATCCTTCATCTTAATATCCTGTTTCATCTGCTTCATAAGTGCATCATCATCAATCTGTACTAACACAGGTGTCTGTTCATTCACATAATTAGAATATATGTATCTGTCCATCTGATAAAACTTATTATTCATAAGTGCTTCCAGCTCATCCATAACACCAGAAAGCTTATGATAATCACTAAACACATCAGATACAGCCGCATACATAAACTGTCTGCTCTTTTCATATATATAATCGTGCAGTTCGCTAAGAAAGTGCTCAATTCTATAATTATTATCTGCTTTAGCTGCTTCTTCCTCTGGTATTTTCAGCAATATAACTGACTGCTGCGGATTAAGGTTAAGATACAGACTCTCCCATTCTTCTTTAATAATCTGCACAACCTTATCAAAATCAAACTCATACTTTCCGAAAAAATCTGAATTAAATTCAATAAGCACAAGTCTGTTAAAACCATTGAGGAATTCTGTATTCTCAACAATTCCCTTTACTGCACTTCCATTAATAAGCGAATAAAGGTAAAACTGTCTTAAGCTGTTAGCCTGCTTATTATAATCTTCATTTTTCTTTAATTCCTCATCAAGCTCACTTATAACCTTTAGCATCGTATTCTTAAACTCATCCGGTGCTACCGGCTTTAGTATATAATCCTCGACACCAAGTTTTACAGCCAGCTTTGCATATTCAAACTCATTATATCCCGAAAATATTATGTTTTTAAGCTTAACGCCGCCGTCTTTAACCATTCTGATAAGCTCTATTCCATCCATAAAAGGCATCTTGACATCCGTCAGAAGAATGTCAACATGCCCTTCACCCTTATTATTATCAGACATAAGATAATCATAAGCTTCTTTTCCATTCTCAGCCTCTATAATGCCAAGATTGATACCCATACGCTTAAGCAAAAGCTTTATTCCGTTTCTTTCTATCTTTTCATCATCTACAATTAATATATTATACATATTCATCCTGCCTCCCCATCATTATATTATTATAATCTTTTATATTCCGGCAGGCAAATCATTTTATAAAATGATGAGAAAAAATGATAAAAAGTTGCTTTATTATAACTTGAATATATCTCTGTTGTATTCTGCTATCGTTCTGTCAGATGAGAAGAAACCAGCATTGGCAATATTTATAAGCTGTTTTCTGCCCCATGCCTTATGGTCTTCATAATCCGCTAACGCCTGTTCCTTAATATTGATATAAGCCTTTAAATCAAGCAATGCCATAAACCAGTCTTTACCAACTATTTCTTTATACAGACGGTTCAGCTCCTCTTTGTCACCAGCAGCAAGCATTGTATCAGATATAATAAAATCAACACATTGTTTAATAACTGGATCCTTCATGTACAACTCTTTTGCACAATAATCATTGTTATTATAATGTGCTATGACCTCATCACTTGAAGCACCGAATGTATATATGTTATCCTTTCCTACAAGCTCAGCTATTTCAACATTAGCTCCATCCATTGTTCCAAGTGTCACAGCTCCATTCAGCATAAACTTCATATTTCCGGTTCCGCTTGCCTCCTTAGATGCAAGTGATATCTGCTCAGATATATCACAGGCAGGAATGAGCTTTTCTGCAAGTGTCACATTATAATTCTCTACCATTACAACATTAAGATACTTATTAACGTCTTCATCCTCCCTGATAACCTTTGACAGCGTTAGGATAAGGTGAATTATATCCTTAGCGATTGTATAAGCAGGTGCAGCCTTTGCTCCGAATATAACTGTTACAGGTGTTTTAGGAATATTTCCGTTCTTAATATCAAAATATTTATATATTATATACAGCACATTCATCTGCTGTCTTTTATATTCATGAAGTCTTTTGACCTGTATATCATATATCGAATTATCATTAATAACAATTCCCTGCTTGTCATAAAGATACTTTGCAAGTGCAGTCTTATTATGCTGCTTAATATCTGATAAATGTTCTATTACAGATGGATCCTCTGCATATGACATAAGTGCTTTAAGCTCATTAGCATCATGCTTATACCCATCGCCTATAAGCTGTGTTATATAATCTGCAAGCTCATGGTTACAGTGGATAAGCCATCTTCTAAAGGTTATACCATTAGTTTTATTATTGAATTTATCAGGATAAAGCTTATAGAAATTATTAAGCTCTGTATTCTTTAAAATCTGTGTATGCAGCTTTGCAACTCCATTTACACTCATACCATAATGAATATCAATGTGTGCCATATGAACAAGCCCTCTGCTGTCATCATCACGTTCTTCAATGATATATACTGAGCTATCATCATAGCGTTCACGTACTCTTTTATCCAGCTCCCTTATTACTGGCATAAGCTGTGGAACACATTTTTCAAGATATTTTACCGGCCACTTTTCAAGTGCCTCTGCAAGAATAGTATGATTAGTATATGCACATGAAGCCGATACTATCTTTATAGCCTCATCCATCGATATAGCTGTTCCATCAATATCTCCATTCTCTGTAAGAAGTCTTATAAGCTCTGGAATAATCATAGTTGGATGTGTATCATTAATCTGAATAACAGCAAGCTCTGACAGATTTCTATAAGACTTTCTTTCTTTATCTGTTAAGGCTGCATTAAGCTGCTCACACTTTGCACGGCACTCATCTAATATAAGCCTTGCTGCATTGCTTACCATGAAATACTGCTGATAAATCCTTAACATTCTTCCCTTCTCATCACTATCATCCGGATAAAGAAATAATGTAAGATTTTCCTTTATATCTTCTTTATCAAAATCAATTCCTGCTTTATTTACAATAGCTTCATTTACTGTATCAATATCAAATAAATGTAACTTATTAGTTGTCTTTTCACCATAGACATTAATATCATACATTCTTGAAGTAACACTAAAATCTGCAAAATCTATTTTATATGATACATCTGTTGGAATGAGCCAGCTATCCTTTCCTATCCAGTAATCCGGTACTTCCTTCTGCCTGCCATTCTCAAACACCTGTCTGAACAGTCCCAGATGATAGTTAAGTCCAACACCATCACCATTAAGTCCAAGATTAGCTATTGAATCCAGAAAACAGGCTGCAAGTCTTCCTAAACCACCATTGCCAAGCGAAGCTTCACTTTCAATCTCTTCAATCTGTGCAAGCTCCTTTCCTGCTGTCTCAAGCTCAGTCCTTACCTCATCATACACTCCAAGGTTAATTAAATTGTTTGACATCAGCTTTCCTATAAGAAATTCTGCGGATATATAATACAATTTCTTTCCAAGCTTTGACTGTAAATAATTGTCCTCTCTCTCCCTCAATGCTTCAAGCCTTGCAACGTACTCCTTAATAACCTCATAGCATTCCTCATTGCTACAGGCTTTAAGATTCTTATTCAATAATTCATTACTTATAGAATTTAATTTATCTGACATAATACCACTCTCCATTCCGATATATTGTTATAAATGCATTAACTAGTATGATTATATCTCAATATATATATTTTTCGCTTGATTTATTATATCGTTTTCTTGTACAATACTATCATAATTGAAATAAAGGAGCTAAGTGTGAAAAATAAGATTTTTCACACGCAAGATTTGTGCTTCGCACAAACTTGAGATGCGCAAAGAAGCAGTGCAGGAATGGAGGATTATTATGCCTGATTCATTATACGAAACTCTCCATGAAACCAAGAGACACTACAATACTGATTTTTCATATAACACATACCCATGCACTATTCCACAGGACTTTGCAGTAGTTCCCCTGCATTGGCATAACGAGATGGAGCTTATATACATCAAAGAAGGACAAGGTCTTGTTAACATTGACCTGAACCAGTATTTTGTAGGCAAGGGGGATCTTTTGATAGTTTATCCCGGAAGAATTCATTCTATAACCAATTATGACAATTCTGTCCTGAAATATGAAAACATAATATTTAATATAAATATGCTTCTTCCTAAAGAACATGACAGAAATACTTTTGAATATTTCAGACATATTAACAACTCCGATAATGATATGACCTGTATAATCAAGCCCTCAGAGCTTCACTATAAAGAAATCATAAGCTGCATAGATGAAGCAGATAAAGTATGCGAAACATTTCCAGCAGGATATGAATTAAAAATAAGAGGCTGCCTATACAACTTCTTTTTTGCACTTAACACACATTATTCGTGTGCAGCCCACAATGAAGTATCTGACAGCCTCTCTAACAGTAAAAAAAATAAATTAAAACTAATAATAACTTATATTGAAAATAACTATACCCATGCAATCTCAATTCAGGATATTGCAAAGGAATGTCATTTCAGTGAATCACATTTTATGAAATTCTTTAAACAATGTACTGGAACTTCCTTTATAAGCTATCTTAATGATTATCGTCTGCTCATTGCCTCACGCCTGCTTACATCTACTGACCTTCCGGTTACACAGATTGCAGTTGAATGCGGCTTTGACAATATATCTTATTTTAACAGATGCTTTAAGAAAAAATATGGTGAAGCTCCTTCTAAGATGCGCTGAAACATAGTAAATCAGCTAAAATATATTGAAATATACTGAAATCTGCTGAAATATACTGAGCTTTTATAATATCACTGCAAGACTGATATTTTTACAGCACACAAAGATACACAAAATACGCTGCATAACAGACTAGCATCACTATTCCACAAGGCTTTCTTAATTCCTTATGCTTATAAGTGCCAAGCCATAATAACGCTCCACTAAATATCGCAATTGCTGTATCTATTAAAAACTTGCTTTCAAATGGTACATTGCATATTAGTGCTGTTATTCCAATTACAAATAATATATTGAATATATTACTTCCTACAATATTACCTATTGCTATTCCAGCGTTACCCTTTCTTGCTGCGGCAACTGATGTTACAAGCTCAGGAAGTGATGTTCCGAATGCTACAATGGTAAGTCCTATGAATCTTTCGCTCATGCCAAAGAATCTTGCTATCCAGGATGCACCGCTTACTGCAAAATCGCTTCCTTTGACAACCATAACTCCGCCTATTATCATAAAAAGAAGACATTTCCATACAGGAATATCCTTGATTTCTCCTTCCTCCTGAACCTCTCCTTTTTTTGACATAATAAATAGATACACAAGAAATGCAATAAACAATAACAGGAACACTACCCCTTCTATAAATGTTATAGACGAACCTGTTAATCCAAATACAAGCAGCAATGCTGTTATTCCTATCATAAATGGAATTTCATATAATAATGTTGATTTCTGAATGGCTACATTGGTTATAACTGCTGTTATACCAAGAATTATAAGAATATTAAGAATGTTGCTTCCAACGATATTTCCAATCGTTATTCCAGCATTATTGTTAAGTGCTGCTGTTATGCTTACTGCCGCCTCCGGCATACTTGTTCCCATCGCAACTATCGTAAGTCCTATGATAAGCTGTGGTATTCCAAGCTTTCTTGCTATTCCGGCTGCACCTTCAACAAACCAGTCTGCACCTTTAACTAAAAACAAAAATCCTACTAATAAAATAAATACATATAAAACCATACGCTACCTCTTCTTTCTTAGACATTTAATTAATCTGCTAATTCTTATGTGCTGCAGTAGTATGTCTTATATGTCCCAATCACTTTACATTCAATTAATGTAAATAACATATGATTCAATAGGATTTCTTCAATAAAAATTCAATAAAAAAAGAGACTCCTACTGCATTGCAGTAAAAGTCTCGCTATTTAATCACTTTCCGAGTTATCACACCTGTTAGCTATTAGCTGTAATAACTGTACTAACGAAGAAGTGAACACGTTCTGGCTAGCTACTCCCTTTTAATGATATTAATCATAACAACTGAATTGTATGTTGTCAATGCATTTATAAATAATTTTGGCTAATATTTTCGACCAATAATATAAAATGTTTTAGAAAAGCAAATAGCTGCCTTTTCTTTATAGTGCAGGTCTAAATTTCAATCAGACCCATATTTATATATATTATCATTTTATTTTTTTATTCTTCCCTCTTCTCAAATTCTTTAGCAACCTTCTCTAACAATTCTCTTATTGGAAGATACCGATTACTGCACCGATATTGCTTTGAGCCATCATTGCCTCATTATATAGCAGGTTTCCTTTTGCAATAATATCAATCTGCGTAGCATATTCACCAAACCATTTACCGATATTACTCTGCGCGAAATCTCCCAATGGCAAAATAAGCGGAATACCAACCAAATCCTGCGGTACAATGAACTCTTTACCTATAAGCGGAGAATCCTCTCGTACCAAAGCTCCCCATTCTTCTTGAATTGGCATACTGATAAACTCATATTTCCGTATGTCAATTGGTTCAGACATCAAGCCTATATCCAAAAGACCTCTTTCTATACGATCACGAATGTTTTCGGCATTTCCGCTGTAAAACTCATAGCGTACAAGCGGATACTTTTGACGAAATTGGGAAATGCAATCGGTTAAACAGCGAGTAGACAAAAATTCACCACTTCCAATTGATATAATGCCTTCCAGATTTTCATCCTTTTGCAGAAAATCCCGTTTCGTTTTGTCTGCCAAAGATAAAATTTCCTGCGCTCGACGTTTTAATATCATTCCGTCCTCTGTTAAAATAATATTGTGATTGCTACGGACTAACAGCTTTACACCAAGCTCCTGTTCTAAATCACCAATTTGCCGTGATAGTGTCGGCTGTGTCAAGTGAAGCTGCTGTGCTGCTTTTGTAAAATTTTCTTCTCTTGCAACTGCCAAAAAATAATTTAGTACTCTTAACTCCATACCTATCTCTCCTTTGGTAAGAGTATAGCATGAGCAAGTAACAAATCCAATAACTAACATCCTGTTATTCTATATACAAATATCAATACAAGGATTTTTACATATCGGTCCGATGTAGTGCAACTATTGTCTCATTTTGTGTATCGTTGTCCAAACTTAGTGTAAACTCTTTTTTTATAATCGGCAACTTAAATTCTATGGATTTCAGCCATTGTCCATTCTCTTTACGTTCTTCGTAAATCTGCACATTATCCTCTAACTGTGACAGGAACTCTCGTTTCTCAGCTTCGTTCATTTTGGTATACAGCTTATCATAGATAGTGATTTTTCCTTTTATTGTGCTTCCAAAATGTTGTTTTCTGACCTTTTTCATATAGTCTGCTCATATAATCTTAATTCACCTTTTTGGTTTTTTGCCTGATATAATGCTTTATCTGCTCTGTCATACAGAGTTTTTGTATCCTCATTTGCTGTTCTTTCCGTACCACCGATACTCAAGGAAACATTTAATTCCGGTATAACTTCTCTCATATAGCCCAAAAATTCTTTCTGAATCCTCTGCATAATATTCATGACATCTTTTTTATTTATGTCAGCAGGAAAAAATAGTATATACTCATCTCCGCCCAGTCTTGCAAGAATTGACTTATCACTTGCTTTCTTTCTCATAATGTCAGCAAGTTTGATCAACACATTATCTCCAAACAAATGCCCTTTGGTATCATTTACACTCTTAAAATTATCAATATCACAAATGAAGAAATATCCGCCTGCCTTTCTATTAAATTCTTTCTCCATCAAACTGACTGCATTTTTCCTATTATTTAGTCCTGTCAATGAATCATACTCCTGCCTCATACTTTAATATTTCCTCTCTCTTTAACTGTTCTGTAATGTCCGTCATAATACTGATCATTGGCTTCCCGCCCATCATTTGTAATGATTTTTCTTCCAATATCATTTACCCAGATAAGACGATCGTTTTTGCCAACAACACGATACACTATCTCATATTCGTTTTTTTCCTGTATCTGTTCCCCGATACTTTCTTCTACTCTTTGCTGATCCGCTGTATAAATAACATTCATCATCTTTTCATCCGTTACAGCAATTAGTTCTTCATAAGTATATACCAAGAATTTCCAACATATTTATTATTAATGGTATATAGTGGATAACCTTCTTCCAGATATCCACCCATAATACCTCCCGGAAGTGCATTTGTCACAAGTTCCGTAAGTTTTTCTTCGGATTCCTTCGATAATGTTCCTACTACACCTTTTCCATAATAAAGTGGAAAGAATGCACCTTTTTCCTGATCGTGTTCTGGGGTAGACATATGCAGACTTGCAATTTTCCATTCATTGCCATCTTTTACACAGGTAGAAGTAAGTCGGGAATGTATTTCCGTAATTTCATTTTCTGCCTTTAATCTGATGTTAAAAACAGCTAACTGTGTGCATATACTCCCCCCTCCCGAAAAATTTTGCATATAATCACAAATCTCATATTCTAATGCATTTGGAAGCTCCTCAAATTCACTTAACAACAATTCACGAAGCTCTCCTTTATTCCTTGAAATTTCTTGTTCTCCAGTTCCCACCGAAACAACATCTTCTGTAAGAACTGCCAGTGTAGCTTCAAGATTCCGTTCCGTCAAATAATGTTGAAAAAATTTTTCTAATAATTTTCTCATGCTGTCTCCTTTTAAAACCATTTTTTCTATTTAGGAAACTCCTACCAGATAAAACACCACTTGTTTTTTATTCTGATTAGAAATTTTTGGGGATATATATTAGTATTTTAGTATACAATAAGACAGTAAATTTGTTAATATTTCTCCATTAATTGACTTGTTTGTATTGTAAATCACTTGTTTTTTATTCCTTACTCTACTATAATCATTTTGAATATATGTATAAAAGCAAAGGAGAGCTGCCATGACAGCAAACGATTTAATATATAAATCCATCCACATTATCACCGAATACTACAATAACAATCTCCAACCCTATTTTGACAATATAAGCGAAGATGTGTTGTGGATTGGTCCTGCTGAGAGACAGGAAATACGGGGACGTGAACAAGTTATTTCCACATTCTCAGCAGAGATACACGGACTAAGCTTCACAATGGGATCGATACGTGCAATCTGTATTTCTCCCAGCAAAACCGCACATGAGATTATCCTGCAATATGAAATCTATACCCATTATCCTGATGGAAATACAGATTTACACAATCAAAGGATTCACTACTCCTGGTACAAAAAAAAGGTACACACAGAAAGCGGTTCTGATTTCCGCTGGGAGATTGCTGTTCTTCACATCAGTAACGCATGGCCATACGACAGCAGAGACACCATTTATCCGATACACTATCAAAGTTTAAGCTTGCCGGTACGGTTGGTTGAAAAGCCGGAGCATTACATGACTGTCACAGCGACTGACATGAGTGTGCACCGCATTCCAATAAACCATCTGCTATATATTGAAACGATAAAAAGAACTGCAAAGCTTCGTATTCACACAAGCACGGATACAATTATTGTAAATGGCACACTCTCGGACTTTGAGAAAACATACTCTGATTTCCTGCTTCGCATTCATGCAGGTTTTCTCATCAATCCTGAATGTGTCAGCAAAATTGAACGATTCACCGTTACCATGTCAAACGGTGCGAAGCTTCCTGTTCCCGAAAAAAAATATACCGCCATCAAACGCCTGATACTCTCAAACTTACAATCCAACTGAGGATTCAAATCTCTTTTTGTAATTTCTGACTGTTAAACTAATAAGTACCCTGCTTGTATACACCTGCGGTGTGGGATATATAACTACATAAGACAACTTTGCTGAAGTTTGTTTTATCGTATGCTGGCAAAGAAAGAAGCAGACACATGGAACATTTTCCACATATCTGCTTCTTTCATTGCGTGTATTCAGTTTTATATGATTGTTGCTATAAATGGGATTCAAACACCACAATTTTTGTAGCTACATAACTTTTATTGTGTTTGGCTTGTTTACTATGGCTACGATTTTTTCATCTAATGCAGCCTTTTTCGGATAATGGTATTAGATATTATCTATTTCATAGCACAGGATAATCCTCATCTACTTCACCACACTTTCTTCTCTGAGTTCTTTTATCATTGCCATTACATCATCATCGGAACTCCTGCATTCTCAAATACATCGAATTCATCTATTCTGAAATCCATCTGACACGATGACTTTCAGATACAAAGAAAGACCGCTCACTTTCAATTTTTCTTGAAAACGAACGGTCTTTCACGCTTCTGTTATTTAGTTGAATGATATGATATTGTTCAGAGCCAAGCAGATTTCCGGCAAAAGTGCGAGTCAAGCTTGCATGAACAAACACTTTTGTCTGGAAATCTATTTGGCGGATACGCCTCACCAAGGAAACACATCTTGTTTTCGAGGTTGGCTCTGAACGAATTATTCCTACCTAGATGTGTTTCCGAAGCCGCAGTCCAATACGACTGAGATATTCACTCCATCAGAAATTGCTTTTTTGTATGTTTTCCGGTCACTCTGGTCAAACCTGAAAAACCTCTCAAAGTGCCGGAAGTCAAGGATTCTTACGAATCTGTCCGATGTAGTGCAACTATTGTCTCATCTGTACTTTCATTGTCCCAATCCACTCCAATCACATTTCTGCCATTCAGATATATCGGAAATTTAAACCGGAGACCTTTTAATATTCTGCCATCCTTTTGCTCTTCCTCATAGATAAATACATCAGACAGGAAGCTGCTCAAAAATGTCTTCTTTTCCAGATCTGTAAATTTATCATACAGCTTATCAAAGAATAAAAGGAACTGGTAAACATTATCTTCTGAAATTTTGTCCTGCCTGATATTATATAGTCTTGTTTCGACTTCTTCCATGGCATTCTCAATATCAGTGATTTCGTCATATAGCTTGTCCAAACGTTCCTGCATGTCATTATATTTTTTGTCATAATTCTTATCGGATACAGATAAATGATCCATCTGGTCAGCAAGCCTGTTTTTCGCCCCGGTTGTCTGGCTCAGTCTGTCTTTTAATCCATCATATTCCTTGTCAAGCTCTGAAATATCAATGCTGCTTCCTATCTGCTTACGGATTTCCTGCTCAAACTTTGGGTTCTTTACAAATTTACGAATAATTTCCTCAACTGCCGCATTGATTCTGTCTTCATTCCACTGTCTTTTATAAGTACAGCGTTGTCCGTCCACAAGCTTCCTGTGTTTGCAGGCATAATAAAAATAATCTTTATAATAGCCTCCATCCGGATGCTTCTTGCGGTTTACATTGCCATACATACCGCTTCCACAGACAGGACACTTAATAATTCCGGATAAAATATGCTCATGTTCAAGGCTGTGCGTTTTTACCTGTAAAACACCTGTCTCCTGACGCTTTCTGTGTGCCTGATTCCACATTTCTTCTGATATGATTGCCTCATGGATTCCATCACTTAACAAGTAATCCTTTTGTTTTACGATATGATATTCATTTCTTGTTCCCGGAATCTTCTCATTTTTTCTTCTGCCAAATGCAAGCTTGCCACAATATATCGGATTGTCCAGCACCCCCTTGACGAATGATGTAGAAAAACCTTCGATTGTGTTATTCTGGCGAAGCTTTTTCTTATAACCACTGTTATTTAAAAATGCAGCTATCGCAGCCATTCCCATCGTTGTATTGACGAATTTATCATATATAATCCGGATAATCTCTGCCTCATCCTCTGCAATGATAAGCTCACCATTTACCAGCTGATAGCCATATGGTGCAAATCCACCATTCCATCTGTCTTCTCTCGCTTTCTGTCGGCGGCCTTCCATTGTCTGGACAAGGATATTCTCACGTTCTATCTCTGCTACCGCAGATAACACAAATATCATAAGCTTTCCGGCATCCTTGGAACTGTCAATCCCATCCTCTACACAGATAAGATTAACCCCATAATCCTGCATTTTCCGCAATGATGATAAAACATCTGCAGCATTTCTTCCAAATCGTGACAGCTTAAATACCAGCACATAATCAACATTGTCTTTGCCACTTTCTATATCCACAAGCATCTGCTTAAACTGTGGTCTGCCTTCCACGCTTTTGCCAGATTTACCCTCATCAGAATATTCACCGACGATAGACATTTCCTGATAATCTGCGTATTTTCTAAGCTTGTCCTTCTGTGCATCAAGACTGTAGCCTTCTACCTGCATGGAAGTAGAAACTCCTGTGTATATGTAACATTTCTGCTGTTTTTTCATCAGATGTTATCTCCTTTTTACTTCCTTGGAAACCTCTTTAATGCTTTCAAGATATGCTTTTTCGACTGGTGTCAAAGTAATCTCCTGATATTTTCTGTATTCTGACTTTGCTTTCTCCAATGCATGTTTATGACTTACAGAACCGGAACCAGTTAAAAGCTTTCTATTTCCTGATGACAACACACTATCCAGCTGCTTTACATAATCATCCATATACATTGGCTTATGTTCAATTGCATTAATTTCTGCCAAATCAAAATAACCAGAAACAAGATTGTTTAATACTTTGAGTTCATTTTCTTCAAGATAATTCTTTGCAATTCCTATATCCTTTAACGCTGGTAATTCACCTGAAAATGAAGTAAGTCCCATAAATGGCTTTTCTGCATCTGCCCGCTGATATATAACCTCTGCCGCAGTATTACCATGTGCTGCATAGTGAAGTTTATTCTGAACAATTTTAAAGAATCTAACAGACTCTTCGCTATGAGGATTGTAATCTACACTCGTAGCATACAAATCAAGAACCTGACGATACAATACCTTTTCTGAAGATCTTATATCCCTGATTCTGTCAAGTAACTCTTTCCAGTAATTTCCTCCACCATTTCCTTTCAAACGCTCGTCATCTATCGTAAATCCCTTAATCATATATTCTTTTAACCGCTTTGTTGCCCACTGCCTGAATCTTGTTGCAATCACTGATTTAATACGGTATCCAAGAGAGATAATCATATCTAAATTGTAATAAGTAACATTATATGTTTTCCATCATCTGCAGTTGTTCGGAATTTCCGAACAACTGAATCCTTATCCAGTTCCCCTTCTTCGAATATATGCTTTATATGTTCACTTATATTTGATTTACTGCATTGATATAATTCAGTAAGCTGCTGTTGTGTCAGCCATACTGTATCATCTTCTATTTTAACTTCTATATTTGTCTGCCCATCATCAGTCTGATATATAAGTATTTCCCCATATTCATCGGTTCCAATTTTATCTTCCATAAGCACCTCTCCAATCCATTACTTTTAAACTATGAAATGTGAACACATGTGTTCACTATTGTCCCAACTAAATCTTATCATCATTCCAACCGCTGTTCAACCAAAACTTTTTCCATTATACAGTGCAAAATAAAAGAGACTCCACTCGCCATGAATGAAGCCTCCTGATATATGTATACATCCTACAGCATATTGTCTGCAAGAAAGCTGCAGCAACGTTCAAAATCCTTGTTCATTGCCAAGCCTCCTTAAAATATTATCTTGTGAATAATTCACAGAACATATTTTATCGCAAGACTTACTAAAATGGAATAGATTTTACCAAACGACAGTTTTCAAAAAACTTATCTGTCAAAGATTAATTTTTCCCACGGTTTATATCCTGTCATGTAGCCGAATTCTTCCTCATTTCTGAATCCTTCAAGAAGTTTTTCTTTTACACCATCTAATATAGCTTCATCAATATCTCTGAACTTCATATGCTTATATAAACCGGACTTTCTAAAATCATACATAGTACCCACGTTATCAAGAAGATGTTTTACCACCTTATATGTTCCATCTACATCTTTCCCTGCACATACAATATCAAGCATTGGCGAATACTCATTATATTTTCCCATTTCCAATGTATGAGCAACTGCCTGTACTTTCCCTGACAGAAATCTCGCATAACCGATATCATTTTCCCGCAATGCCAGTCCAGCCATTGTGGAAAGCACAAAATTAAGTGTACTAAAGCCGGAAAAAATAACATTTTCATATTTCTCATATGCTTCTTTGATTTTTCCCTGCTCTTGGAGTAATCTTCCCCGATAATAACTTTTCATAGGATCGTGTTCTGAAAAATAGTCCAGATATTTTTCTGCCTTGGCATAATCCTTCTTACGTAAATAAAATCCAAATAGAGAATCTGCTGCATGATGCTTTATCTCTTCATTCTCATCATGCAGTGCCAGCTCATACCATGCATTAATCTGCTTATCATATTTTTCCGGATTCGTGCATTTATCCATTATTCTTCTTGTATCAAGTATTACCGCAACCTGCCAGATAAGCATGTTACAATTCGGATATTCTTTTATAAGCCTCATTGCCCATTCATAAGTCTTTTCATAGCCTTCTTCTGAAAACATCCTGTCCATCTTCCTGATAATTTCTTCGATTTCAGTATCTGAAAGTTTTTCATGAAAAGAAAGCAATGTATCAAGCGAAATATCAAGCAGTCTCGCAATTGGTGCCAGCAGTTCAATATCCGGCTTGGAATTACTATTCTCCCATTTGTTTACAGCCGGTGTCGTCACACCTAATCTGTTTGCCATCTCCTCCTGCGTCATACCAGCTTCTTTTCTATATTTTTTTATAACAACGCCTATATCCATTTGCTTCATCTCCTAAAAAAATTCAAAAGCTTTTGTATACTCAGCATATCAGATTCATATAGATTGCACAATTGAACAGCGTTTAATTTTCATTCAATTTAATTAACCATCAAGAAATGTTGCGTGATTAATCTGCTGTTTTGGCTGCTTTGATACTTCTTAGGTTGACGGCTAGATACGCATTAGAGCTGTCTCCATCCAAATGCTGTTCTAGCAAGGGATTTTTCCCTTGAACCCTTTGTTTATTATATGTAGTGGCACTTTTTGCCACCACTTTATCATTTTGGTGACACTTTCCGCCACCACTTTACGATTTTGACGGTGCTTTTTGCCACCACTTTTTATGTTCTGATTTTATTGTAATCTTGTTTAGATTCCAGATTTCAAAAACGGGGGCACAAAATGGAGCCATTTTTGAATTCCGGTGAAGTTTAGATTTACCATACATACAAATTATAAGTTATTTACTTCTCTTCATACTTTTTAACGATAACTAAACTATAAGCAGCCATAATTACAATTGTTTCCACCATCACACCAATAACCGACAACAGAACGTATGGTGTATTTTGACCTTCTAACAGCGGAATTCCTAATATAACAAAAATGATTCCATAGATTATAAACAATAGTCCGCTCGCACGATTGTAACCTTTCACATCTTTTACTTTTATTGTTTCGGTATTAGCCCAGAATCCAACAGGATTCTTAGAAAACATATCTTTTATTCCTAATCCAATTATAAACACTCCAAAAAGTGACCATATAACAAACCCAATCATATTGTTTCTCCTTACAAACCGCATTAAAACCATAATGAGACACATTCTTGTATTTCCCAAAATCGAGATTTACTAATTCTACAAATTCCGATTGAACAAACTCCTTTTATTTCTGCTAAATCATCTTAAAATGCTCCAATGCCTCCACAATTGATTTCTCCTTATCTTCTGGACACTGCGGCTGCCTGCTATCTTCATTTTTAGGTAAATTAGGACTTGTAACAAGTTCCAAGTCTGTCGCGGCAGTCGTCGAATTGCCCTGCAAGCAGTCCATTCTCCTCGTTGCAACGTGCAAATTCTTTCCAACCTCAATTCCACATTTTCTCTTTACCTGTGAAATATACAGATTGGAAACCTTCATGCCGACATTATGTTCAAACACATACTTCTTTATCTCATCATATGTTGCCTTAGTCTCTGCAGATGTTATATCCACATCATCAAGTTAAATTGTGACATTAATGTAATCATCCGGCTTTTGTTTCAATTGGGACAAAAGTACAACAGTCTCCACATGCACCGTATGAGCGAATTGGTCTACAGGCTGAACACGAGCTATCTCGTAACCGTTAGCAGCAAGATATTTTAGGTCGCGTGCAAGTGTTGCCGAATCACAGCTCACGTACACAATCCGCTTAGGATTCATTTTGACAATCGTATCGAGAAGTGTCTCATCGCAGCCCTTTCTAGGCGGGTCAACAACCACAACATCAGGATTAATCCTCATTTACAGACTCAACGGAGGCTGAATCGGACAATCAGAACTTTCTTTTGAATCAACAGGCTCATTTTCCGCTTTTTTCATATCTTCATCACTTAAATACGCGGCACAACCTCTTCTGCCTTGCCGACAAAATTCAGCATTATTAAGAGAATTGCGGAGTGCGTTATTTTTTGCATCCTCTATCGCCTGTGGAACAATCTCGACACCGTATACCTTTCGTGCCTTTGTTGCCATAAGAAGCGATATTGTTCCTATTCCGCAATACAAATCCCAGACCGTCTCATTTCCCGTAAGTTCTGCATATTCAAGAGCTTTACGATAAAGCTTTTCCGTCTGCACAGGATTGACCTGAAAAAATGAGAGTGGTGAAATTCTGAACATAATCCCGCAGATACTGTCCTCGATATAGGAATTCCCCCATATTACTGAACATTCACTGCCAAGAATAACATTAGTTCTTTCCTTATTAATGTTAATCATAATTGATGACATTCCGCTGATATCTTTTAAACAATCTGCCAGCTTGTCAGCATGCGGAAGCGTTTTACCGTTTATAATAAGACAGACCATAATCTGACCGGTATGTTTTCCTGTTCTTATCAGAATATGACGGATAAGTCCCTTGTGGGACTGCTCATCATAAACGCTTATATTGTTTTCATTGATAAATGTACGGATTTTCTCAAGAATCTGTGCATTTTCAGGTGCACCGATTGCACACTGCGTATAATCTACAATACTATGTGTTCTTCCTGCGTAAAAACCAATTACAACTTTTCCGTCCTTATTTCTTCCGACCGGATACTGTGCTTTGTTGCGGTAATTAAACGGATTCTCCATTCCTATTACAGGAAGAACTTCACAATCTGTTATTCCACCGATTCTTGCCAGATTGTCACGGACAAGCTTCTGTTTATATTTAAGCTGTGCTGAGTACGACATCTGCTGAATCTGACATCCGCCACACTGCCTTGCAACAGGGCATACAGGTTCTACCCTGTCTTTAGAAGGTGTTATTATCTCCATGAGCCTTGCATATCCGTATGTCTTTTTTGCCTTAATAACTTTGGCTTTTATAATATCACCTATAACCGCATCTTTTACAAAAAGTGTATAACCATCGGCTTTGCCTATTCCCGCACCGTCTGTTCCTATATCTTCTATTTCAATCGTAACCTGATCGTCTTTTTTTAACATAAATTCTCCTATAAGATGAATTCTTATCTACACAATTGTTCTCTTGATATTAGCATCAATCCATCTGTTGTATCCAAGCCAGTCATTTTGTATCTTTCGCCTCAAGTGCCTCCGCATTGTCTCCATTTTGCATCACAGTCATCTGCAAATGCGAGCAAAAGTGCCTCCGCTATTGCCGGTTTTTGGCGAACCATACTCTAGTTCACGATGATGTGCAAAGTATACAATGACCTATTTCCCTTTCAATGTTTCAGGAAATCCTTCTATCTGATTCATTTTCTGAGTAACCATCTCGTATCCCATTACAATATGTCATCGAAATTCCCTCATCCGTATAATCATTTTAGGAAATTCTGCAAGTTCCCTTACCTTACCGCAGTCGTGAAGCATTCCACAGGCAACCAGCAGATCCTGTTAAAGAAAATCATAATTTGATGCAATTTTATCACACATTCTTGTCACACACTAAGGCTGTGCTCGAAGTCACGCCTGCAAATCCGTGATGAACAGACTTTCCAGCTGCAACTGACTTGAATTTTCTGATAAAGTCGCATCATCCAAAAAATGCTTTTAAGAGTGATGAAATATATGTATTTTAATACTTCCCGCAAACTGAAGAAGCTCTTTATACATATCATCAATATTAAAACGGCTGCTTGGAATATAATCAGATTCAATATATTCACCCTCGTCAGCCTTTCTGATTCTGTCAATCTTTAACTGTAATGCTCCATTGAAACTTGTAACCTGTCCTGTAACCGCAACATAATCAAGTGCATCGAAGTCACTTATTCCGCCTGAATTAGGGTCCCAGATTTTAGAGTCAAGCTGACCTGTCTTATCCATAAGCATAACATTTTCATACTCTTTACCCGCTTTTGTTGTCGCAGTCGCTTTTGACTTGCAAAGATATACTTCACTTATTCTTTCACCATCTTTTAAAGTCTCAATATAACGCATTTTCTTTTACCTATTCCTTCTTTAAAATATTTACTCATTATTTTCACAAAAATCCACCGGAACATACCGTTATCGCACAGAAAGCACAACGGAAAAATTAAGTTCCCTGTACTCATCGCGTCCGGCTCTTTTGACTGTCAGTGTGATATTCTCGCCGTTCACACACCGATATAGTTTCTCACTAAATGACTGAATTGTCAAAACACTATTTCCATTCAAAGCAGTAATAATATCACCGCATTGAAGTCCTGCCTCAAAGCTTCGGCGAGTCAAATCATCTTAATAATATAGACTCCCAGCGGAAGCTTATATCTTTCAGCTGTAACTGATGTCACATTAGTGCTTTTTATTCCAAGATATATAATCTCAGGGCTTGCTGAAAGTGTCTCAATAAGAGGTTTTAAATCAGATAATCCAACACCGGAATTTCACATCCTTATCGCACAATGGTCTTGCAATTCCTACAACATTGCCGCCTTTGTTAAATATATAACAATAGTCGCCATATGATGGAATAATATCAATACTCATCATCTCAAATGTATTATCGACACTGCTCTCATCTGTAATCTGTGTAATATTTCCAAATTTTGTCTGTCCTGTACTTCCATTTATGCGTCCTATTGCAATAACAGGGTCATTTTCCTTCATCTTATACGAATTGCCAAGCACAGCCACCTGTATATCAGCATCTGAAGCTGCTTTAATTGAATCTTTCTGTACTGACAACAATGAAACTTTACTGTATGAATCACTGCCGATAAGCTTTGCCTCTCCATATGCACCGCCATTAAATCCTGCTTTGACAGCCGTATCATAATTATTCAAAACACATGAATCAGCTATTATAATATATGCATTATTTATATCACCTATTATAAGACCTACTGAATCATTCATTCCTGTATTCTGGCTGCCATCATTTTCAAATATCACCATGCACTTTGATGCTTCTTCATTAATCTGTGCCGTCGATTTTATCTCCAGTCTGTCAGTATCTGCCTGATCCTGGCGTACATTGTCAAGACTGCCGTCAACGGAATCATCTATATATTGGTCTTTTTTTAACTCAAGTGAAACAGCTGGCTCATTGTTTCCATTTACCTTTTTATCAAAATATGGATACAATAATACAATTACGGCACATGCAATTACTCCGAATATAACTGCACCGCCAAGAAACTTCAAAAAACTGAACAGCTTTTTATACTTAACTTTAGGATTAATAATTATTCTTTCCGTATATAAAGGAAACTCTTCCTGTGTTTCCTGTGTTTCCTTCTCATCTCTTCCATTATAATCCATACGAAACAAAACTCCGTTCTAAAGTATTTTCCTAACTATGAGAAACACGCTCACAATTCCAAACTTATTTTTATTATAATAAATAAATATGAACATTCTATGACATACTTGTAAATTAATATTACCAGAGTACCTGACAACAACGTATAGCTTTTTTTAGCTGAATGATGTAAAATAACCATATTAAACAGATTTTGAATGGAGAATTTAAATAATGGATTACAAGTCACTTAAAACACTTGAATATCATAAAATTATAGAAAAATTATCATCTTATGCCGGCAGTGAAGCTGCCAGAAAAATGTGTGCTGATTTAAAGCCCATGACTGATATTAACTCAATTAATGACGCACTTACACAGACAAGCGATGCACTCTCCAGAATATATGCAAAAGGCAGTGTATCATTTTCGGGAGTTACTAATATTATTGACAGCATTAAGCGTCTTGAGGTCGGAAGCACGTTAAATACACACGAACTTCTGAATATAAGTGCAGTTCTTACTACTGCCGCAGCTGCAAAATCGCATTACGAGGAAACTAATGATTCACTCACAGATTATTTCAACTCACTTGAACCTCTTACACCACTCAATACACAGATTAAAAACTGTATTATTTCCGAGGAAGAAATAAGCGATGACGCAAGCGGCACTCTGCGTGACATCCGCCGCCAGATGCGTATTTCGGCAGACCGTATTCACACGGAACTTAATAAAATTCTCAATTCACCGTCAACAAGATCGTGTCTGCAGGATTATGTCATAACCATGCGTCAGGGCAGATATTGCCTTCCCGTAAAGGCCGAATACAAATCACAGATTGCCGGAATGATTCATGACCAGTCTGCAACCGGCTCAACAATTTTATTGAACCGGCAGCTGTCGTTAAGTTAAATAATGACATTCGTGAGCTTGAACTTAAAGAACAGAGCCGAAATCGAGCGTATTCTTGCAGCACTCAGTGCTGAAGCATCCGCATATACAGATGAATTGCAATCGGATTACACTATCCTTGTCACACTTGACTTTATATTTGCAAAAGCACAGCTGTCTAAGTTTTACAAATGCAGCTGTCCTATAATGAACACTGATAAATACATTAATATCAAAAAAGGCAGACACCCTCTTATTCCGGCAAAAACTGTCGTTCCAATTGACATTTATCTGGGAAAAGATTTTAACCTGCTTATCGTAACAGGTCCTAACACAGGCGGTAAGACTGTTTCTTTAAAAACAGTCGGACTTCTCACTCTCATGGCACAATCAGGACTTCATATTCCTGCCATGGACCACTCACAGATTGCCGTATTTGATAATATTTTTGCAGATATTGGTGATGAACAAAGTATTGAACAGAGCCTTTCTACATTTTCATCACATATGACTAACACTGTAAGCATTTTAAAGGAAGCTGACGAAAACAGCCTTATACTTTTTGATGAAATTGGTGCCGGTACTGACCCGACAGAAGGTGCAGCACTCGCAATTGCAATTTTATCCGACCTTCACAACAAAGATATAACAACGATGGCTACTACACATTACAGTGAAATAAAGGTATTTGCACTTACAACGGAAGGCGTGGAAAATGCAAGCTGTGAATTCGATGTTGCAACGCTTTCACCTACTTACAGACTTTTAATTGGTGTTCCGGGAAAAAGTAATGCATTTGCAATTTCAAGAAAACTCGGTCTTCCATCTTATATAATTGATGATGCATCAAGCCGTATTGACGCAAACGATATTCACTTTGAAGATCTGCTCACAGACCTTGAAAACAGCCGTATAACAATAGAAAAAGAGCAGGCTGAGATAAAAGAATACAAAGACCAGATACGCAGACTCAAAGCAGAAGCTGCTGCCAAATCAAAGCGTCTCGATGAAAGAACAGATAAGATTATCCGTAAAGCCAATGAAGAAGCTGCAGAAATCCTGCGTGAAGCAAAAGAATATGCCGACGAGACAATAAAGACTATGAACAAACACGGCATGAGCGTAAAAGAGCTTGAAAAGCAAAGAAGTGCTGTCCGTGACAAAATGAATAAAAGGCAGGAAAAACTCGCAGTTAAGACTACTGCACCAAAGTCGCACAAGCCTGTATCTGCCGCAGAATTAAAAGAGGGCATGCATGTACGCGTACTCAGCATGAATGTAATCGGCACAATTCTTTCTGCACCGAATCCAAAAGGTGAAGTAACAGTTGGCGTTGGAAGTCTTACAACCAAGACCAAAATAAACAATCTGGAAATTGTAACAGGATACAAAGACCCTGAAGAAAAGACTACAATAAAAACAGGCGGCTCAAGCCGCATAAAGATGTCAAAATCAGCTTCAATCTCACCGGAAATCAACCTTTTAGGACTTACCGTTGACGAAGCTGTTGCAAAACTTGACAAATATCTTGATGATGCATACATTGCAAAAATCGCACAGGTACGTATTGTCCACGGAAAAGGAACAGGTGCATTAAGAAATGGTGTTGCAAGCTACTTAAAAGGTGTTCCATATGTAAAATCATTCCGTCTTGGCGAAGTCGGTGAAGGTGATGCCGGCGTTACAATCGTAGAATTCAAATAAAAAGCAAATAATAAAGGAGGCTTTAGCATGGCAGTTAAACAAAAAATACTCATTGTTGATGATGATGAAAATATTGCGGAACTTATATCTTTGTATCTTACAAAAGAATGTTTTGAGACAAAGATAGTATATGACGGCGAATCTGCACTGGAACAGGTTAATATATTCAAACCGGATCTGATACTTCTCGATCTTATGCTTCCCGGCATTGACGGTTATCAGGTATGCCGTGAAATCAGAAAAACAAACAATATTCCTATAATCATGCTCTCAGCAAAGGGTGAGACATTCGATAAAGTTCTCGGTCTTGAACTTGGTGCTGACGATTACATGATAAAACCATTTGAGACAAAAGAGCTTGTCGCACGTGTTAAAGCCGTACTCCGACGTTACCAGCAGCCGGCAGCCACATCCGTCCCAGAAAAGCCATCACAGGTTGTTGAATATCCTGACCTTACAATCAATCTTGGCAATTATTCTGTGCTTTATTATGGCAAAAACGTTGAAATGCCTCCAAAAGAACTTGAACTGCTCTACTTTCTCGCCTCATCTCCTAATCAGGTATTTACAAGAGAGCAGCTTCTTGACAATATATGGGGATATGAATATATCGGTGATACAAGAACAGTAGATGTACATATCAAGCGTATCCGTGAAAAAATCAAAGACCATGCACATTGGGCAATAGATACAGTATGGGGCATCGGCTACAAATTTGTTACAAAATAATGGAGTATATCATATGAAATTTAATCTATTAACCAAATACATTCTCATATATGTTTCCGTTGCAATTATAGGTTTTGTAGGTGTAACTGTCATATCATACAAAATAGATTACAATCGTGTATATTCAGAACAGACTGAAAACATGTACCGGCAGGCAGTATCAATAGCTGCCGAATTTGCCCCGGACTACTTCAGCAATGACAAATTGAAGCTCATACAGCTTGAACTTCATACAATAACCGAACTTGACCATTCAAGAATCATGTTTGTTGACATGGATGGCAATGTAATACTTGACACACAATACAACAATATGAATGAAGAAGTTGATGAAAATGGTATCCTGTATACAATCAACAATTTTGATGTAAGTAAGCTTGGTACCAATCACTCAATGAATGGTAACTTCTATGGTGTATTTACAGAAAAAAATGTTTCCGTATTCGCACCTATTACAAATAAATTTGTCATGAAAGGCTATGTCGTTGTCCATATGCCGGAATCTGTTATAACAGACCGTGTGTATACAACATTCAACACTAACTATATAACACTTCTCATAATACTTGTTTTAAACTCAGCTTTTATCATACTGTATATTATACATATACATAATCCTCTGAAAGACATTACCAATGCCATCAAAGAATATGGCCGCGGTAATCTTTCATATAAAGTTGCTGTCGGACATAATGACGAGATTGGACAGCTCTCTGCTTCGCTTAATTACATGGCAACACAGATTAATGAGATGGACCAGTTCCAGCAGAAGTTCCTTTCAAATATTTCACACGACTTCCGCTCACCGCTCACATCAATCAAGGGTTATCTCGAAGCGATTGCTGACGGAACTATTCCACCGGAAATGATTAATAAATATATCAATATTGTGCTGTTTGAAACTGACCGCCTTACAAAACTTACAAGTAATATCCTTACGTTAAACGAACTTGACCCCAAATCAGTTCGTCTCGACATAAGCAGCTTTGATATTAATGCTCTTATAAAACATACAATAGAAACATTTGAGGGAACCTGCAAAAAGAAAAAAATTCAGTTCCAGCTTACTTTTCCGCAGAAAAAGAACTGGTCAGTGCTGATAAAGTAAAATCGGACAGGTTATTTACAATCTGAGATAATTCCAGTTCAAAAACTCATATTTATTTCAGTCAGTTAAAAGATTTGCCGGTATTTCCAAAGAAATATTGACAGAATCTGGGACAGATTTTACAAGTCAGATTCATCCCGCGGACGTGATAAAAAAGGTTCTGGTCTTGGTCTGTCAATCGTAAAAGAGACACTTCTTGCACATAATGAAAATATTGACGTAATCAGTACAGTCGGCGTCGGAACAGAATTCATATTCTCACTGCCAATTGCAAAATCAGCTGAAAACACTTAAAAACAGTCTGAAATAACAAAAAGCAGTCAAAATCAGCCGTGGTTGTGATAACTAACACACTCCACGGCTGTAATTTTACTCATCATGCCACTCAAGTCGGTGCAGATGACCTTCCTGATTCATATGATCAAAATTATTCTGTCTTAAAGCCTCATACAAAACAATGGCAACAGAATTGGAAAGATTAAGTGAACGGATATCTCCAATCATTGGAATCCTTACACAGGTATCTTCATGATCCACAAGAATTTCCTCAGGAATTCCGGCACTTTCTTTACCAAACATTATATAGCAGTCCGGCTCATAAGAAACCTCGGTATATGTCTTATGTGCTTTTGTTGTAGCCATATAAATCTTAGCTCCCGGATTTCTCTCACAGAAATCATTAAAATCATCATAAACTGTCACATCAAGTTTATCCCAATAATCAAGACCGGCTCTTTTTACCATCTTATCATTGATACTGAATCCCAAAGGCTCTATAAGGTGCAGCCTTGCACCTGCTGCAACGCATGTTCTTCCTATATTTCCTGTATTTGCAGGCATTTCAGGTTCGTGTAATACAATATTAAGCATTTATGTGCCTCTTTTCTATCAGGCCTTGACAGCAACGTCAAGTTCAATTGTTATATCGCCGCCGCTTAAAGGTACACATATATTCTGTGCAAATGACTGTGCAATGGTAAGATTACCACGACAGACCGTAGGCGGTGTAATATCTATAAGTATTCCTTTTGTTGAAAATATTGTCGCAGCATTACCCATAATCATATTACCAAGTTCACTGATTGCACTAATAGACATTTCATCAAGTTTTTCAACCGGCATCCCCATCATCATCTTAGATGCAATTTCAAGTGCCTTTGTATATGAAAGAACAATCATAACCTGACCACGCATCTCTCCCGTAATACCAATCATAATAATAACTGAATCATCCGCAAACGCTGTCTCCTTTACATAAGGTTTGCCAATCTTCATTTCAATCTGACATATATCTTTAATAATCCCCGTTGCCGCCATTAAGAACGGATTAATATAATCAACATTTATTCCAGTCATTGTTTTTTTCTCCTACAAGTTCTTTATAAAATTTTCTATCCTCTCAAGTCCTGCTTTCAGTTTCTCAACAGAATAAGCATACGAAATTCTGACAAAACCCTCACCCGAAGCTCCGAATGCAGTTCCCGGCACAACGGCAAGCTTCTGCTCAAACAACAGTCTGTTAGCAAACTCATCCGATGTCATGCCAAACTTTTTAATTGATGGAAATACGTAAAATGCACCATATGGCTCAAAACATTCTATTCCCATTTCCTTAAATGCATTAAGTAGAAATCTTCTTCTCTGGTCGTATGCCTCAACCATCTTTCCGACTTCATCATCACAGTTACGCATCGCTTCAACCGCAGCAAACTGGCTGTTTGTGGGAGCACACATTATCGCAAACTGATGAAGCTTTATCATCTGCGTCATAATATTTTTCGGTGCACAGGCATACCCAAGTCTCCATCCTGTCATTGCAAATGCTTTTGAAAATCCATTTATGACTACAGTTCTTTCCTTCATTCCCGGAAATGATGCTATAGAGCAATGCCTGCTGCCATATGTAAGCTCTGAATAAATCTCATCAGAAATAACATACAAATCATTGTCAATTATAACAGGTACAAGCTCTGCAAGCTCCTCCTTTGTCATAATAGCACCTGTCGGGTTATTAGGATATGCAAGTATAAGTATCTTAGTCTTATCTGTTATTGATGCTATAAGTTCTTCTTTTGTAAGCTTGAATTCGTTCTCGGCTTTTAACTCAATAGCCACCGGCTTTGCATCTGCCATAACCGCACATGGGACATAAGATACATAACATGGCTGCGGAATCAGTACTTCATCCCCCGGATCAACCATGCAACGAAGTGCAACATCTATCGCTTCGCTTCCTCCTACTGTGACCATTATCTCATCTTCGGCACTATAATTCAAATTATATTTTCTTGCAATATAACGACTTATCTCATCCCTTAACTCTTTTAAACCGGCATTTGACGTATAAAATGTGCGGCCTTTTTCAAGCGAATAAATGCCCTCTTCCCTTACACGATAAGGGGTGTCAAAATCAGGTTCCCCGACACCAAGCGATATTGCATCAGGCATTTCACTTACTATATCGAAAAATTTACGTATTCCGGAAGGCTCAATATCAACAATTTTTTTAGATAAAGCATCTCTCATGGTGTCACCGGCATCCTTTCGTCTTTCTCAGGTTCGCCAAGAACTTTTCCATAATCTTTATATTTTTTCAATACAAAATGTGTTGAAGTGCTTAATACCGAATCAAGCGGTGCAAGCTTATTGGCGACAAACTGTGCTACAGATTTCATTGTCTTTCCCTCAATAATAACCGTAAAATCAAATCCGCCTGACATAAGATATACAGAAGTTATCTCATCATACTGGTATATTCTTTCAGCAATGCTGTCAAATCCAAGCCCTCTCTGTGGCGTAACCTTAACCTCAATAAGTGCCGTAACCTTTTCTTCACTCGTTTTATCCCAATCAATTATCGTATTATATCCGCATATAATATGCTCTTTTTCCATATCAGCGATTTCATTGGCTACCTCCGGCTCGCTTATCCCCAGCATAACAGCCATATCCTTTATATCTATTCTTGAATTTTTTTCAAGCATATTTAAAATCTTTTCTCTCATATCATAATCCTTTCACTGTACATGCAGTCTCATTCTGCTGTTGTTTCACTCTGCATCTCCTGCAGTCTGTAAATTTCATCCTGTACCGGTTTATCAAGGAAACGAACCTCATCAAGATTATTGATTATCTTATCATTACCATCTGTAACTTTTCCTATAACACATGCGTCAATTCCCTCTTCTGCAAGTGCTTTTATAATACGCTCAGAATCGGATGATGTTATCAAAAGACTTCCACAAGAATTTAATTCATATGGATTAATGTCAAATATTTCACATATCTCTATTATTTCCTGTCTGACAGCTATTGCCCTGAAATCCACCAGAAATCCTGTTCCTGATGCTTCAGCCATATCCCATAACGCTGCATATACACCACCCTGTGACATATCGTGCAAAGATACAGCACCATTTTCTATCGCTATACAGGCTTCTTTTGCAATTGACAAATCACTTCTATTGCCATATGCACGTTTTACTACATCTTCAACATACTTTTCAAGTATTTTTTCTCTGTTATTATTTATAATATACTGTACTCCACCTATGCCGATACATTTTGTCATTATAATATCGTCTCCCGGCTTCGCCATATTGCTTCCGACAGCATGTGGTTCTTTCACATTTTCTGTAAATCCAACTGCTGTAACCGCTACAACAGCTCTTGTATTTCCTGCCTCAACCTGTGTATGTCCACCTGAAACAACAAGCCCAAGCTGTGCACAATCCGCAGAAATCTTTTGCATTATCTCTTTTAGACGTATCTCACGCATATCCTGTGCAAGATTGACGCAGCACTGGATATACTGCGGTCTTCCACCTCTTGCATAAATATTGTTAGATGCTGTATAGACAGGTTCAAAACCGCTGTCTGATGCAATTACAATACCATTTTCAAGGACTGAAGCATCTGCACCAATTGACGGCTTGACAGCAAGGCTGTTCTTTGCAGGTTTTATATTTTTTAATACAGAACGACTGATAACTGAATTTGTTATTTTTCCTGTTTTCATATTCTCCTCCGGACCGCATTTAATATTCTATATTTAACATATTGAAAAAAAAGGCGATTTAATATATCATTTCATTAATAAATTATTTAACGAAATGAAAGCAGTGCAGAGGCAACCATCGGTACAACCATCGCGACTACAAGAAAAATAATTATAACCGCTGTCAATATTTTCTTATTTTTTTTGTTATTAAAATTAATCATATTTCCTCTTTTCCGCACTGTTTTCCATAGATTGGAGATTCAAATGCATTTAATACTGCCCTATTTTATAATAATACTTATCTTAATGCAAATATATTTTAAAAGAAATAACAACAAAACCGCTGGCTTAAATGAAGATTTTTTCAAGCGTGAAAGTGAAGCCAACCAAAGCCGTAAACGCGATATTTCAAATCTTAATTACATAATAATACCTGATAATCTGCCATTTATAAAAACCGACATTGCCGAAATAAGCAATGCCGAACAGAATATTATGAATCTTAAAGATGAAAAAATCCTGAACCTTACCGGCAAGACTAACACCGATTTAAAACTGGAATATGGTGTTGCCAATCTTTCAGAACTTACAATATATGAAAATAATTTCCATACGCTGTGTCGTGAAATTATTAACCTTGCAAAAGCACTAATTGATAACGGATATGAAAAAGAGGCTGTCAGCTTCCTTGAATTCGGAATCCGCAGCCGCTCAGATTTATCTGCCAATTATGTAATGCTTGCAGAAATCTATTCTAAAAACGGCGAAAATGAAAAAATTAGTCACCTTAAAAAATATGCAGAAACTCTTAATACTATAACAAAAGATTACATAATCAAAAAAATCGACGCATACCTTTTATAACAGATTATCTTCCATAGCAATTATTTTCCATAATTAGATATAATATTATCAATAAGCTTTGATGCACGGCTCTTCGTCAGTGCATCAATGTCTTCAACCGGCTCAAGCCCATGCTTTTCGATAAGTGCCATAAGATATTTTCTTTGTGCTGCAGTAATCGGAGAATCCTTCTTTGCTGAATAATTAAGCTCTATAAGCTCATCAAATCCTGTATCATCAGGTTTAATTTGATGGAGCTTCTCATACAGTTTCATTGCACTCAATGCATCATCATATGCCCTGTGCGAATTTCCTGCATCAATCCCAAAATATCCACACAGATATTCAAGTGTTTTATGCGGTACTTCGGGAAGAAGCCTTCTTGACAGCTTCAACGTATCAATTCCACTCTTTTTAAAATCAAGTCCCGAATTAACAGCCGCCTTTTTAATAAAACTGTAATCAAATATTACATTATGTCCAAGGATTGGCATATCTTTTGTAAAATCAACTATGTCACTTATTATCTCTGTTATCGCCGGCTTTCCTTCAACCATATCATCTGTAATACCTGTTATCATGGTGATACGTTCGCTGATTTTTATTTCAGGATTAACAAGTGTTGAATAACTGTCAACAATTTCTCCATCGGATATTTTGGCCATTCCTATTTCTATTATCTTATCTTCTGCCGGATTAAGACCTGTCGTCTCAATATCAAGGGCAACAAATGTATTAATCATTGTATAATCCATTTCCAAATATATTACCAAGTATTGCAAGATATACTATATCCATCTCACTCCACTTGCTCATCTGCCTGTTTCTGTTAAATGAAACAATAACATCGTTTTTATCACTGCTATTAACTATAATCTGGACAGCCTGGTTAATTCCCATATTAATAAATGCCTTAACCGTATTTTTTGCACGTCTTTCAAAAAAATTGATATTATCAATAACTTCAATACCATCTTCTGTAAAATCAGCTATATATGCCTTATCGTTAAGATAATCATTATCTTCGACAATATCTTTGTTACCTATTATAATCTTTCTCTCCCAGGCTTCTCCTGTATGGTGATAAATAAATATGCTGTCTAATGCAAAAGCTCTCTTTATTTTACCAGCTGACTCCATAATGCTGTCTTTTCCATTTTTTCTATAAGCATTAACTATATCATTAACAACCCGATTTTTGCTTGGCAATATACCTCTGAATTAGGCATTCCTTTGCCCTTCACATAATCCTCATGCAAATCCGGGAGATATATTATATATCTGTCCCTGCCTTTCTCTTTTGCAAGATAAAGCATCTTATCAGCTATATTAAAAAGTTCTTCATATGTCTGTCCGTCACATGGATATGTAGACGAACCGATAGAACATGTGACATGCGGCTTATCAGGCTGGTTATTATACATAAATGAGACGTTATTGCGGATTGTACGAAGCACATTTCTTATCTCATCATTGCTCTTGAGCCCTTCAACAACGATAAACATCTCATCTCCGCTTCTTTCTTCCGGCTTTACACCTTTCCTTAGCGAAGACTCTTTAGCCACATCTGCAACATTGCATATTACCTCATCTCCAAACATATGACCGAACTCATCATTAATCGTCTTAAAATTATCGATATCTATAATTGCAATTGTAACAGGACCTTCCGGTTTTGACTCAATCAGTCTCTTTGTATATTCCGTAATCGCACGCTTATTAAGAATATCCGTTCCTACATCAAGTGCATCTGAATTAAGATATACATGTTCTTCATCATTGACAGGACTTATCTTTGACATTGTGGCAATTACATGCTTTTTGCCATTAAAATCTATGATAGTCTTACCTTTGACAAGACACCATTCCATTCCCTGTGAATTCTCAAATATCTTCATCTTAAACTCACGTTCAAATATCTCTGTTCCATTGGCAAAATCATCACAAAAAGAATCAAATATATTGCGTGTAACGCCATACACATTGCCATTAGCAAGCATTGTTCTACGCCAGTCAGCTAAGGTTCCCCGGTAAAAATCCACCTGCTGATGGCTCTCCATCATAAAAATTCTCAGTCTGTCAGTGGATACGTCATATGAGAACATAAGATACTCCATAAGACTGAAATATTCCATATATGTGTTATCAGCCTTTGTATCTGTATGTTTAAAAAATACTCTTATATCAAAAATCGATATACTGCATATTCTGCTGTTACAAACATTATCCGCAGGTTCAGCTACATCTATAATATAAACAAACCATCTGTATCTTCCTGTATTATCTACCATTCTAAGTGCTGTAACAAATCCCGATTCACTCTGGGCATTCTTTACAGCTGCCTCAAGCTGGTTTATATCACTTGGATGTATAAGTCGTGCAAGTTTAGTATTAACGAGAGTGTCTCCTAAAAAATCTTTAAGCTCATCATCTACTGACAAAATATTAAACTGTTCATCTATTATAGCTTTACCTTTGAAAAACACGTTATTATCCATTTTACCACCATTTCAAAAATCATTGTTCATTTATAATAATATAATTAATATTGATATACAAGTACCAATTTTTCTCTATATTAATTTAATAAATCTACATTTTTCCGTTTTATTTTTTAATAATTTTAAAAGGTAAAAATTTAATTACAATATTTTTTTATATAAAAACATAGACACCCCACAAGAAATGTCTGAAAACATCATTGTAAGCTGCCATTTTAATAAAAATAAAATAAATAATCAGTTAAAAATGCCTAGAGCCGGAATCGAACCAGCGACACGAGGATTTTCAGTCCTCTGCTCTACCGACTGAGCTATCTAGGCTCAAATTTTCTATAGAATTATAACATCAAAAAAGCAGAGTGTCAAGTACCACTCTGCTTTCTGCAATATTCTTCATATAAATCCGGTCTGTATTTTTTTGTTCTTTCAATTGACTTTTCAAGTCTCCATTTTTCAACATTTGCATGGTGTCCTGAAAGAAGAACATCCGGAACTTTTTTCCCTTCAAACACTTCCGGTCTTGTATACTGTGGATATTCAAGAAGCCCATTTTCAAAGCTCTCTGTCTCTGCCGATTCTGAATTATGAAGTACGCCCGGAACGAGTCTTGATACTGTATCTATAACAACCATAGCAGGAAGCTCGCCGCCTGTAAGCACATAATCACCTATCGATACATAATCAGTCACGATTCTTTCCAACGCTCTCTCGTCTATGCCCTCATAATGTCCGCATAAAATAACCAGATCGTCTTCTTTGGCAAAATCCTGTGCCATTTTCTGGTTAAATGTATATCCCTGAGGCGTCATATAGACAACTCTGGGCTTTTTTCCTATCTTTTGTACAAGACTGTCATACGCGGCACACACAGGGGCAGCCTGCATGACAAGCCCTGCCCCTCCACCGTATGGATAATCATCAACCTTCATATGTTTATTATTGGCATAGTCCCTTATGTTTACCGCTTCTACACTAAGACAGCCATTTTTAATTGCCCTGCCGGTAATACTTGTATTAAGCCCGTCTATTATCATATCAGGAAACAGTGTCAATACATGAAAATTCATTACTCTCCTCCAGACGCCTCAGCAATTATTTGAATGCCTTGGCAATGTTATTTAAAAGGAATGGATAATATCCGTTATTAAGATTACATCCGTTACCTGTGCAGTCTCCTTTAAGATATCCGCTCTCATCCTTATATGAATTAGCAATATCAATATATGTCACATTCATTGAGGCTGCTTTACTCTCAAGCTGTGTATTTATCGTATCAAGCACACTCTGTTCTACACTTGAACGTCCTTCAAATGCATAAGTAACCGGAAGCACTGATACTACATAAATCTTTGCAGATGGACACTTTGACTTAACCGATGATACAACCTCGCTTATATTATCACTGATAGCTTCGCCGCTCATTGTTCCATAGTTCGCATCATTTAAACCAAGCATAATTACGACTTTCTTAGGGTTTGCAGATGCTACAGAATCAATATAGTCAGCAGCTTTACGTGTTGTCATATTATCATCTGATACAACCTGTGAATCTGACAGGTATCCATAATAGGACATACCGCCTGCAATAAAATCACCGAGCACAACTGTGTCTGCATATGAATCCTTAGCTGTAAAATCTTCCTGACCAGCCGTGCCTTCAACTTTATATACATTACCAGAACTGCCCTGTGCAGCCTGTGTTGTCTGAGGCTGTGTCTGAGCCGGTGCTGCTGTAGTTGCCTGTGTTGTTGTCTCATTCGTGCTATCATTACTTGTAACATCAGCCTGCGTTGTCTGCTTTGTCACTGTTGGTTTAGTATCGTTTTTCTTTTTTCCTGAACAACCTTTAAATATAATTGCAAGAACAATAAGGACAATTACAATTACAACTCCTGTAATAAAATAATTGCGGTATTTGTTCCACATTCTCATTTTTCGGTTAAGTTTAATTTCGCTTTTTGTTTCGTCACCTGTATTCTTAGGCATAACAAAATCGCCCCTTTCTTCATTTTCTATTATGAATTAAATCTGATTATTCAATTTTTTAAGAACAACTGCTGACTTTGCCCTGAGACCAATATCAAGCCAGCCGCCACTTAACGTATATCCGAGCCTTGCCGTACTGTAACCATTTTCATATGTCACAAATATCTGCTCAACATCGCTGTTATACGGAAGTCCTGCTTCCCACACAGGAACCTTTGTCCTGCGTTCTTCCGGTGAATTATTGATAATAACTATAACCGCATCATCACGGTTAAATCTTGCATATGAAATCAGATTATATTCTGATAAAAGCTGCTTATACGAACCGCTCATTAATACTTCGCACGATTTGTGCATCTTAATGACATCACGGTGGAAATCTATAAGCTCTTTATCTTCCCTGCCCCATGGATAAGTTCTTCTGTTGTCAGGGTCAGTCCAGCCACACACTCCGGCTTCATCTCCATAGTATATTGTCGGTGCTCCCGGCCATGTCATCTGTATAACTACAGCCTCCATAAAGACTGCTTTATCTATATTTTCACCTGCTGCCTCAGGTCCTGCATTTGCAAGCCTTGCAACGCGGTGGTTTGTTCTTGTTAAAAATCTTGAATGATCATGATTTGACAGCTCATTCATTGAAATACTAACAGGCTGTCCACCCATTCTTGACATATTATGATGCATAGCACCAAAAAAATTATCTGCGTTGCCGAGCATATCCTCACGGTACTGGTCACTGTGTTTTTCCATTCCGGTAAGAAACCATGTGACAGGCTCCATAAATGCATCATAATTCATAACCGTGTCCCACTCTCCGCCTGAGAGCCAGTCATATGAATCGCCATAATGCTCCGCCAGAATAACAGCTTGTGGATTGGCATCCTTAACTGACTTTCTGAACTTTTTCCAGAATTCATGGTTATACTCGGGACTATATCCCAAATCTGCCGCCACGTCAAGTCTCCATCCGTCAACATTGTATGGTGCAGACACCCATTTCTTTCCAATGTACAGAATATATTCTTCAAGTTTCTTTGAACCTTCATAATTAAGCTTAGGAAGTGTATCATGTCCCCACCAGCCGTCATATGAACCATTATCAGGCCACTGGTCACTGTAAAACTTAAAAAAGCTGTGATATGGGCTTTCAAAACGCTCATATGCTCCCAGCTCATACTGGTCGCGGCTTCTGCTGTAAATATGTTCCCTGTCCAGCCATTTATTAAAAGAACCACAGTGATTAAATACGCCATCTATAATAACTTTCATCCCACGCTTGTGAATCTCTTCAACAAGCTGTGCAAAATAAATATTGCTTGCCTCCAGATTGCGTCTGTTTGTAACTCTGTCAATATATCTTGTCGCATGAGTATTGTCATGGTCACCCGGTGCAAGAACTTCTCCTTCATCAGAGACTATCATTGCAATATGTGGATCTATATAATCATAATCCTGTATATCATATTTATGATTAGAAGGAGATACAAACAAAGGATTAAAGTAAATAACATCTACTCCGAGATTTTCAAGATAATCCAGCTTATCCCATACGCCTTGCAGATCTCCACCGTAGAATTCCCTGACACCCATAGGTTCAGGATACTTATACCAATCCTTTACTTCATTGACATGCTCTCCTATATAATTATATTCATCATCAAGTACATTGTTTTGTGGTCTTCCATTAGCAAATCTATCCACAAATATCTGGTACATGACAGCACCCTTAGCCCACGACGGAACCTTGTATCCCGGTATTATACGAAAATTATAATACTGGTTAAGCTCCCTTGATGCACCAATCTGATTGTAATAACAGACTGCACCATGTGCTGTCTCAACTTTAAAATAATAAGACAGAATCTTTTCGCTTACTGTAACCGAAGCCTCGTAATAATCAAACAAATTATCCGAGTCCACACGTTCCATGCGGTATTCCCCATTATCAGTACAAAGATATGCCTTATTAACATTATATTTTCCTGTTCTGAGACGAAGAGCTACGCTGTCGCCCGGGTCACATTCCGGAGGATTTCTGTAATCCTTTGTTGCATCAGAAAATAAAGCCCTCATTTTTAAAACAGGACGTGCATTACACATATAAAGAAGTTTCTTCTCGTTTTTCTCTAAAGTTTCAGTTGACTTAACAAGTCTCATATTCAAACACTCCTTACTGTGAATGGTTCAATATAATTTTATAACGAAACGCCTTATAAAGCAAGTAAAAAGGACAGCCGGGGTAGGCTGTCCTTTTTGGAGAAGGTATTTCACTTATTATGGGGTGTAGCAAAAAATATAATGTATTGGGGGGTTTTTACATTAATTATAGTATCACATTGCCGTCCATAAGTGTTGCTAAACTTTCACGTAATATATTACGTTTTTTTGTGCATTTTATACAATCTGTCTATTCTACACTCTGTACAACTTCATTCTCTTTATTTTCTTCTTCAAAAAGAGCCTCAAATTCTTCTCTTGAAATCTTTTCTTTCTCAAGGAGAAGTGATGCACTCTTATCAAGAATATCCCTGTTCTCAGAGATAATTGTCTTTGCCCGTGAATAGCACTCATCAATTATATTTTTAACTTCCGCATCTATCTGTCCGGCAATATTTTCACCATATGGTCTTGTATGTGCAAGGTCTCTTCCGATAAAGACCTCGTCATTGTCTGTGTCATAATTAATAAGTCCAAGTTTTGATGAAAATCCGTACTTTGTAACCATATCTCTTGCCGTCTGTGTTGCCTGTCGTATATCCTGTGAAGCACCTGTTGTAATATCATCAAATACAAGTTCCTCAGCAACACGTCCGCCGAGACTTACAATTATATTCTGAAGCATCTTGCCTCTTGTATTAAACATCTCGTCCTTTTCAGGAAGCGGCATTGTATATCCTGCTGCACCCATTCCTGTTGGAATTATTGATACCGAATGAACAGGTCCGACATCAGGAAGTACATGGAATAATATTGCATGTCCTGACTCATGGTATGCTGTAATCTTTTTCTCTTTTTCTGAAATAATCTTGCTTCTCTTTTCAACACCGATACCAACTTTAACAAATGCATAATTGACATCTTCATTTTTGATAAACTTGCGTCCGTGCTTGGCAGCATTGATTGCCGCCTCATTGAGAAGATTTTCAAGGTCTGCACCTGTAAATCCGGCTGTAGTTCTTGAAAGGCTGTCAAGATCAACATCATCACCAAGAGGCTTCTTTGCCGCATGGACATTAAGAATTGCAAGTCTTCCTGCAACATCAGGTCTTCCAACAACTACTTTTCTGTCAAATCTGCCAGGTCTTAAAATAGCTGGATCAAGAATATCAATTCTGTTTGTGGCTGCCATTACAATGATGCCCTGATTTACACCAAATCCATCCATCTCAACAAGCATCTGGTTAAGTGTCTGCTCACGTTCATCATGGCCGCCGCCCATACCTGTTCCTCGTCTTCTTGCAACAGCATCAATCTCATCTATAAATACAATACAAGGTGCATTCTTTTTAGCTTCTTCAAAAGGTCTCTTACTCTTGAAGCACCAACGCCGACAAACATTTCTACAAAGTCAGAACCTGATATACTAAAAACGGTACTCCGGCTTCACCTGCAATTGCCTTTGCAAGAAGTGTTTTACCTGTTCCCGGAGGTGTAAGAATTACACCCTTTGGAATTCTTGCACCGAGCATTGTATATTTCACCGGATTTTTAAGGAAATCTACAATCTCCGCAAGTTCTTCTTTTTCTTCATCAAGACCTGCAACATCATTAAATGTCACATGATTCTGGTCATTGGTCATAAGCTTCGCACGGCTCTTGCCAAAATTCATCATCTTGGCATTGCCTCCGCCTCCACCCTGCCTTGTCATCATTGCAAATAAAAATATTATAACAAACAGACTTATTCCGATAGGAAGCACCGTCGTTATCCACACGCTCTGTCTTGAAACGTCTCTCAAATCATAAGAAATATTTTTCTTTGTGAGCATGCTCTGTATATCATTGACGTCAGACACATTGAGCATTTTTTGTTCTTTGCTGCCTGAAAATGATACATATAAAACACCTGTTGGAACTTCTGCATTCTGCTTTATTACAACGCTTGTAACGCTTCCGCTGTCAACATCTTTAACAAATGCATCATACGTATAATCGCTTGTCTGACTGCCAAAGCGTGACATGAGCAGATACAGGACCGCAATAATCACAACCGCAACGGCATATATTCCAAAGCCGCTGGCCTTTCCCTTGTTATTCATATATTCCTCCTACAAATTTATTACTCCGACATATGGGAGATTTCTATAATTCTGGTCATAATCAAGACCATATCCAACAACGAATTTATCAGGAATATTAAACCCGTTATAATCAACTTTAACATCAACTTCTCTTCTTTCCGGCTTATCAAGAAGAGTACATACCTTTAACGACTTAGGATTTCTTTCCTGAAGCATAGGAACAAGTCGTGAAAGAGTATTGCCCGAATCAATGATATCTTCGACAATAATTACATTATCACCTTCAATAGGCTCATCAAGTTCCTTTTTAACTTTCAGCGTTCCACTTGAAACAGTCTGGCTTCCATAACTTGAAACCTGCATAAAATCAAGGATTACAGGCACTGTAATTCTCTTTGCAAGCTCACATGTAAAAAATACGCTTCCCTTGAGAATACATATTAACTTAACTGATTCTCCCTCATAATCTTTGCTTATCTGGGCTGCAAGCTCACGAACTCTCTTCTGTACCTCTTCTTCTGATATCAGAACACTAATATTGTGTTTTTCCATCGCAATTATTCCTCCTGAAAATTTAATGTCATTTCTAAAATATGTTTTGTTGTATCATCAATCAGATACGACTGACAACGCCTGATTCCGGCAGCCCACAAAACTTCCGAATTCTGTGCCACAATAAGCACTTTATCCCTGTTTTGCGGTTCGACTTTTCGGTCTATCAGCTCATTTTTCAATTTTTTTCTACCGCCATCAGATGAAAATATAAAATAATCTCCATTCTGCCTGAAACGAATATGAATCGTATTCTCTATTTTATCATAATCAAAATATTTAGTATAGTCATTCCCACTAAATTTTCCATTAAGATTATTAACCATTTGGAAATTTATACTATTTAAATATACATTTTTTCCGTTCAGATATATATTCTTTCCAACAGGATATTCTTTTTTGACACCACTGTAATCAATCTCATTTTTATTTATTTTAATCAAAAAATCATCTGTAGCTGCATCGCAGCTGTTTTTCCGTTCAAATATAAGTCTGTCATATATTTTTTTCACGCACAAAGACCACGGCATATCATGTACTTTACCAGTATCACCGCACGCTATGCCGTCAACCGCCTCGATATTTACCCGGTATATATTTTTGTGTTTTCCCGAAAGTCTGAATAACACGTTTCTGTATACACGTTCACGTATGCATATATCAAGCTTTAAAAACTCTTCAAGATGTTCAATTACCGCATCTTCTTTTCCATAAACCACATATTCATCAATTGCCTGGCAAGTCTCTTTTTCTATATGCGACTCTATCTTTGCTGCATCCAAAGATGCTGCACACAGCGATTGTGTCACGTTTGGATTAAAAATATCTTTCATAAGAGGAATGAGAATATTTCTCACTTTATTTCTCGTATAATCATCATCAAGATTTGTCGAATCAGTTATAAAACCCTGTCCTTCTTTTTCAAGAAAATCTTCTATATCCTGTCTTGTAACACAAAGAAGCGGCCGGATTATATCGCCATTAACCGGATTCATTCCAACAAGCCCGGCAAGTCCGGTTCCACGCATAAGATGCATAAGCACAGTCTCCGCCTGGTCGTCCATATGATGTGCAACCGCAATTTTTGCATCAGGATAACACTTTGCTTCTTCTCTGAAAATCCTGTATCTTTCCTGCCTTCCCGCTTCTTCCTCACTCATATTGCCATTTTTTGCAATCATAGGTATATTTACATGATATGATTGAAATTCTAGTCCGTTTGCCTGTGCAAATTCTTTGGCAAATTTCTCGTCACGTTCTGCTTCTTCCCCTCTTATTCCATGATTTACATGAACTGTCACAATATTTATACCCAGTCTGTGGATTTCAATTATTCTTTTTAAAACCATAACAAGACATACGGAATCTGCACCGCCTGAAAGTCCTGCCACAATCGTTTTTGTATTATCAGACATTCCTGTCTTTTTCATATAGTCATATACTTTTTCAATCATATCCAGTCCGTTCTTTTGTCACTATAACAAATATAACTTTATATTATACCAGAAATTATATTATTATTTGTCATAAGTGTCAAACAGTCCGAGTACAAGAACTGTCATATCATCAGATGGCTTTCCGCCATTATATTTTAATGATTTACGCATTATCTCTTCTGCCATTGCATCCGGCTTTTTAACAGATATTGTATTTATAATATCTGCGAATATTTTTTCTTTATCAACATTGGGAATATTATCTAACAACCCATCACTTACCATAATAACATAGTCACCATTATAAAGCTTTTTATTAACACGCTCATAATCAACCTTTTCAAGCACGCCAAGTGGCAGTGTTGTCGATTTTATAACTTCCACTGATGAATCACGCTTTATAAATGTAGCCGCCGCCCCCATTTTAATACACGACATTATTCCTGTGTTACAGTCAATCACGCTCATGTCCATAGTTACAGGATTGACACTCTTAGAACCGCCTGCAATATACGCCGCATTTATAAGGTCCAATGCAGCATGTTCATCAAATCCTGCATCTATGCAGTTTTCCATAAGTTCAATAACCATGCGGCTCTCTATAAAAGCCCTCTTCCCGCTTCCCATTCCGTCAGCTATCGCCGCGGTTGTTTTTCCACAATCAAGTCTTGAAATAAGAAAATTATCCCCATTAAATTTACTGCATCCTTTGCCACGGCGTGCAACTCCCGTAAGCATGCGGAATCTGCTCTCCTGTATAAATATAAACTGCTCAAATTGTTCATGAATAGTTGTCCTGTCTGAACCCGGAAGATAATAGCCAAGCCCGAATACTTCGGATATGATTGGCAGAATCTTTTTTACCGAAACACATCCCCTGCCGACAGTCCTTGCCTGCATCACAAGCTCAGCCGCCCCATGATGGTTTCTGATTGTCGATAAATTCTTTATTCTCACACCGGAAAGAAAACATTTTCTGAAAAGTTCCTTTGCAATATCTTTAGGGATTTCTTCTGAATACAGGTGCGTTGTCACACATTCATCCAGCACATCAGCAACAAGAAGGAGCTGTCTTGATATTCCTGGGTCCGCTGTCTTGAACTCTGCCGCATTTTCATATACTTCCCCTAATCTTCTGAATGTCTTAGCCGTCTCTTCAAGCTTGTTAAAAGAATATGTAGTTACATAATCACGAACACTCTCACTCATAATCATACCTCCCTGTCTGTGATTCTTTGCTTTTGTATATTATAACCATATGTTCTGTCATTTTTTGTCATAATGTAGTGATGACAACAAAAAAAGAGGCTGATACGCTGAAAATATTAAGAGGTTTTTCCCCCCCCTCACTGTGCGTATCAGTCTCTTTTATGTATGTATCTGTCAGTCATCCGGTTTTATAAGAATCTCATCCGGATAAAGAAGTCCAAACTTATTCTTTGCAACTTCTTCTACAAATTTCTTTGTCTTAACGTACTTTTTATATTCTTCAAGTTCTTTCTGCCGCTGCTGCTGCTCATTTATCTGCTGTGTAAGGGATTCACTCTGTTCCTCGTAAATCCTGTTTTTCTTTTCCAGCGTCCTTTTTCCATTCCACATGGCAACACCAAGCAGAAGTACAAGTATCACGGCTGTTATCATTCCGGCAACACTTGAACGTTTCTGTCTTTTTAGACGCTGCTGTTTTTCCCATCTGGATTCAAACTGCATTTTTTCCTCTTTTCCCCGGATGCTCTACGTCTTTTGACATGAGCATCCAGCTCATGTACTTTTATTTTAATCAATAAGAACAGTTTTTTCAATGGTTTCAAAATAAATATCAATAATCCGGTCATATATTTCACAAATAATTTTCCAAATGCGTACCTGTAAATCAATGCACCAAATATCTGCGATATTACAATAAAGCCCCTGATAATACCATTATTTCTTTCATAAAGGCAGGTAAAAACACGTATGCTTACATAAAACCAGAACAGTATATCCTCAACCGCCATTGTATACACATGTTTATGCTTAAACACCCGCCGGAATACACGAATACAGTCATATATAAACGCAAACATCATTCCCATAAATAATGCTGCAAAAAATGTACTTTGTTCCCAGATAATAAGACTGCTCACTTTACCCAATCAGCTTTTTGCCACCCGGCAGGCATGTCTAACGCATAAGCCTGCTAAAGAATGACTCTCCCTTCTTGCCAAAGCTGGAAACTTCCGAATATTCCAATGACTGTATGCTGCCATCTATGTCAAGTTCACCCTTCTCTACAGACAGCCTGTTCACATGAAGATTGTCACCTTTTACAGTTACAACACCGTAATCTGTCTCAAGCAGAATCTTATTTAAATCGAACGAGATAACATCACTTATTCCCGTCATCTCAAGACGTTTACGGTCTTCCATGTTAAGTCTGTGCGAACGCCTCTGTTTTATTTTTTCTTCCATAATACCCGCCTCCCATACATAAAAAATTGTATCTTGTTTAATGTATGTCTTAACAGGCATTTATATTCGGAAATAATAATGACTTTTAAATATATTCAAACATGTCCGCCGCTTCTTCTTTTTTCACTGTATCTTTTACATCAAGAACACGGACTTTTACACTTCTGTTACCAAATTCAATCTCTATAACATCACCTTCCTTTACATCAACTGATGCCTTGGCAACTTTCCCATTTATTGTAACCCTTCCTGCATCGCATGCATCATTGGCAACTGTCCTTCTTTTGATAAGTCTTGATACTTTTAAATATTTATCTAATCTCATAACCTGTCTCCTTATATTATAACCTGTATCAGTATTTCTGACCTGTATCAGCCTTTTATACACATAAACTATGAGAAACACGCTCTGCGAGTTTCTCAAGTTATCGCGGCAGTCGCCAAGGTCTCGTGCAAGCACGGACTTTGGCTCGTTACACGCGTAAATCTGAAAACAGGAAGCCCACCAGTCTTTCGACACGATGCACTTCCTGTTCAAAAATTACATTTTCACAAATCCTAAATTTAATTATGCATTAACTGCATCTTTTAAAGCCTTACCAGCCTTGAACTTAGGAGCCTTGCAGGCAGCAATCTTAATCTCTGCACCAGTCTGTGGGTTCTTGCCTGTTCTTGCAGCTCTCTCTGATACTTCAAATGTACCAAAGCCAACTAACTGAACTTTTTCACCCTTCTTTAATTCTTCTGCAACAACATCGATAAGAGCCTTTAAAGCCTTCTCGCTGTCCTTCTTTGTTAATTCTGTCTTTTCTGAAATTGCTGCTACTAACTCTGTTTTATTCATTGTAAATCTCTCCTCAACAGGTATATTTTATTGGTCTACCCAATAAAATCATTTATAAACTCTTTTAATCCATTTGTCAATATAAGCCATTTATTTTAGTCATTTTCACAGTTTTCAAGCGGTTTTGAGGCTTTTTAGCCACTAAATCTTGTTAAAAATGCCAATCTTTACTTATATCATTACTCCGGACCTATGTTTACTCTTCTCAATCTTTTCATTCAGTTTTCTGCAAGGTATAGCAAATAAAAGCCCAATCAGAAGCGATATTATCACATAAATACAAAGATATCCAAGATATTTCCAGTAATTAAGCTGGTATGAACCACCTACACATTCTCTCATTGCATTCATCGCATGCGTAAACGGAAGGAATTCATATATTTTCTGATAAACCTTAGGAAGCACCTCTATCGGGAATGTACCACCGGCTCCTGCTACCTGAATAACCATTATAACTACAGCCAGTGCCTCACCGACATTGCCCATTGCAACTGTGAGTGAGTACATAAATATTGTAAATACAAAGCTTGTAACCGATGCAGCAAACCAGAATTTAAACGGGCTTACGCACTGGATTCCTATATAATACAAATCGCCAAGCGTAACAAGAAGTGCCTGTGCCTGCCCTATAAGGAAAAATGTTATATATCTTCCGAAATAAGCCTGATATGGTTTAACATCTGGATGCTCTTTCTGTGGTTTTACTCCCACATGTATAATTGCAACAAGAATAAGTCCGCCTACCCATATTGCAAGAACTGTGTAAAACGGAGACATCGCAGAACCATATGTCGCTATAGGATATATTGCCTCTGTCTCAATCTCGACAGGTGATGCAACAAATGAACCGAAACTGTCCGCATCAAGTCCCAACACTTTCAAAAGCATATCATAACTTCCGCTATTCTTTATATTATTAAGCTTTTCTATTGTTGAACTTAAATCTGTTTTGAGACTGCCAAGCATCTCTTTCGTATCTTTAAGATTCACGCCTGCCATCGAAATAGATGATGCAAAGCTGTCTATATTGCCATCCGCTTTTGAATATATATTAATAACACTATCCATTATCTGTGCAATCTGTCCAAGACCGGCCGCAAGCTGGTTGGATACACCTGAATCAAGTATATTTCCCTTTGATGCTATCTTCATAAGAGAATCTACTTTCTGCTGCTCTGCGATGATTTTTTTTGACATATCAGGTGAAATCTGTCCCGCTGCATTCATAGCAGACGATGCCGAATCTGTGACACTTATCAATGCCGTAAGTATCGTATCATATGAATCAAGCTGTGTATTAAGCTGCTGCATTTTTGACAAAAGGATGTCAAGAACTGTCTGTCCTGATGTCATATTTTCCTGATTTGCCGATGTATCAACTCCATCTGCCGCCTTTACAAATGTCTGTGCAATTGTACTTATAAATGTTGAGTTGACCTGCTGCTGAACTGCCGTCTTTGCCTTATCTGTAATCTTTGGTGCAATCGCATTCTTTTTCTGGTTTGTATAATAATCTATCTCAGGGTGTGTAACACTGTCTGTAAGAAAACTTACCATTTTCTTTGAAAAATCTTCCGGCATTACAAGTGCCGCATAATAATCGCCAGCGTAAACGCCGTCTATAGCATCCTTTGTGCTGTCTGTAAACACCCAGCCAATTGTAGTATTAGATTCAAGTGCCTCAATAATAGTATCACCCATATTAAATTGCAGACTATCCATAACAATTCCCTTATCATCAGATGCAACCGCTACTTTTATCCTTGAAGTTGACTCTTCTCCATATGGATTCCAGTTTGAAAGAATATTAAACCATGCATACAATGACGGCAGTATTATAAGTCCCATCACAACTACAACTGCAACTACGTTTTTACTTATTCTTTTCCAGTCTGAAATAAAAACTTTGTATATATTTTTCATAGTCCAATCCTTTCTTTGAGATTTTCAATATCCTGTCCGATTACTTTCGGTCCGATAATTGCCTCTTTCTTTTTGTGCGATGTCACACCAAGTTCTTTCATATGCTCCTGCAGATTATAATCCATATACTCTACTGCAATAAGATATGTACAAAGTGCAAAAAGCGAAATTATCCAGAATACCAGATATACAATCTTTGAACTGTTCATTGTAAACATAAGCATAAGGAATATCAGAGGAATCACAATCATACATATCATGCCGACCCTGATTCTTTTTTTATTTTTCCTGTGTGATTCCATATAATATTCCAGCATTTTATTAAATATAAGCTGTTCTTCCTCAACTGCTTCCTCATATTCATCTATATAAAAATCATTTGTTACTGCATCTTCTTCAGGTTCACCGCCTATTATGTATGAATCCACTTGTTTTTCTGACGCTTTTGTTATTTTATTATCCTGTGTTATATCATGTTGTGCTTTTATCGTCTTTCCTGCGCTGGCGTTTCGACTTCATTTTCGGTACCCACTTACTCTGTATAATATTATAAAGCTGACTGTACAATTCTTCGTCTTTAATGTCTTTACTCAAAGTATGCCTCCATATTAATGTCTGTGTTTGCTATATAAATTATGTATACATCCTTACATCATATCTGTATCATGCATACGTTCATGCATATAATGATTAAGCTTCATAAACGGTTTTCTTATAAATAATCCAAGTGCAAGTGAACCGGCGACAAATATAAGAAGTTCTCCATGGCATCGCTAATCTGCCGAATACATGCCGCTTATTGTCTCTCTCATAGCATTAATCGCATATGGGAACGGGAAGTAAATATATACTTTCTGAAAAAATACAGGAAGAAGTTCTATCGGATATGTTCCGCTTGAACCGGCTATCTGTATTACTACCATTACTACCGCAAGTGCTTTTCCTATATCACCAAATGACACTGTAAGTGTATATATAAGAAGTGTAAATACAAAACTTATAGTTACGCCAGCAAAAGCATAAACAACTCATGCAGACACTGTATTTTCAAAAGATACAAATCTCCCAAAACCGTTATTACTGCCTGCACCTGACCAAGCACAAAGAATAACAGATATCTTCCAAAGAACAGCTCATGGCTTTTAGCCCCGTTTGTCAGTTCATCTTTATCAGGTGGACTGATGGTATGTGTGAAGAAGTCCTCCAACCCACAATGCAAGTGTTGTATAAAATGGTGCAACAGCTGAGCCATAATTGGCTGTTTCATAAACCTGATGTGTTGATACTTTAACAGGTGAAGATAAGAATTCTCCATATGTAACAGGGTCCTGTGACAATGCCTTTGCAAGCATTTCAAATTTTTCATCACCATTAAGGCTGTCAAGCTTCTGCGTAAGGGTTGTTATTTTTTCTGTCATCCCTTTTATGATTATTCCTGTCTGGTCAAGCCCTATGTTCATTCCGTCAACAGTTGTCATAAGGCTTCCCATCATTGCAGATAAGCCGCTCATCTGCTGCGACATTTCCGTGAGTGATGTTCCTATTGAACTTATTGTTGTACCTATAACCGCACGCAGCGAATCAACACTCTTCCGGAGTGAATCCTGATATAATTTATCAAGTTCATCAATCTTTGTCTCACACTGTCCAAGAATTATCTTTAAAAGTTCCAATTTTGCATTTGTCATTTCTGCCGAATTGGAAACAAGAACTTTTGCCTGTTCAAGAAGTGCTTTTGTGACATTTTCAAGCTGTGTTATTGAGGCTACTG
>SCPN01000635.1_pt1 | contig 50750 bp, 48 predicted proteins | sample 6106831 | NCBI WGS metagenome assembly SCPN01 (sample SAMN10720447, study PRJNA508395) | human gut metagenome | isolation source: Participant 1, 0 month | reverse complement strand
CGGCGTCGACCACCAGCAATGCACCTTCACAGGCAGCCAGCGAACGGGAAACTTCATAGGAGAAGTCTTACGTAATCTGGCCCGGGGTGTCGATAAAGTTAAGCTGATAGGTTTCGCCGTCAGACGCTTTGTAGTCCAGCGTCACGCTTTGCGCTTTGATGGTAATGCCACGCTCACGCTCAAGATCCATGGAATCGAGAACCTGCGCCTCCATTTCACGGTCAGACAGGCCACCGCAGATCTGGATAATACGGTCAGACAGCGTCGATTTACCGTGGTCAATGTGAGCTATGATCGAAAAGTTACGTATATTCTTCATAAAGTATGATTATTGTGCCTTAATGCCCGGTTAACCAGGCTTTTAGAAGTCGCTGTTCTGAGCTTAACGTCTGTATTAATAGAAACGCCGCATTCTACACTACAACATTGAGGCGAGGAAATGTTCATACCGTATGGATTGTGGTATCTGGAAACGTCCTCGCATTTGTTATGCAAAATGCAATAAAGCCAGTGAAATCGCACGGCCTGCGTCTTCCGAAGATGTTTCAAATCGCACAAGGCCAGGCGGCAATGCCACGCTTAAGATGATCGGTTGCCATTCTGCCCGGGCAGCAAACTTACGCGAGTAGCCGCGCGCAATCAGGAACCCGCCAATACCACCGAGGATCGCACCACATAATGCTGCGACGTCAGAAGCAAAGAGTAGCTGAAATAGCGAAGCGATGAGGAATAATCCCACCAGCGGCGACATATAAACCAGTAATGCGGAGCTAAGCAGGCTGCCTTCGGCGATCCCCAATTCCACTTTTTGCCCCGGCACTAACGGCTCATCACAGGGTACGACAATGGTATGCGTGGTTTGCGGGCCAAGTTTATTTAACACGCGGCTACCGCAACCGGCGCGTGAAGCGCAGCTGCTGCATGAAGCTTTAACATCACAACTGACCAGCGCCTGCCCGTTTTGCCAGGAGACGACGGTAGCCCACTCTTTGATCATTGCGCTGCCCCGAACTTAATATTCTCGGCAATGCGTTTCGCCGTTTGCGGCGGCAGTTCACCGACAATGGTGATTTCGGCGTTATCACGTACGCTTGTACTGACGGTTCTGGTCCGGTGCAACATCGATCGGTGCTCGATGGCGTAGCGCGGTTAACGTTTACCGAGAAGCTGAATAATCCGTCGGAATAGAGACGTGATTCGATAGGCATGTTGTCCATCGTCGGTAGCGGACGTCGACTACTGGAAACTTCGCTAAAACCCTGTGGCAACCAGGTTGGCGTCCAGCTGAATTTAGCTTTTTCACCTACAGGAACAGAAAGCAACGGCGGCAAATTTGCCTTCGCCAGCGTCTGCATACTGCTGCTGATATCCTGATTGACGTTAAAAGCAATCACGCGAAATTGTTCCAGCGTTTCACCATCGCGATCAAGGAGATCAACCCGCATCGGTAATTTCGATTCGGTGTCCATCCACACGATGTAGCTGTAGCTACCATCTGGCAACCACGCGAATGACTTCGCAAAGACGATCAGCAATACGCGTGCGCCCGACGGAGATAAAGTCAGTAAGGAGAAAGGCGTTTGAAATCGGTATAGATAAGCGATGGCAGAGAATCAACAATGTAATCGCCATTAAGCGTGAACGGTTCAAGTCCCGGTTCAAAATAGCTGATTTCATTGCCGCGCTGTACCACTTCCCGGCGCGGGCCATCCATTTGCAACAATTGTGCAAGAGGACGGTTATCGAGGCGTGCATGTCGATAACGCAGAGACTCAACACCCTGTTTATTGATGCTGATGAATGACAGCTCGTAATTCAGTGACTGACTGGCCAGGTTCATCTGCTGTAATAACGCCCCGGACGCGGGAGTGGCCGAGGCGTTAGCAGAGAATAACAGGCTACCTGTCACTAATGACATGGCAAACCAAAGTTGCTTCATTACTGCGATTGCGTTCCTAAAGTTTGAATTCCTGGCACCTGTACAGCGGCTTGCTGGGTTTGCGCCTGCTCAAACTGAAGCTGTTCAGAGTGGAGTCGGCGTTGCAGTTCGTAATCCTGCAACATTGCATTAATGCGACGACGCTGCTCCTGTACCTGCTGCTGTTGACCATTGTTTGCGGTCGCTTCAGAAGGTACTCCCAGGCTTACCGGGCTGGCTTTACCCATCATCGGCAGTGTATTAAATACCGGCGTTTCGGGCTGCTGGGACGTTTCAGATTGTCCATTATAGTGCTGGACGCCAACGATAACTGCAAGCGATACGCATGCTGCTACGCCCATTTGGGTAAGCTGTGCCGCCCACGGACGTACTTTCTGCCAGAATGGCATTTTCTGCCATTGATGCGGCGCAGGCTGGGCTTCCGGGATCAATGTCGCCGGTTGACGTACTGGCTCTTCTTCAATGGCGGCCATCACGCGTGAAGAGATATCGAAATGGAGCACCTCGGGAGTATCACCCCGCATTGAGTCACGGATTAAGTGATAGCTTTCCCAGGTTTTCTGCATTTCTGGGTTATGAGCCAGTTCGTTAAGCAGCTCACTATCCAGCGTTTCGCCATCCATTAAAGCGGAAAGTTGTTCTTTCTGCATGCCTAATACCCTTATCCAGTATCCCGCTATCGTCAACGCCTGATAAGCGGTTGAACTTTGTTATCAATAGCTTCCCTCGCTCGGAAGATACGTGAACGCACCGTACCTACCGGACAATCCATGATAGCGGCTATCTCTTCATAGCTCAGGCCATCCAGCTCCCGCAAGGTTATTGCCATGCGCAAATCTTCCGGGAGGGACTCAATAGTTCGGAAAACTATCTGTCTCAGTTCTTCTGACAACATTAAGTTCTCAGGGTTCGAAATTTCTTTCAACGCGCCGCCACTTTCGAAGTTTTCAGCTTCAATGGCATCCACATCACTGGAAGGTGGACGACGCCCCTGAGCAACCAGGTAATTTTTCGCTGTATTTACAGCAATCCGATACAGCCATGTATAAAAAGCGCTATCTCCCCGGAACGAATCCAGCGCACGATAGGCTTTAATAAAAGCTTCTTGTACCACATCGGGAACATCACCCGACGGCACATAGCGGGAAACCAGACTCGCCACTTTATGCTGATAGCGCACTACCAGTAGGTTAAAGGCTTTCTGATCTCCCTTCTGGACCCGTTCAACCAGGACCTGGTCCGTTAACTGCTCGCTCATCCGAGGTAAAGTCTCCCCAAACCAAATTTCCACGCGCTATCGAAACGCCACTCCATTAGCTGCAATTTGAGCAAGCAAAGGGTTAGAGTGTCTCGTTTTTGTAAAGTTCCGTAACGCATCTGTTTTTGTTTGTCATGCTGTAGACGGATCATTATCTATCATTATAAGTCTACAGAATCTGAACATCGCATTATCTGTGTAGAAATGCCCATTTAACTGCCTGAAGAGTAACCCAACGGCCTTTTTATTTCACCACCTAATCCTCCACCAGCCAGTAACTTCTCTTTTTCTCGCCGCCCTGCGTCAGCGTGTTTAGCCACTGTAACAAATATTAAAATAGCAGGTGTTTATTCGCACAACATGATGCTATGCTGACCAAACAGTGTTTAGTAAATTAAACAAAGAAAATGAATACTCTCCCAGAACATTCATGTGACGTGTTGATTATCGGTAGCGGCGCAGCCGGACTTTCACTGGCGCTACGCCTGGCTGACCAGCATCAGGTCATCGTTCTAAGTAAAGGCCCGGTAACGGAAGGTTCAACATTTTATGCCCAGGGCGGTATTGCCGCCGTGTTTGATGAAACTGACAGCATTGACTCGCATGTGGAAGACACATTGATTGCCGGGGCTGGTATTTGCGATCGCCATGCAGTTGAATTTGTCGCCAGCAATGCACGATCCTGTGTGCAATGGTTAATTGACCAAGGGGTTTTGTTTGATACCCACGTTCAACCGAATGGCGAAGAAAGCTACCATCTGACCCGTGAAGGTGGACATAGTCACCGTCGTATTCTTCATGCCGCCGACGCCACCGGTAGAGAAGTACAATCCACGCTGGTGAGCAAGGCGCAGAACCATCCGAATATTCGTGTGCTGGAGCGCAGCAACGCAGTTGATCTGATTGTTTCTGACAAAATTGGCCTCCCGGGCACGCGACGGGTTGTTGGCGCGGGTATGGAACCGAAATAAAGAAACGGTGGAAACCTGCCACGCAAAAGCAGTGGTACTGGCAACCGGCGGTGCGTCGAAGGTTTATCAGTACACCACCAATCCGGATATTTCTTCTGGCGATGGCATTGCTATGGCGTGGCGCGCAGGCTGTCGGGTTGCCAATCTCGAATTTAATCAGTTCCACCCTACCGCACTGTATCACCCACAGGCACGCAATTTCCTGTTAACGGAAGCACTGCGCGGCGAAGGCGCTTATCTCAAGCGCCCGGATGGCACGCGTTTTATGCCCGATTTTGATGAGCGCGGCGAACTGGCCCCGCGCGATATTGTCGCCCGCGCCATTGACCATGAAATGAAACGCCTCGGCGCAGATTGTATGTTCCTCGACATCAGCCATAAGCCCGCCGATTTTATTCGCCAGCATTTCCCGATGATTTATGAAAAATTGCTTGGGCTGGGGATTGATCTCACACAAGAACCGGTACCGATTGTGCCTGCTGCACATTATACCTGCGGTGGTGTAATGGTTGATGATCATGGGCGTACGGACGTCGAGGGCTTGTATGCCATTGGCGAGGTGAGTTATACCGGCTTACACGGCGCTAACCGCATGGCCTCGAATTCATTGCTGGAGTGTCTGGTCTATGGCTGGTCGGCGGCAGAAGATATCACCAGACGTATGCCTGATGCCCACGGCGTCAGTACGTTACCGCCGTGGGATGAAAGCCGCGTTGAGAACCCTGACGAACGGGTAGTAATTCAGCATAACTGGCATCGAGCTACGGCTGTTTATGGGATTACGTTGGCATTGTGCGCACAACGAAGCCTGGAACGCGCCCTGCGGCGGATAACCATGCCCAACAAGAAATAGACGAATATTACGCCCATTTCCGCGTCTCAAATAATTTGCTGGAGCTGCGTAATCTGGTACAGGTTGCCGAGTTGATTGTTCGCTGCGCGATGATGCGCAAAGAAAGCCGGGGGCTGCATTTTACGCTGGATTACCCGGAACTGCTCACGCATTCCGGTCCATCGATCCTTTCCCCCGGCAATCATTACATAAACAGATAAAAAGCCTGGGTCAGCGCCGTATACGCTTCGGAATAGTTCTGGTCTGGCCCACGAATGACTAAGCGATCGCTAAAGCATTCTCCCGCCTGCGGGGAGAATGCCAGCAGCACCCGATGCGGCAGTCGCGCTTCGTTTTCCGCCACATCCGTCCGCAAACGTAAATGCCAGCCCATGCTTAATGCCAGTTCAGTAAAACCATTACCAATCTGCTCTGGCAGCACCACGCAGAAAAATCCCTCTTCGGTAATGCACTCCGCCGCACAGGTCAGCAGCGATGGGTGATCAAGCGTAGTGGTATAGCGAGCCTGTTCCCGTTGAGGTGTCGCGCACTCTACTCCCTGCTGATAGTAAGGTGGGTTACTGATGATTAAATCGAAGCGTACTGTCTGCTGTGTGATCCACTGCTGAATATCCGCCGTATGGACGTTAATCCGCTCTGCCCACGGGGACTGGTTGATATTTTCCTGCGCCTGCGCGGCAGCTTCACTTTCCAGCTCAACGGCATCAATTATCACGCTGTCACTGGTTCGCTGCGCCAGCATCAGTGCCAGCAACCCGCTACCCGCGCCGATATCAAGGCAACGTTTCACCCCAGCCACCGGTGCCCATGCGCCCAGCAAAATGCCATCCGTTCCCACTTTCATCGCACAGCGATCGTGAGCAACAAAAAACTGTTTAAAAGTAAATCCATTACGACGAAGCACGGATGTAGACTGTGACATGAAAATAAAACCTTGCAGGAAAAACGGCGATAGCACCGGGTGAGAACAATACCCGAGAAGCGATATCCATACAAACAGATGAAGATTGCAGCCGTAAAACGTCTATAATCAGCGCCCCACACAGAGGTAGAACATGACTGTAACGACTTTTTCCGAACTTGAACTCGACGAAAGCCTGCTGGAAGCCCCTCCAGATAAGGTTTCCTCGCCCGACCGCCATTCAGGCTGCCGCCATTCCGCCTGCGCTCGATGGCCGTGATGTACTCGGTTCTGCGCCGACAGGCACCGGTAAAACGGCGGCGTATCTGCTGCCAGCGTTGCAGCACCTGCTCGATTTCCCGCGTAAGAAATCCGGTCCGCCGCGTATTTTGATCCTCACCCCAACTCGCGAGCTGGCGATGCAGGTGGCCGATCATGCCCGCGAACTGGCGAAACATACGCATCTGGATATCGCCACCATCACCGGCGGCGTAGCCTATATGAACCACGCGGAAGTGTTCAGCGAAAATCAGGACATCGTGGTCGCCACGACCGGACGTCTGCTGCAATACATAAAAGAAGAGAACTTCGATTGCCGCGCGGTTGAAACGCTGATCCTCGACGAAGCAGACCGTATGCTGGATATGGGCTTCGCTCAGGATATCGAACATATTGCTGGCGAAACGCGCTGGCGTAAACAGACCCTGCTCTTTTCGGCAACGCTGGAAGGCGATGCGATTCAGGACTTTGCCGAGCGTCTGCTGGAAGATCCGGTGGAGGTTTCTGCCAATCCGTCCACCCGTGAGCGCAAAAAAATTCATCAGTGGTATTACCGCGCCGATGACCTGGAACATAAAACCGCATTGCTGGTGCATCTGTTAAAACAGCCGGAAGCGACCCGCTCAATTGTGTTTGTGCGTAAGCGTGAACGTGTGCATGAGCTGGCAAACTGGCTGCGCGAAGCGGGCATCAACAACTGCTATCTCGAAGGTGAGATGGTACAAGGCAAGCGTAACGAAGCGATCAAGCGTTTGACCGAAGGTCGCGTAAACGTACTGGTTGCAACCGATGTTGCCGCGCGCGGTATCGACATTCCTGACGTCAGCCACGTCTTTAACTTCGATATGCCGCGCAGTGGCGATACTTATTTGCACCGTATCGGACGTACCGCGCGCGCCGGTCGTAAAGGCACCGCAATTTCGCTGGTGGAAGCCCATGACCATTTGCTGCTGGGCAAGGTTGGCCGTTACATTGAAGAGCCGATTAAAGCTCGCGTTATTGATGAGTTACGCCCGAAAACGCGTGCGCCAAGCGAGAAGCAGACCGGCAAGCCATCGAAGAAAGTACTGGCAAAACGCGCCGAGAAGAAAAAAGCTAAAGAGAAAGAGAAACCGCGTGTGAAAAAACGCCATCGCGACACCAAAAATATTGGTAAGCGCCGTAAACCAAGCGGAACGGGCGTGCCACCGCAAACGACAGAAGAGTAATCTCAATGCCGGGTTTAAGCCTGGTATTAAAAGTGCTGGCAAACGCAAAACTGCCTGATGCGCTACGCTTATCAGGCCTACGTGGCTCATGCAATATATTGAATTTGCACGATCTTGTAGGCCGGATAAGGCGTTCACGCCGCATCCGGCATGAATAAAGCGCACTTTGTCGACAAGTTAAATGCCGGGTTTAATCCCGACATTATTTTTATCCAGCCACAAAACTCTCTTCAACACACTGAATAAAAGTGTGCATCGCCGGGCTAACCGCTTTTCCAGCATGGTGTGCGCACATGGCCGTAATGGTCTGCGACTGTTCGCCAAAAGGCAATTCAATTAATTCTCCGCTCTCAAGCTCTTTTTCCACCGCAAAGCGGGGCAAGTAACTGACACCGATATTCGCCGCGACACAACGTTTGATACTTTCAATGCTTAACAGCTCAATGGTGTTTTCCACCGTGATCCGCCGCTGACGCAGCGTGCTCTCAAATATCTGCCGGAAGACACATTGCGGTTCGTTGATAATAAAGCTACAGGCGTTATGTCTTCCCGGCTCAGTAAAATCGACATCTGCAATTTGCGGTGAAGCCACCAGCACCAGCGATTGTTCACCCAACTCTCGTCGGTTCAGGGCATCATCATTCCCTACGCGATAAAAGACGCCGACATCGGCCTCATCATTCAGTAGCGCATCACGGATCACGTAACAGTTCAGCGACTGCAACGATAAACGCACTTTTGGTGCGCGTTGCCGAAAACGCTGCAACACCTGCGGCATTCGGTAAGAGAGCAACGTTTCGCCCGAAACAACGCGTAGTTCCCCGTCCGGATCTGACTCCTTTTTGGCAGCCTCACGAAGCGTATCCATCACTCGGGTAAGTTCATAAATGTGCGGCAGCAACTTTTTTCCTTCGCGGGTAAGGCACATCCGTCGGCCAATTTTCTCAAATAACTGGACTGAAAACTCCTGCTCAAGCTGCTGAATATGAAAAGTCACCGTCGATTGTGTACAGCACAATTTTTGCGAAGCTCGCAAAAAGGAACCCTCTTCCACCACGGTTTTAAGCGTAATAAAACGGCGCAGATCCATAACCCCAAACCTATCGAAAATATCGAATCTAGAATATAAAAACATTCATTTTTTTAAATGTTCCGTGTCGGGTACTGTCTACCAAAACAGAGGAGATAACAAGTGACACCGACCCTTTTAAGTGCTTTTTGGACTTACACCCTGATTACCGCTATGACGCCAGGACCGAACAATATTCTCGCCCTTAGCTCTGCTACGTCGCATGGATTTCGTCAAAGTACCCGCGTGCTGGCAGGGATGAGTCTGGGATTTTTGATTGTGATGTTACTGTGTGCGGGCATTTCATTTTCACTGGCAGTGATTGACCCGGCAGCGGTACACCTTTTGAGTTGGGCGGGGGCGGCATATATTGTCTGGCTGGCGTGGAAAATCGCCACCAGCCCAACAAAGGAAGACGGACTTCAGGCAAAACCAATCAGCTTTTGGGCCAGCTTTGCTTTGCAGTTTGTGAACGTCAAAATCATTTTGTACGGTGTTACGGCACTGTCGACGTTTGTTCTGCCGCAAACACAGGCGCTAAGCTGGGTAGTTGGCGTCAGCGTTTTGCTGGCGATGATTGGGACGTTTGGCAATGTGTGCTGGGCGCTGGCGGGGCATCTGTTTCAGCGATTGTTTCGCCAGTATGGTCGCCAGTTAAATATCGTGCTTGCCCTGTTGCTGGTCTATTGCGCGGTACGCATTTTCTATTAACGAAAAAAAGCGGAAGAGGTCGCCCTCTTCCGCTTAGTAACTTGCTACTTAAGCCTTACAGGCTTTCAGTAAAGGTACGAGCGATAACGTCGCGCTGCTGTTCCGGAGTCAGAGAGTTAAAGCGAACTGCATAACCGGATACACGGATGGTCAGCTGCGGATATTTTTCCGGATGCTTAACTGCATCTTCCAGAGTTTCACGACGCAGAACGTTAACGTTCAGGTGTTGACCACCTTCAACGCGAACTTCTGGTTTCACTTCTACTGGAACTTCACGGTATTCAATGTCACCCAGTTTGCTTACTGCAACCACTTCATCTTCTGCATAACCTGCTTTTGCAACGATGCAACGTGCTTCGCCTTTTTCGCTGTCCAGCAGCCAGAAAGAGTTCAGCAGATCGTCGTTAGCGGCTTTAGTAATCTGGATACCTGTAATCATGTGATGCCTCCCCGGCAAAATTATTTGATTTGTTCAGCCTGTCGCGGCCAATTGGTAAAACCATTGTTGCTTGAGTGTATATATACCTCAACCACCCTTGATTCTTTGATTTAAATCAATAAAAACACATCGATTGTGGTCGTAAATGGATTTTATTGTTTTACATCAACTTATGCGGGTGTGAAATTTTACCAATTTACATTTTTTTGCACTCGTTTAAGTCTAAAAAATGAGCATGATTTTGTTCTGTAGAAAGAAGCAGTTAAGCTAGGCGGATTGAAGATTCGCAGGAGAGCGAGATGGCTAACGAATTAACCTGGCATGACGTGCTGGCTGAAGAGAAGCAACAACCTTATTTTCTTAATACCCTTCAGACCGTCGCCAGCGAGCGGCAGTCCGGCGTCACTATCTATCCACCACAAAAAGATGTCTTTAACGCGTTCCGCTTTACCGAGTTGGGTGACGTTAAAGTGGTGATTCTCGGCCAGGATCCTTATCACGGACCGGGACAGGCGCATGGTCTGGCATTTTCCGTTCGTCCCGGCATTGCCATTCCTCCGTCATTATTGAATATGTATAAAGAGCTGGAAAATACTATTCCGGGCTTCACCCGCCCTAATCATGGCTATCTCGAAAGCTGGGCGCGTCAGGGCGTTCTGCTGCTCAATACTGTGTTGACGGTTCGCGCAGGTCAGGCGCATTCCCACGCCAGCCTCGGTTGGGAGACGTTTACTGATAAAGTCATCAGCCTGATTAACCAGCACCGCGAAGGCGTGGTGTTTTTGTTGTGGGGATCACATGCGCAAAAGAAAGGGGCGATTATAGATAAGCAACGCCATCATGTACTGAAAGCACCGCATCCGTCGCCGCTTTCGGCGCATCGTGGATTCTTTGGCTGCAACCATTTTGTGCTGGCAAATCAGTGGCTGGAACAACGTGGCGAGACGCCGATTGACTGGATGCCAGTATTACCGGCAGAGAGTGAGTAAATTTGCGGTAAAATGCCGGATGGCAGAGTTGCCACCCGGCTGATTTATCAGGCTTTATTCTGACGCCACCATTCACCAAGCAAAACGCCGGTTGCAACAGAGATATTCAGCCCGGCAACGTTGCCCGTACCGTCAATCTTCACGCGCAGATCGTTCGGATCGCGTGCGGCATCCGGTAACCCTTCATATTCCTGACCCAGCACCAGTACCATTTTCGCTGGCAGACTGGTTTTGAACAGCGGTTTCCCCTGCTCGCTGGAAGTGGTCACTACGGTGTAACCTGCCTGACGGAAATCATCCAGCACGTTAACAATGTTGTCGCCAGTAATCGGCTGAACGTGCTCTGCGCCGCCTTCTGCGGTACGGATAGCCGCCCCCGACTCCAGCAGTGCCGCATCCTGCACCACGACACCTTTCACGCCGAAGTGCGCGCAGCTGCGCATCATGCCACCCAGGTTATGCGGGTTAGATTCGTTTTCCAGTGCCAGAACGCAATCCTGCGCGCCTGCCTGGCTTACCCACTGCTGCACGGTTGTACCGTTACGCTTTTTGATCAAGAAGCAAACGCCGCCGTGATGTTCCGTGCCTGACGCTTTTGTCAATTCCGCTTCATCCACCACATGGTACGCTTTGCGGTTTGCTGCCATCCAGCGCAAGGCTTCTTTAAAACGCGGCGTTACACTCTGGATAAACCAGGCGCGAACAATCGCTTCCGGACGGCTCTGGAAAAGTGCCTGACATGCATTTTCGCCGTAGACGCGGGTTTCTTCCGCACGCTGACGACGCAACACTTCCGGATCAATAAAACTTTTACCACTGATGCCACCGTGATCGGCCTTTTCCGGCGTCTCATCACCCGGCGCGCGGGAAACCGTGCGCCACGGCGAATCTTCCCACTTGCGGTCACGGGGCTGACTCTGTTTGTCATCGCGGGCGGGGCGACGGCCACCGTCAGCACGAGATTTTCCTGGACGCCCGCCCCCTTTCCCGGTACGCGGGTTGTGGGTACGTTTATCAGAATCATCATCACTGCGGACATACATCACTTTGACCTTGCCGCTTTTACCTTTCATTTCATCGTTCATGCTTTTCTCCACCAGCGCTGCGCGAAGCGCGCAGATTACCCGAAGTCCGCGCGGTTCGCCATGATTTCGTACCAAAGCCTGCGACTATCATACCTATTGAATAAAACAGATTGTTGTCTGGAACAATGTCCCCGATAATATGTAACATATTAGAAACATACCGGCGTCGTTGCCGATAAGTCTCCTTACTCATCCCGAGGTTAGTTATGAATACCGTTTGTACCCATTGTCAGGCCATCAATCGCATTCCCGACGATCGGATCGAAGATGCGGCAAAATGCGGACGCTGCGGTCACGACTTGTTTGACGGAGAGGTGATTAATGCGACCGGTGAAACACTCGACAAATTGCTGAAGGATGATCTACCTGTGGTGATCGACTTCTGGGCACCGTGGTGCGGCCCCTGCCGTAATTTCGCACCAATTTTTGAAGATGTCGCGCAAGAGCGTAGCGGTAAAGTGCGCTTTGTGAAAGTGAATACCGAAGCTGAACGTGAATTGAGCAGTCGCTTTGGAATTCGTAGTATACCGACGATCATGATTTTCAAAAACGGTCAGGTTGTCGACATGCTTAATGGCGCAGTACCGAAAGCGCCGTTCGATAGCTGGCTGAACGAATCTCTTTAATCTTACCGGGGCGCATCTTGTGCCCCGTTTTCTCCTCTGCGACAATGGCGTTTTTTCGACGCTCTCTTATGACCGAAAACGCTGTTCTCCAGTTACGCGCCGAGCGTATTGCGCGCGCAACACGTCCTTTTCTTGCCCGCGGTAATCGCGTTCGTCGCTGCCAACGCTGTCTTTTGCCAGAGAAATTATGTCTCTGTTCGACAATTACCCCAGCACAAGCAAAAAGTCGCTTCTGTTTGCTGATGTTCGACACCGAGCCAATGAAGCCCAGTAATACCGGGCGTCTGATTGCTGATATTTTGCCTGATACCGTTGCGTTTCAATGGTCGCGTACCGAACCCTCGCAGGATTTGCTGGATCTGGTACAAAACCCGGATTATCAGCCAATGGTGGTCTTTCCCGCCTCGTATGCTGATGAGCAACGGGAAGTGATCTTCACACCACCTGCCGGTAAGCCACCGCTGTTTATCATGCTCGATGGTACCTGGCCGGAAGCTCGCAAGATGTTTCGTAAAAGTCCGTATCTGGATAATCTTCCCGTCATTTCCGTCGATCTTTCCCGGCTTTCTGCCTATCGCCTGCGTGAAGCCCAGGCTGCAGGCCAATATTGTACTGCCGAGGTAGCCATCGCACTGTTAGATATGGCCGGCGATACCGGGGCGGCAGCAGGGTTAGGCGAGCATTTTACCCGCTTTAAAACACGCTATCTGGCAGGAAAAACGCAACATCTGGGTAGCATCACAGCAGAACAGTTAGAAAGCGTTTAAAATCATTCGGTCACTTCTGCGGGAGACCGGTATGAGTCAGCGAGGACTGGAAGCACTACTGCGACCAAAATCGATAGCGGTAATTGGCGCGTCGATGAAACCCAATCGCGCAGGTTACCTGATGATGCGTAACCTGCTGGCGGGAGGCTTTAACGGACCGGTACTCCCGGTGACGCCAGCCTGGAAAGCGGTGTTGGGTGTGTTGGCCTGGCCGGATATTGCCAGCTTGCCCTTTACACCCGACCTTGCGGTTTTATGTACCAATGCCAGCCGTAATCTTGCTCTTCTGGAAGAGCTCGGCGAGAAAGGCTGTAAAACCTGCATTATTCTTTCCGCCCCGGCATCGCAACACGAAGATCTCCGCGCCTGCGCCCTGCGCCATAACATGCGCCTGCTTGGACCAAACAGTCTGGGTTTACTGGCTCCCTGGCAAGGTCTGAATGCCAGCTTTTCGCCTGTGCCGATTAAACGCGGCAAGCTGGCGTTTATTTCACAATCGGCAGCCGTCTCCAACACCATCCTCGACTGGGCGCAACAGCGTGAGATGGGCTTTTCCTACTTTATTGCGCTCGGCGACAGCCTGGATATCGACGTTGATGAATTGCTCGACTATCTGGCGCGCGACAGTAAAACCAGCGCCATCCTGCTCTATCTCGAACAGTTAAGCGACGCGCGACGCTTTGTTTCGGCAGCCCGTAGTGCCTCGCGTAATAAACCGATTCTGGTGATTAAAAGCGGACGTAGCCCGGCGGCACAGCGACTGCTCAACACGACGGCAGGAATGGACCCGGCATGGGATGCGGCTATTCAGCGTGCCGGTTTGTTGCGGGTACAGGATACCCACGAACTGTTTTCGGCGGTGGAAACCCTTAGCCATATGCGCCCGCTGCGTGGCGACCGGTTGATGATTATCAGCAACGGTGCTGCGCCTGCCGCGCTGGCGCTGGATGCCTTATGGTCACGCAATGGCAAGCTGGCAACGCTAAGCGAAGAAACCTGCCAGAAATTGCGCGATGCATTGCCAGAACATGTGGCAGTCTCTAACCCTCTCGATCTGCGCGATGACGCCAGCAGCGAGCATTATGTCAAAACGCTGGACATTCTGCTCCACAGCCAGGATTTTGATGCGCTGATGGTTATTCATTCGCCCAGCGCCGCTGCTCCCGCAACAGAAAGCGCGCAAGTATTAATTGAAGCGGTAAAGCATCATCCCCGCAGCAAATATGTCTCTTTGCTGACGAACTGGTGCGGCGAGCACTCCTCGCAAGAGGCACGACGTTTATTCAGCGAAGCCGGGCTGCCGACCTACCGTACCCCGGAAGGAACCATCACTGCTTTTATGCATATGGTGGAGTACCGGCGTAATCAGAAGCAACTACGCGAAACGCCGGCGTTGCCCAGCAATCTGACTTCCAATACCGCAGAAGCGCATCTTCTGTTGCAACAGGCGATTGCCGAAGGCTACGTCGCTCGATACCCATGAAGTTCAGCCCATCCTGCAAGGCGGCATGAACACGCTCCCTACCGATTGCCAGCGATAGCACCGAAGCGGTGCATTTGCCGAACAGATTGGTTATCCGTGGCGCTGAAATTGCGTTCGCCGGATATTCACGAGCAAATGCGTGAACTGAGTCCTTGATATCCATCAAATGAATCCGCTCCGACCAGATCATCGCATACCGTTCCATTGATGCAACTGATTTGTCGATTGCCCGTGCGAAAATTCAGCGTCTGGATATTCATCCCTTTGCTGGCTTCTGGCAGGAATTTACCGCGCTGGATGTCACGCTGGATATCTCGCCGTTCTTGAAGGCGATAACGAGTCGGCTGGCAGTGCGCCCTTATCCGCATCAGCTGGAAGAATGGGTAGAATTGAAAAACGGTGAACGCTGCTTGTTCCGCCCGATTTTGCCAGAAGATGAGCCACAACTTCAGCAATTCATTTCGCGAGTCACCAAAGAAGATCTTTATTACCGCTACTTTAGCGAGATCAACGAATTTACCCATGAAGATTTAGCCAACATGACACAGATCGACTACGATCGGGAAATGGCGTTTGTAGCGGTACTGACGTATTGATCAAACGGAAGAGATCCTCGGCGTCACGCGTGCGATTTCCGATCCTGATAACATCGATGCCGAATTTGCTGTGCTGGTTCGCTCGGATCTCAAAGGGTTAGGCTTAGGTCGACGCTTAATGGAAAAGTTGATTACCTATACGCGAGATCACGGACTACAACGTCTGAATGGTATTACGATGCCAAACAATCGTGGCATGGTGGCGCTAGCCCGCAAGCTCGGGTTTAACGTTGATATCCAGCTCGAAGAGGGGATCGTTGGGCTTACGCTAAATCTTGCCCAACGCGAGGAATCATGAGTAAGGTACTGGAAATGTTGACCACTTAATCGGGACTGGTGTTATTATTGCCCGCTTATGTCGTCTGCATTGCACAGAGGACCCTTCAATGAACAGAGAAGAAATGCACTGTGATGTTGTCAAAATTTAAGCGTAATAAACATCAACAACACCTTGCCCAACTACCCAAGATTTCTCAATCAGTTGATGATGTCGATTTCTTTTACGCTCCCGCCGACTTCCGGGAGACGCTGCTGGAAAAAATAGCCAGCGCGAAGCAGCGCATTTGCATTGTCGCCCTGTATCTCGAACAGGATGACGGTGGCAAAGGCATTCTGAACGCGTTGTATGAAGCTAAAAGGCAGCGTCCGGAACTGGATGTGCGGGTGCTGGTCGACTGGCATCGTGCACAACGTGGACGCATTGGCGCTGCGGCATCTAACACTAACGCTGACTGGTACTGCCGCATGGCGCAGGAAAATCCGGGCGTAGATGTTCCGGTTTATGGCGTTCCAATCAATACCCGTGAAGCCCTTGGTGTTCTGCACTTTAAAGGCTTTATCATCGACGATAGCGTACTTTATAGCGGTGCCAGCCTGAACGATGTTTACCTGCATCAGCACGATAAATATCGCTACGACCGTTATCATCTGATCCGTAACCGTAAGATGTCAGACATTATGTTTGAATGGGTTACACAGAATATTATGAATGGCCGCGGCGTTAATCGTCTGGATGATGTTAATCGGCCAAAAAGCCCGGAAATCAAGAACGATATTCGTCTGTTCCGCCAGGAGCTGCGTGATGCCGCTTATCATTTCCAGACGGCGATGCCGACAACGATCAGCTTTCCGTAACGCCGCTAGTGGGGCTGGGGAAATCGAGTCTGTTGAACAAGACCATTTTCCATCTTATGCCTTGTGCCGAGCAGAAACTAACCATCTGTACGCCATACTTCAACCTGCCAGCAATCCTTGTGCGCAATATTATCCAGTTGCTGCGCGAAGGGAAAAAGGTCGAAATTATTGTTGGTGATAAAACCGCGAACGACTTCTACATTCCGGAAGATGAACCTTTCAAGATAATTGGCGCATTGCCTTATCTCTATGAGATCAATCTGCGTCGTTTCCTGAGCCGTTTGCAGTATTACGTCAATACTGACCAGCTAGTGGTTCGGTTATGGAAAGATGACGACAACACCTATCACCTAAAAGGGATGTGGGTTGATGATAAGTGGATGTTGATCACCGGTAATAACCTGAACCCGCGCGCCTGGCGTCTGGATCTGGAAAACGCCATTTTGATCCACGATCCACAACTGGAGCTTGCGCCGCAGCGAGAGAAAGAACTGGAGCTGATCCGCGAGCATACCACCATCGTTAAGCACTATCGCGATCTGCAAAGTATTGCCGATTATCCGGTGAAGGTTCGTAAACTCATCCGCCGTTTGCGCCGTATCCGCATCGACCGATTAATTAGCCGCATCCTGTAATCACAACCCCGTCCTGTACGGGGTTTGTTTTTTGGAGGCCACGTTTTGCGTATTCTTTTTGTCTGTTCGCTATTGTTACTTTCTGGATGCAGCCATATGGCTAACGATAGCTGGAGCGGGCAGGATAAAGCTCAACACTTTATTGCCTCGGCGATGCTTTCCGCCGCCGGAAATGAATATTCACAGCATCAGGGGATGAGCCGGGATCGCAGTGCCATGTTTGGATTGATGTTCTCTGTCAGTTTGGGGGCGTCAAAAGAGCTTTGGGATAGCCGCCCCGAAGGGAGCGGCTGGAGCTGGAAGGATTTGGCCTGGGATGTCGCCGGTGCAAGCACCGGCTATACCGTCTGGCAACTGACCCGTCACTAAAGACGCATCCCCTTCCCTTTGCGATGTAGCATCAAAGAAACCAGAAACGCCACCACGGCCATCAAGGTCACATACCAGAAGAAGGCTGTTTCCATTCCTATTGATTTCAGCGACAACGCTACGTACTCCGCCGAACCACCAAATATAGCATTAGCGACCGCATATGACAGGCCAACGCCTAATGCGCGAACCTGTGCCGGGAACATCTCAGCCTTCAGTATTCCACTGATTGATGTATAAAAACTCACTATCAGCAGGGCACACATCACCAGACCAAAAGCGGCATAAGGCGAGGAAACGTTTTGCAATGCTGAGAGAATAGGAACGGTAAAAATGGCTGCCAGCGAACCGAAACATAACATTGAGGTACGGCGACCAATCTTATCCGACAGCGCGCCAATGAGTGGTTGAATAAGCATGAATACAAACAATGCGGCAGTCATAATGCCACTCGCCACGTTGGCATGCATTCCCGCAGTATTTACCAGATACTTCTGCATATAAGTGGTGAAGGTATAGAAACAAAGGGAGCCCGCAGCGGTAAAACCGAGAACCATGATGAATGCACGGCGATTGCGCCATAATCCTTTCAGAGATCCAGCTTCTTTTAAAGCGCGCGTTTCTTGTTGCGAAGTTTCATCTAACTGACGACGTAACCACAACGCCACAACAGCTAACACAGCTCCTAACGCGAAAGGAATACGCCATCCCCACTCTCTGAGTGCAGCGTCTTCCATGGTGTGTTGTAAAACCACGACAACCAGTAGGGCTAGCAGTTGTCCGCCGATCAACGTCACATACTGAAATGATGCGTAAAAACCTTTGCGCCCTTCAACGGCAACTTCACTCATATAGGTGGCGCTGGTGCCATATTCTCCGCCAACGGATAATCCCTGAAATAAACGCGCGAGAAGCAATAATGCCGGAGCCCACGTACCGATTGTTTCATAACCAGGCAAACAGGCGATTACCAGTGAGCCGAAACACATCATACACACCGATAGCAGCATCGATTTTTTGCGACCATGTTTATCGGCTATGCGGCCAAATAGCCAACCGCCTATTGGGCGCATCAGGAATCCCGCAGCAAAAACACCTGCTGTTTGTAGTAGTTGAGTCGTCGTGTTCCCGGAAGGGAAGAAGATGTGGGCAAAGTAGAGTGAACAGAACGAGTAGACATAGAAATCGAACCACTCGACCAGATTACCTGAAGAGGCCCCCACAATCGCCCAAATGCGGCGACGTGTATCACTACTTGTCAGTTTGCTGTCTGCCGTTACAGTACTTTCAGCCATGCCATTATGTCTCCTGCCGTAATCCGATGCTTTTGTCGGTCGCTTTTGTTTATTTCTTTTGGTAAAGAAAATGTTATACATTTGTTGCGTATCATTATGCAACCTTAACCATGAATTTAGTTAGCAGGAAAATGGTTATTGAGGAGCTTAAGGATAAATTTCTGGTGAGGAGAACACGTATGGAGGTGGGCAAGTTGGGGAAGCCGTATTCGCTGCTGAATCTGGCATATGTGGGAGTATAAGACGCGCAGCGTCGCATCAGGCATTTTTTTCACCAACGCAAAAAGGCCATCCTGACGGATGGCCTTTCGCTTAATTTGATGCCTGGCAGTTCCCTACTCTCGCATGGGGAGACCCCACACTACCATCGGCGCTACGGCGTTTCACTTCTGAGTTCGGCATGGGGTCAGGTGGGACCACCGCGCTAAGGCCGCCAGGCAAATTCTGTTTTATCAGACCGCTTCTGCGTTCTGATTTAATCTGTATCAGGCTGAAAATCTTCTCTCATCCGCCAAAACAGCTTCGGCGTTGTAAGGTTAAGCCTCACGGTTCATTAGTACCGGTTAGCTCAACGCATCGCTGCGCTTACACACCCGGCCTATCAACGTCGTCGTCTTCAACGTTCCTTCAGGACTCTCAAGGAGTCAGGGAGAACTCATCTCGGGGCAAGTTTCGTGCTTAGATGCTTTCAGCACTTATCTCTTCCGCATTTAGCTACCGGGCAGTGCCATTGGCATGACAACCCGAACACCAGTGATGCGTCCACTCCGGTCCTCTCGTACTAGGAGCAGCCCCCCTCAATTCTCCAGCGCCCACGGCAGATAGGGACCGAACTGTCTCACGACGTTCTAAACCCAGCTCGCGTACCACTTTAAATGGCTAACAGCCATACCCTTGGGACCTACTTCAGCCCCAGGATGTGATGAGCCGACATCGAGGTGCCAAACACCGCCGTCGATATGAACTCTTGGGCGGTATCAGCCTGTTATCCCCGGAGTACCTTTTATCCGTTGAGCGATGGCCCTTCCATTCAGAACCACCGGATCACTATGACCTGCTTTCGCACCTGCTCGCGCCGTCACGCTCGCAGTCAAGCTGGCTTATGCCATTGCACTAACCTCCTGATGTCCGACCAGGATTAGCCAACCTTCGTGCTCCTCCGTTACTCTTTAGGAGGAGACCGCCCCAGTCAAACTACCCACCAGACACTGTCCGCAACCCGGATTACGGGTCAACGTTAGAACATCAAACATTAAAGGGTGGTATTTCAAGGTCGGCTCCATGCAGACTGGCGTCCACACTTCAAAGCCTCCCACCTATCCTACACATCAAGGCTCAATGTTCAGTGTCAAGCTATAGTAAAGGTTCACGGGGTCTTTCCGTCTTGCCGCGGGTACACTGCATCTTCACAGCGAGTTCAATTTCACTGAGTCTCGGGTGGAGACAGCCTGGCCATCATTACGCCATTCGTGCAGGTCGGAACTTACCCGACAAGGAATTTCGCTACCTTAGGACCGTTATAGTTACGGCCGTTTACCGGGCTTCGATCAAGAGCTTCGCTTGCGCTGACCCCATCAATTAACCTTCCGGCACCGGGCAGGCGTCACACCGTATACGTCCACTTTCGTGTTTGCACAGTGCTGTGTTTTTAATAAACAGTTGCAGCCAGCTGGTATCTTCGACTGATTTCAGCTCCACGAGCAAGTCGCTTCACCTACATATCAGCGTGCCTTCTCCCGAAGTTACGGCACCATTTTGCCTAGTTCCTTCACCCGAGTTCTCTCAAGCGCCTTGGTATTCTCTACCTGACCACCTGTGTCGGTTTGGGGTACGATTTGATGTTACCTGATGCTTAGAGGCTTTTCCTGGAAGCAGGGCATTTGTTGCTTCAGCACCGTAGTGCCTCGTCATCACGCCTCAGCCTTGATTTTCCGGATTTGCCTGGAAAACCAGCCTACACGCTTAAACCGGGACAACCGTCGCCCGGCCAACATAGCCTCTCCGTCCCCTTCGCAGTAACACCCAAGTACAGGAATATTAACCTGTTTCCCATCGACTACGCCTTTCGGCCTCGCCTTAGGGGTCGACTCACCCTGCCCCGATTAACGTTGGACAGGAACCCTTGGTCTTCCGGCGAGCGGGCTTTTCACCCGCTTTATCGTTACTTATGTCAGCATTCGCACTTCTGATACCTCCAGCATGCCTCACAGTACACCTTCACAGGCTTACAGAACGCCCCTACCCAACAACGCATAAGCGTCGCTGCCGCAGCTTCGGTGCATGGTTTAGCCCCGTTACATCTTCCGCGCAGGCCGACTCGACCAGTGAGCTATTACGCTTTCTTTAAATGATGGCTGCTTCTAAGCCAACATCCTGGCTGTCTGGGCCTTCCCACATCGTTTCCCACTTAACCATGACTTTGGGACCTTAGCTGGCGGTCTGTTGTTTCTTCACGACGAACGTTAGCACCCGCCGTGTGTCTCCCGTGATAACATTCTCCGGTATTCGCAGTTTGCATCGGGTTGGTAAGTCGGGATGACCCCCTTGCCGAAACAGTGCTCTACCCCCGGAGATGAATTCACGAGGCGCTACCTAAATAGCTTTCGGGGAGAACCAGCTATCTCCCGGTTTGATTGGCCTTTCACCCCCAGCCACAAGTCATCCGCTAATTTTTCAACATTAGTCGGTTCGGTCCTCCAGTTAGTGTTACCCAACCTTCAACCTGCCCATGGCTAGATCACCGGGTTTCGGGTCTATACCCTGCAACTTAACGCCCAGTTAAGACTCGGTTTCCCTTCGGCTCCCCTATTCGGTTAACCTTGCTACAGAATATAAGTCGCTGACCCATTATACAAAAGGTACGCAGTCACACGCCTGTGCTCCCACTGCTTGTACGTACACGGTTTCAGGTTCTTTTCACCCCTCGCCGGGTTCTTTTCGCCTTTCCTTCACAGTACTGGTTCACTATCGGTCAGTCAGGAGTATTTAGCCTTGGAGGATGGTCCCCCCATATTCAGACAGGATACCACGTGTCCAGCCCTACTCATCGAGCTCACAGTATGTGCATTTTGTGTACGGGCTGTCAATACCTCTGTATCGCGCTCTCCAGACGCTTTTCCCACTAACACACACACTGATTTCATTAACCTATGGATTCAGTTAATGATAGTGTGTCGAAACACACTGGGTTTCCCCATTCGGAAATCGCCGGTTATAACGGTTCATATCACCTTACCGACGCTTATCGCAGATTAGCACGTCCTTCATCGCCTCTGACTGCCAGGGCATCCACCGTGTACGCTTAGTCGCTTAACCTCACAACCCGAAGATGTTTCACTTCAGAGTTGCGAAAATTTGAGAGACTCACGAACAACTTTCGTTGTTCAGTGTTTCAATTTTCAGCTTGATCCAGATTTTTAAAGAGCAAATATCTCAAACAAGACTTAACAGTCCGTTTTGAGATATTGAGGGTCGGCGACTTTCACTCACAAACCAGCAAGTGGCGTCCCCTAGGGGATTCGAACCCCTGTTACCGCCGTGAAAGGGCGGTGTCCTGGCCTCTAGACGAAGGGACACGAAATTCATCATTTGCGTGAATTTTGTGGCGAGCTTCATTAATAGAAAGCGAACGGCCTTATTCCTCTTCTGCCCTCAACTAAGCCTAAACGTTTTATTTACTTTTCATCAGACAATCTGTGTGAGCACTGCAAAGAACGCTTCTTTAAGGTAAGGAGGTGATCCAACCGCAGGTTCGCCCTACGGTTACCTTGTTACGACTTCACCCCAGTCATGAATCACAAAGTGGTAAGCGCCCTCCCGAAGGTTGCTACTTCTTTGCAACCCACTCCCATGGTGTGACGGGCGGTGTGTACAAGGCCCGGGAACGTATTCACCGTGGCATTCTGATCCACGATTACTAGCGATTCCGACTTCATGGAGTCGAGTTGCAGACTCCAATCCGGACTACGACGCACTTTATGAGGTCCGCTTGCTCTCGCGAGGTCGCTTCTCTTTGTATGCGCCATTGTAGCACGTGCGTACCCCTCGTCCTAAGGGCCATGATGACTCGACGTCATCCCCACCTTCCTCCAGTTTATCACTGGCAGTCTCCCTTTGAGTTCCCGGCCGGACCGCTGGCAACAAAGGATAAGGGTTGCGCTGTTGCGGGACTTAACCCAACATTTCACAACACGAGCTGACGACAGCCATGCAGCACCTGTCTCACAGTTCCCGAAGGCACAATCCATCTCTGGAAAGTTCTGTGGATGTCAAGACCAGGTAAGGTTCTTCGCGTTGCATCGAATTAAACCACATGCTCCACCGCTTGTGCGGGCCCCCGTCAATTCATTTGAGTTTTAACCTTGCGGCCGTACTCCCCAGGCGGTCGACTTAACGCGTTAGCTCCGGAAGCCACGCCTCAAGGGCACAACCTCCAAGTCGACATCGTTTACGGCGTGGACTACCAGGGTATCTAATCCTGTTTGCTCCCCACGCTTTCGCACCTGAGCGTCAGTCTTCGTCCAGGGGGCCGCCTTCGCCACCGGTATTCCTCCAGATCTCTACGCATTTCACCGCTACACCTGGAATTCTACCCCCCTCTACGAGACTCGCTTGCCAGTATCAGATGCAGTTCCCAGTTGAGCCCGGATTTCACATCTGACTTAACAAACCGCCTGCGTGCGCTTTACGCCCAGTAATTCCGATTAACGCTTGCACCCTCCGTATTACCGCGGCTGCTGGCACGGAGTTAGCCGGTGCTTCTTCTGCGGGTAACGTCAATGAGCAAAGGTATTAACTTTACTCCCTTCCTCCCCGCTGAAAGTACTTTACAACCCGAAGGCCTTCTTCATACACGCGGCATGGCTGCATCAGGCTTGCGCCCATTGTGCAATATTCCCCACTGCTGCCTCCCGTAGGAGTCTGACCGTGTCTCAGTTCCAGTGTGGCTGGTCATCCTCTCAGACCAGCTAGGGATCGTCGCCTGGTGAGCCGTTACCCCACCAACTAGCTAATCCCATCTGGGCACATCCGATGGCAAGAGGCCCGAAGGTCCCCCTCTTTGGTCTTGCGACGTTATGCGGTATTAGCTACCGTTTCCAGTAGTTATCCCCCTCCATCAGGCAGTTTCCCAGACATTACTCACCCGTCCGCCACTCGTCAGCAAAGCAGCAAGCTGCTTTCTGTTACCGTTCGACTTGCATGTGTTAGGCCTGCCGCCAGCGTTCAATCTGAGCCATGATCAAACTCTTCAATTTAAAAGTTTGATGCTCAAAGAATTAAACTTCGTAATGAATTACGTGTTCACTCTTGAGACTTGGTATTCATTTTTCGTCTTGCGACGTTAAGAATCCGTATCTTCGAGTGCCCACACAGATTGTCTGATAAATTGTTAAAGAGCAGTGCCGCTTCGCTTTTTCTCAGCGGCGCGGGGTGTGCATAATACGCTTTCCCGCTACAGAGTCAAGCATTTATTTTTGCTTTCTCTGCCGGAATTCTCAGGAGAACCCCGCTGACCCGGCGGCGTGTTTGCCGTTGTTCCGTGTCAGTGGTGGCGCATTATAGGGAGTTATTCCGGCCTGACAAGCGAAAAATATAAAAACTTTATCGTTCGCTCATTTTTCAGGCAAAACATCTTAAATATAGTCTTTTCCGTCTAACTTATAGACAAAAACGAGCCCCGAAGGGCTCGTTTTATCATTTACTGGACGGCGACAATCCGGTCTTCATTAACTTCCAGGCGAATCACTTTACCCGGAACCAATTCACCAGACAGTATTTGCTGTGCCAGCGGGTTTTCGATCTGCTGCTGGATAGCACGTTTCAAAGGACGTGCACCATAGACTGGATCGTAACCGTTCTCGCTCAGCAGTTTCAGCGCCTCGTCAGAAATGTGGATTTCATAACCACGTTCTTCCAGACGTTTGTACAGACGTTTCAACTGAATCTGCGCAATCGAGGCAATGTGCTGTTCACCCAGCGGATGGAAGACCACCACTTCATCAATACGGTTAATGAATTCCGGACGGAAGTTATGGCTTACCACACCGAGCACCAGCTCTTTCATGTGCGCATAATCCAGTTCACCGAAGCGTTCCTGAATCAAATCGGAACCGAGGTTAGAGGTCATAATGACAACCGTATTACGGAAGTCGACCGTTCTCCCCTGCCCGTCAGTCAGACGACCATCATCCAGTACCTGCAACAGAATGTTGAAGACATCCGGATGCGCTTTTTCCACTTCATCCAGCAGGATGACGGAATACGGACGACGACGCACAGCTTCGGTCAGGTAGCCACCTTCTTCATAACCGACATATCCCGGAGGCGCACCAACCAGACGAGACACCGAGTGTTTCTCCATAAACTCGGACATATCGATACGGACCATCGCCTCGTCGCTATCAAACATAAAGTTCGCCAGCGCCTTACAAAGCTCAGTTTTCCCCACACCCGTTGGGCCGAGGAACAGGAATGAACCAATCGGGCGATTTGGATCCGCCAACCCCGCACGGCTACGGCGAATAGCGTTAGATACCGCATCAACCGCTTCGTTCTGACCAATGACGCGATGGTGCAGTTCTTGCTCCATACGCAGCAGTTTTTCGCGCTCGCTTTCCATCATGCGAGAAACCGGAATCCCCGTCCAACGCGCCAGCACTTCAGCAATTTCGGCGTCGGTCACTTTATTACGCAACAGACGCATAGTTTTGCCTTCGAGCTGCGTTGCGGCTTCCAGTTGCTTTTCCAGTTCCGGGATTTTGCCGTATTGCAGTTCAGACATCCGCGCCAGGTCCCCCACACGGCGAGCCTGTTCAATAGCGATTTTCGCCTGTTCCAGTTCCGCTTTAATGGTCTGCGTACCAGAAAGCGATGCCTTCTCTGCTTTCCACTCTTCTTCTAACTCGGAGTACTGACGTTCTTTGTCGCTCAGTTCTTCGTTGAGCATATCCAGGCGTTTTTTACTGGCTTCATCAGACTCTTTCATTAACGCCTGTTGTTCCAGTTTGAGCTGGATGATACGACGATCGAGTCGGTCGAGTTCTTCTGGTTTTGAGTCAATCTGCATACGAATGCTGGATGCTGCTTCATCGATCAGGTCGATGGCTTTATCCGGCAGCTGACGGTCAGCAATGTAGCGATGAGACAACGTCGCCGCTGCAACAATTGCCGGGTCAGTAATTTGCACATGGTGGTGCAATTCGTAACGTTCTTTCAGGCCACGCAGAATCGCAATGGTATCTTCAACAGAAGGCTCGGCAACAAACACTTTCTGGAAACGACGTTCCAGCGCAGCATCTTTTTCGATGTACTGGCGATATTCGTCAAGCGTCGTGGCACCTACGCAGTGCAATTCACCACGCGCCAGCGCCGGTTTCAGCATGTTTCCGGCGTCCATTGCGCCATCGGCTTTACCCGCGCCGACCATGGTATGTAATTCGTCGATAAACAGGATGACGTTGCCTTCCTGTTTGGCAAGATCGTTAAGCACGCCTTTTAAACGTTCTTCAAACTCACCGCGATATTTCGCCCCAGCCACCAGCGCGCCCATATCCAGCGCCAGTACGCGGCGGCCTTTCAATCCTTCCGGCACTTCGCCGTTGATAATACGCTGCGCCAGACCTTCAACGATGGCAGTTTTACCGACGCCGGGTTCACCAATCAGTACCGGGTTATTTTTAGTACGACGTTGCAGCACCTGAATGGTACGGCGAATTTCTTCATCACGACCAATCACCGGATCGAGTTTGCCCTGTTCGGCTCGTTCGGTAAGGTCGATGGTATATTTTTCAAAGCCTGACGTTGGTCTTCAGCACCTTGATCGTTCACGCTTTCACCTCCACGCATTTGTTCAATCGCTTGAGTAATGTTGGCGGTGGTCGCCCCTGCTGCTTTCAGGATGTCGGCCAGCGTGCCGCGAGACTCAAGTGCCGCCAGAACGAACAGTTCTGACGAGATAAAGTTATCACCACGTTTTTGCGCCAGCTTGTCGCAAAGATTAAGAACGCGCACCAGATCCTGTGATGGCTGGACATCACCACCAGTACCTTCAACCTGCGGTAAACGATTTAATGCCTGATTGATATCTGTGCGCAACTGGCCAGCATTTATGCCAGCGGATGTTAATAAAGGACTAACCGAACCCCCTTCCTGATTCAGCAGGGCGCTCATTAAAATGAAGTGGTTCGATAATATTGTCGCCCGAGTGCAAGTGGATTGGGCATCGGCAAGAGCAAGCTGGAATTTATTAGTAAGACGATCCAGACGCATAACCTCCCATAACGGATCAAAGTTGCTACTTCGGAGATTAAATGAGGTCATCCCTCAATTATTCAAGGTTATTGACTCAGATTAATGAAAGAAAATCACGCGTACCGGATCGTCTTGATTCTTTAGGTTATATCAGCCAAATGAAACTTGCCATACGACCGGTGGTCTTGTCGCGACGATAAGAGAAGAAAGTCTCATTTTCCGTATATGTACAACGGTCGCCGCCGAAAATTTGCTCAACACCCACGTTCGCCAGACGCTGCCGGGCAAGCTGATAAATATCCGCCAGATACTTATCACCATGCTGAATGAAAGCTGCACTTGCTTTAGCGTCTACTGCCATAAACGCCTCGCGAACCTCCACCCCCACTTCGAACGCGCGTGGACCAATTGCCGGCCCTAACCAGGCGAGAATATTTTCCGGATTATCAGCAAAACAGGAAACCGTCTCTTCCAGCACGCCTGCGCACAGTCCACGCCAGCCAGCATGAGCGGCGGCGACTTCCGTTCCCGCTCGATTGCAAAACAGCACAGGGAGGCAGTCGGCAGTCATCACTGCGCAAACCGTGCCGGGCGTATTGCTATAAGAGGCATCTGCTCGTTTTGAGGCATAAGGTTCGCCAGTAAGCTTAAGCACATCTTTGCCGTGTACCTGCTCAAGCCAGACCGGTTTAGAAGGCAAATTGCCCGCAGCAAAAAGTCGCTTGCGATTCTCCTCAACGTGATCCGGGTTATCGCCACAATGGGCACCGAGGTTGAGCGAGTCATACGGGGGCAAGCTCACGCCGCCGATACGAGAAGAGCTACAGGCCGCAACACCTTTTGGTAGCGGCCACTGCGGGACAATCAGCTTACTCATAACCAGTCCACTTCATCCTTATGCTCTTCGAAATCGGCGCGCATCACCTCAATCAGCTCCACCATATCTTGTGGAATAGGCGCATGCCATTCCATTTCGATGCCGGAGATCGGGTGATAAAGACGCAGCATGGTTGCATGAAGCGCCTGGCGGTCAAACTTACGCAGCATGGAGATAAATGCTTCCGAAGCACCTTTTGGCGGACGCGGACGGCCACCATATAAACCGGATCGCCCACCAGCGGATGAGTGATATGGGCCATATGCACGCGGATCTGGTGCGTACGTCCAGTTTCCAGACGCAACCGCAGACGCGTGTGCACACGGAAGTGTTCCATGATGCGATAGTGAGTCACCGCCGGTTTGCCCATCGGATGCACCGCCATGTGAGTACGTTTGGTCGGGTGGCGGCTGATGGGTTCATCTACTGTACCGCCAGCGGTCATATGACCAATCGCCACCGCTTCATACTCACGAGTAATTTCACGCCGTTGCAAAGATTCGACTAAACGCGTCTGAGCCGGAACGGTTTTTGCCACAACCATCAGGCCAGTGGTGTCTTTATCCAGACGATGGACGATGCCCGCACGTGGTACATCGGCAATGGGCGGATAGTAATGAAGCAACGCATTCAGTACCGTGCCATCCGGGTTACCCGCGCCAGGATGTACCACCAGGTCGCGCGGTTTATTAATGACGATGATATCTTCATCTTCATAGACGATATCCAGCGGGATATCCTGCGGTTCAAAACGCGCTTCTTCTTCAATCTCAGCGTTGATGGCAACCTGCTCGCCACCCAATACTTTTTCTTTCGGCTTATCACAAACTTTGCCGTTTACCAGCACGCGCTGGTCGAGGATCCATTCTTTTATTCGCGAACGTGAATAATCCGGGAACATTTCGGCCAAAGCCTGATCTAAGCGTTGACCGAGTTGGTTTTCGGACACCGTTGCAGTGAGCTGTACTCGTTGTGCCATATATACTGCTTCTTCGTTTATCGTTGGGGTTTTACGGCTTTGCCGTTTAATATAGTGTGCTATTGTAGCTGGTCTTAACCGGGAGCAGGAACAGAGAATCTCCCGTATTACATTTTGAGGAAAGTCAAAACGTCATGACGCGCATGAAATATCTGGTGGCAGCCGCCACACTAAGCCTGTTTTTGGCGGGTTGCTCGGGGTCAAAGGAAGAAGTACCTGATAATCCGCCAAATGAAATTTACGCGACTGCACAACAAAAGCTGCAGGACGGTAACTGGAGACAGGCAATAACGCAACTGGAAGCGTTAGATAATCGCTATCCGTTTGGTCCATATTCGCAGCAGGTGCAGCTGGATCTCATCTACGCCTACTATAAAAACGCCGATTTGCCGTTAGCACAGGCTGCCATCGATCGTTTTATTCGCCTTAACCCGACCCATCCGAATATCGATTATGTCATGTACATGCGTGGCCTGACCAATATGGCGCTGGATGACAGTGCGCTGCAAGGGTTCTTTGGCGTCGATCGTAGCGATCGCGATCCTCAACATGCACGAGCTGCGTTTAGTGACTTTTCCAAACTGGTGCGCGGCTATCCGAACAGTCAGTACACCACCGATGCCACCAAACGTCTGGTATTCCTGAAAGATCGTCTGGCGAAATATGAATACTCCGTGGCCGAGTACTATACAGAACGTGGCGCATGGTTGCCGTCGTTAACCGCGTAGAAGGCATGTTGCGCGACTACCCGATACCAGGCTACGCGTGATGCGCTGCCGCTGATGGAAAATGCATACCGTCAGATGCAGATGAATGCGCAAGCTGAAAAAGTAGCGAAAATCATCGCCGCAAACAGCAGCAATACATAACAGAAACCTGAAACACAAAACGGCAGCCCTTGAGCTGCCGTTTTTTTATTCTGTCAGTTGTGAAACTGAACCGATTTAGTCGCTATCGATCTCATCAAATATGGCTCGCTTTGAGATATTCCTCAAGTAAAAAAACACCTCTTCCTGCGATTTCTCACAAAAAAGATTCGTTGACAAAAAGTGACAAAATTATGAGATTTTCATCACACATTTTGACATCAGGAACGGTATGCTGAATTCACCAAGACGGGAAGACAAGAGGTAAAATTTATGACAATGAACATTACCAGCAAACAAATGGAAATTACTCCGGCCATCCGCCAACATGTCGCAGACCGTCTCGCCAAACTGGAAAAATGGCAAACACATCTGATTAATCCACATATCATTCTGTCCAAAGAGCCACAAGGGTTTGTTGCTGACGCCACAATCAATACACCTAACGGCGTTCTGGTTGCCAGTGGTAAACATGAAGATATGTACACCGCAATTAACGAATTGATCAACAAGCTGGAACGGCAGCTCAATAAACTGCAGCACAAAGGCGAAGCACGTCGTGCCGCAACATCGGTGAAAGACGCCAACTTCGTCGAAGAAGTTGAAGAAGAGTAGTCCTTTATATTGAGTGTATCGCCAACGCGCCTTCGGGCGCGTTTTTTGTTGACAGCGTGAAAACAGTACGGGTACTGTACTAAAGTCACTTAAGGAAACAAACATGAAACACACACCGTTTTTCTTCGCATTCTTTTTTATCTTCCCCTGAAAGGGAGGCGTTTCGTCGTGTGAAACAGAATGCGAAGACGAACAATAAGGCCTCCCAAATCGGGGGGCCTTTTTTATTGATAACAAAAAGGCAACACTATGACATCGGAAAACCCGTTACTGGCGCTGCGAGAGAAAATCAGCGCGCTGGATGAAAAATTATTAGCATTACTCGCAGAGCGGCGCGAACTGGCCGTCGAGGTGGGAAAAGCCAAACTGCTCTCGCATCGCCCGGTACGTGATATTGATCGTGAACGCGATTTACTGGAAAGATTAATTACGCTCGGTAAAGCGCACCATCTGGACGCCCATTACATTACTCGCCTGTTCCAGCTCATCATTGAAGATTCCGTATTAACTCAGCAGGCTTTGCTCCAACAACATCTCAATAAAATTAATCCGCACTCAGCACGCATCGCTTTTCTCGGCCCCAAAGGCTCCTATTCACATCTTGCCGCTCGTCAGTACGCTGCCCGTCACTTTGAGCAATTCATTGAAAGTGGCTGCGCCAAATTTGCCGATATTTTTAATCAGGTGGAAACCGGCCAGGCCGACTATGCCGTCGTACCGATTGAAAATACCAGCTCCGGTGCCATAAACGACGTTTACGATCTGCTGCAACATACCTGCTTGTCGATTGTGGGCGAAATGACCCTTACCATCGACCACTGCCTGCTGGTTTCCGGCACCACAGATTTATCTACCATCAACACGGTCTACAGTCATCCACAGCCATTCCAGCAATGCAGCAAATTCCTTAATCGTTATCCTCACTGGAAGATTGAATATACCGAAAGTACGTCTGCGGCAATGGAAAAGGTTGCACAGGCAAAATCACCGCATGTTGCTGCATTGGGAAGCGAAGCTGGCGGCACTTTGTACGGTTTGCAGGTACTGGAGCGTATTGAAGCGAATCAGCAACAAAACTTCACCCGATTTGTGGTGTTGGCACGTAAAGCCATTAACGTGTCTGACCAGGTTCCGGCGAAAACGACGTTGTTAATGGCGACCGGGCAACAAGCCGGTGCGCTGGTTGAAGCGTTGCTGGTGCTGCGCAACCACAATCTGATTATGACCCGTCTGGAATCACGCCCGATTCACGGTAATCCATGGGAAGAGATGTTTTATCTGGATATTCAGGCCAATCTTGAATCAGCGGAAATGCAAAAAGCATTGAAAGAGTTAGGGGAAATTACCCGTTCAATGAAGGTATTGGGCTGTTACCCAAGTGAGAACGTAGTGCCTGTTGATCCAACCTGATGAAAAGGTGCCGGATGATGTGAATCATCCGGCACTGGATTATTACTGGCGGTTTGTCATTCGCCTGACGCAATAACGCGGCTTTCACCTGAAAACGCTGTGCGTAATCGCCGAACCAGTCTCCACCTTGCGGAAACTGTCAATAAACGCCTGCTTATCGCCCTGCTCCAGCAACTCAATCGCCTCGCCGAAACGCTTATAGTAACGTTTGATTAACGCCAGATTACGCTCTGACGACATAATAATGTCGGCATAAAGCTGCGGATCCTGAGCAAACAGTCGCCCGACCATCGCCAGCTCAAGGCGGTAAATCGGCGAAGAGAGCGCCAGAAGTTGCTCAAGCTGAACATTTTCTTCTGCCAGATGCAGCCCATAAGCAAAAGTAGCAAAGTGGCGCAGAGCCTGAATAAACGCCATATTCTGATCGTGCTCGACAGCGCTAATACGATGCAGCCGAGCGCCCCAGACCTGAATTTGCTCCAGAAACCATTGGTATGCTTCCGGCTTACGTCCATCACACCAGACCACAACTTGCTTTGCCAGGCTACCGCTGTCCGGGCCGAACATCGGGTGTAACCCCAGTACCGGGCCATCGTGCGCCGCCAGCATGGCCTGTAATGGTCCATTTTTCACTGATGCCAGATCAACCAGAATACAATCTTTCGGTAAAGGCGGTAATTTGCCGATAACTTGCTCAGTAACGTGGATTGGCACACTAACAATCACCATTCCGGCATCGGCAACAATATCAGCCGCTCGATCCCAGTCATGTTGCTCCAGAATCCGCACCTGATAACCCGAGAGGGTCAGCATCTTCTCGAACAGGCGTCCCATCTGACCGCCACCGCCGACGATAACCACCGGACGCAGTGACGGACAAAGTGTTTTAAATCCTTTGTCGTTTTCACTGGAGTAAGATTCACGCATCACCCGACGCAAAACATCCTCAATCAGATCTGGCGGTACACCCAGAGCTTCCGCCTCTGCACGACGCGAGGCCAACATAGATGCCTCGCGCTCCGGAACATAAATAGGCAGTCCAAAGCGGCTTTTCACCTCGCCCACTTCAGCAACCAGTTCCAGACGCTTAGCTAATAAATTCAGCAGCGCTTTATCGACTTCATCAATTTGATCGCGTAATGCGGTCAATTCAGCAACCATAATAAACCTCTTAAGCCACGCGAGCCGTCAGCAGCCCGTTCAGATCCTGATGAATTTCACGCAGCAAGGCATCGGTCATTTCCCAGCTAATGCAGGCATCGGTTACGGATACACCGTATTTCATTTCACTGCGCGGTTGCTCGGAAGACTGATTGCCCTCGTGGATATTACTTTCGATCATCAGACCAATAATTGAGCGATTGCCATCTTTGATTTGAGCAACCACGGATTCTGCCACCGCAGGCTGACGGCGATAATCTTTATTGGAATTACCGTGGCTGCAATCTACCATCAGAGACGGGCGCAGTCCCGCCTGTTCCATCTCTTTTTCACATTGCGCAACATCCGCAGGGCTATAGTTCGGCGCTTTACCACCGCGCAGGATGACATGCCCGTCCGGATTCCCCTGAGTTTGTAGCAACGCAACCTGCCCTGCCTGGTTAATGCCAACAAAACGGTGCGGCTGGGCGGCGGCGCGCATAGCGTTAATTGCTGTTGCCAGACTGCCGTCGGTGCCGTTTTTAAAACCAACCGGCATGGAAAGCCCGGAGGCCATTTCACGGTGAGTTTGCGATTCCGTTGTACGAGCACCAATTGCTGACCAGCTAAACAGATCGCCCAGGTATTGCGGGCTATTCGGATCTAACGCTTCCGTCGCCAGTGGCAGTCCCATATTCACCAGCTCAAGCAGCAATTTACGCGCGATCTGCAGCCCGGCTTCTACATCAAAAGAGCCATCCATATGGGGATCGTTAATTAACCCTTTCCAGCCGACAGTGGTACGGGGTTTTTCAAAATAGACGCGCATTACCAGATAGAGGCTATCGCTGACCTCTGCGGCAAGGGCTTTAAATCGACGAGCATATTCCAGAGCAGTTTCCGGATCATGAATGGAACAAGGACCACATACTACCAGCAGACGAGGATCGCGCCCGGCGATAATATCTGAAATGGTTTTACGCGAGTCAGCAATCTGGGCTTCTTGTTGCAGGCTCAATGGAAAAGCGGCCTTCAGTTGTTCCGGAGTCATTAAAACCTGTTCGTCGGTAATATGTACGTTATTCAGCGCGTCTTTTTGCATGATGGCGATCCTGTTTATGCTCGTTTGCGATAGTTGATCCTCAGCGAGGATGACGTAACGATAACACATAAAGTAAAGTTTTCAATCCATATTTCGTACATTTTTATTTACACAGGCAATTTAGTCGCGATTTCAACCCTTACTTCTGTATAGATAAATTTACACTTCCTTTGAAAACAATCCGCTATGCTTTGAAAAAGGAGAAAGAAATGATGAAAAAGTTTATCGCCCCCTTGTTGGCTTTACTGGTTAGCGGATGTCAGATTGATCCTTATACTCACGCGCCAACCTTGACCAGCACCGACTGGTATGATGTTGGTATGGAAGATGCGATATCGGGCAGCGCCATAAAAGATGACGATGCATTTAGCGATTCACAGGCGGATCGCGGTCTATACCTTAAAGGATATGCCGAAGGACAAAAGAAAACTTGCCAGACCGATTTTACTTATGCCCGGGGACTTTCCGGTAAAAGCTTTCCTGCCAGCTGCAACAATGTTGAAAATGCCAGCCAACTGCATGAAGTATGGCAAAAAGGGGCTGATGAAAATGCCAGCACAATACGATTAAATTAATTAAAACCCCACAAATAAATTAAACATAAGATTTTACTCATTGTGTTTTATTTCTCACATTGATGACGATCGCATGAAAAAATGATATTTTAATGAGCATTCTGAAAAAATATCGATGCATTTCGAGCGAAGATGGTGGGGATCCCTGAATGCGTTTTTCTCACCGACTGTTCTTACTTCTGATTCTCCTGCTGACGGGAGCACCAATACTCGCTCAGGAGCCTTCTGACGTTGCGAAAAACGTGCGTATGATGGTTTCCGGTATTGTCAGTTACACCCGCTGGCCTGCGCTATCAGGGCCACCAAAGTTATGTATCTTTTCATCTTCACGTTTTAGTACCGCCCTACAAGAGAATGCCGCGACATCTTTGCCTTATCTGCCTGTCATCATTCACACTCAACAAGAGGCGATGATTTCAGGCTGCAATGGTTTTTATTTTGGCAACGAGTCACCGACATTCCAGATGGAATTAACCGAACAATATCCGTCAAAGGCGTTATTATTAATTGCCGAACAAAATACCGAGTGCATTATTGGTAGCGCCTTTTGTCTGATCATCCACAATAATGACGTCAGATTTGCCGTAAACCTGGATGCCTTATCGCGTAGCGGTGTAAAGGTCAACCCGGATGTCTTAATGCTCGCACGGAAGAAAAATGATGGATAACGATAATTCTCTTAATAAGCGCCCCACGTTTAAAAGAGCATTACGCAACATCAGTATGACCAGCATATTTATCACTATGATGCTGATCTGGTTGCTGCTTTCCGTGACCTCGGTGCTGACCCTGAAACAGTAGCGCTGACAGCAGCAAAATGACTTCAGTCAGCATCGTTTTGCCGATTGAAACAACTGAAACAGCTACGTGATAAGCAGCAAAATATTCTGGCATCCTGGCATTACACCCGTAAGGATCCAGGCGATACTTTCAGCAATTTCATAAGCCACTGGCTCTTTCCTGCCCCCATCATTCAGCCGATTCGTCACAATGGCGAAACCATTGGCGAAGTACGCTTAACCGCTCGCGACAGTTCAATCAGCCATTTTATCTGGTTTTCGCTCGCCGTACTGACCGGTTGTATTCTGCTGGCATCAGGAATCGCAATTACCCTCACCCGCCATTTGCACAATGGCCTGGTGGAAGCACTGAAAAATATCACCGATGTCGTACATGATGTGCGTTCCAACCGCAATTTTTCCCGACGAGTTTCGGAAGAACGTATCGCTGAGTTTCACCGCTTCGCTCTCGACTTCAACAGTCTGCTGGATGAAATGGAAGAGTGGCAGCTTCGTTTACAGGCTAAAAATGCGCAGCTTCTACGTACCGCGCTACATGACCCATTAACCGGGCTGGCTAACCGCGCAGCGTTTCGTAGCGGCATCAACACGTTGATGAACAATTCCGATGCCCGAAAAACGTCGGCGTTACTATTTCTTGATGGCGATAATTTCAAATACATCAATGATACCTGGGGTCATGCGACGGGCGATAGGGTCTTGATTGAAATCGCAAAACGGTTAGCTGAATTTGGCGGGCTGCGACATAAAGCATACCGCCTGGGCGGCGATGAATTCGCTATGGTGCTCTATGATGTACAGTCAGAATCTGAAGTGCAGCAGATATGCTCAGCACTGACACAAATCTTTAATCTCCCGTTTGATCTTCATAATGGCCATCAGACCACCATGACATTAAGCATTGGTTACGCGATGACCATTGAGCACGCCTCTGCGGAAAAATTACAAGAGCTTGCCGATCACAATATGTATCAGGCCAAACACCAGCGTGCCGAAAAGCTGGTGAGATAACAAGGATATATCGATATGATAAAGCACCTGGTAGCACCCCTGATTTTCACCTCACTAATACTGACTGGCTGCCAGTCCCCTCAGGGAAAGTTTACTCCTGAGCAAGTCGCCGCTATGCAATCTTATGGATTTACTGAATCCGCCGGCGACTGGTCGCTGGGCTTATCAGATGCCATTCTGTTCGCAAAAAATGACTACAAATTGCTCCCGGAAAGCCAGCAACAGATCCAAACCATGGCAGCCAAATTGGCCTCGACAGGGCTAACACATGCCCGTATGGATGGACACACCGATAACTATGGTGAAGACAGTTACAACGAAGGCTTATCATTGAAACGGGCGAATGTCGTGGCCGATGCATGGGCTATGGGTGGACAAATTCCACGCAGCAATCTCACCACACAGGGTTTAGGAAAAAAATATCCCATAGCCAGTAACAAGACCGCCCAGGGCCGCGCCGAGAACCGCCGCGTCGCAGTGGTGATTACTACCCCTTAAAACACGAGCAAACAGATAAAAAAAGGGCCAGCCAATTGGCCAGCCCTTCTTAACAGGATGTCGCTTAAGCGAAATCTTAGTTAAGACGCTCTTTGATACGAGCAGCCTTACCAGTACGCTCACGCAGGTAGTACAGTTTAGCTTTACGAACAGCACCACGACGTTTGACAGAAATGCTGTCAACTACCGGAGAGTGAGTCTGGAAGACACGCTCAACGCCTTCGCCGTTGGAAATTTTACGAACAGTGAATGCAGAGTGCAGACCGCGGTTACGAATAGCGATAACCACGCCCTCGAATGCCTGCAGACGTTTTTTGGAACCTTCAACAACCCATACTTTCACTTCCACGGTATCACCCGGACGGAAGGAAGGTACGTCCTGCTTCATCTGCTCTTGTTCAAGTTGCTTAATAATGTTGCTCATAATTTAATCTCTTATCCTGGGTAAACTGATATCTCGGGGGCTTACGCCATCCCATCATGTTTATGTTGCTGTTGTGCGTGTTCCGTTTTGAACTCCGCCAGCAACCTTGCTTGCTCTTCAGTCAGAGCCAGGTTTTCCAGAAGTTCAGGTCTTCTAAGCCAGGTACGGCCCAGCGACTGTTTCAAACGCCAGCGACGTATCTCGGCATGGTTGCCCGACAGTAACACTGGCGGAACTTCCATCCCTTCTAACACCTCAGGCCGCGTATAGTGCGGGCAATCCAGCAATCCTTCAGCAAAGGAATCTTCCGTTGCCGAGGCTTCATGTCCCAGTACTCCCGGAATAAACCGGGAAACGGAGTCAATCAGCGTCATTGCTGGTAACTCACCACCACTGAGAACGTAATCGCCGATTGACCATTCTTCGTCAATTTCGGTTTGGATCACGCGCTCATCTATACCTTCGTAGCGACCGCACACCAGAATCAATTTTTGATTCGTTGCCAGTTCGCTGACGCCCGCTTGATCAAGCTTGCGTCCCTGTGGTGACAGATAAATCACCTTTGCGCCTTCACCCGCCGCGGCTTTTGCTGCATGAATGGCGTCCCGCAAGGGTTGCACCATCATTAACATCCCCGGTCCGCCGCCGTAAGGACGATCGTCCACGGTACGGTGCCGGTCATGCGTGAAGTCGCGAGGACTCCAACTCTGGATGCTCAGCAGGCCATTTTTAACTGCCCGGCCAGTTACCCCGTAATCGGTAATTGCGCGGAACATTTCAGGAAACAGGCTAATTATGCCAATCCACATAGCGCCGTCTTTTACCGTTTATCCGGTGGTTTAAAAACCAGGATCCCAATCTACTTCGATTGAACGAGTAGTGAGATCGACTTTCTTGATAACCTGCCCATCGAGGAACGGTACGAGACGTTCCTTGATACCAAACGCATCTTTCAGGTTTGCCTTAATGACGAGAACGTCATTAGATCCGGTTTCCATCATATCGACGACTTTACCGAGATCGTAGCCTTCAGTGGTTACTACCTGGCAGCCCATCAGGTCTTTCCAGTAGTAGTCACCCTCTTCAAGCTGAGGCAGCTGCGATGAATCCACGACAATTTCACAATTCGTCAGCAGGTTCGCCGCATCACGATCGTCAACGCCTTTCAGCTTGATGATCATGTCCTGATTGTGGTGCTTCCAGCTTTCCAGCTGGACTTGCTGCCACTGACCCGCCTTCTGGATAAACCAGGGCTGATAGTCAAAAATGCTTTCGGCGTCTTCGGTGGAAGAAAACACTCTGAGCCACCCACGAATACCGTAAGACGAACCCATTTTCCCCAAAACGATGGGATCAACAGGTGCTTGCGCGGTGAGTTGTTTGCTCATCATGACCACCGTGACAGATTAAGCTGCTTTGTTTACTTCTTTGATCAGCGCAGCAACGCGATCAGAAATAGTTGCGCCCTGGCCAACCCAGTGAGCGATGCGATCCAGATCCAGGCGAGTGCCTTCTTCTTTTTCGCTAGCGATTGGGTTGAAGAAACCAACGCGCTCGATGAAGCGACCGTTGCGTGCATTACGGCTGTCAGCGACAACAACCTGGTAGAACGGACGCTTTTTAGCGCCGTGACGTGCTAAACGAATAGTTACCATAACATCCTCTTGTGTGAATAAAACAACCGGACCCCATCGAGGAACGGAGTCCGGTGTCATATTAAAAGCCCGAAAATTTTACTGATTTCTGGAGAAAATGCAATCAGCAGTTAATAACTCTGTCGCATAAGGTCATTTAGCGACCAGGAAATCCCGGCGGCATCATCCCCTTCATGCTTCTCATCATCTTCGCCATTCCGCCTTTCTTCATTTTCTTCATCATGCGCTGCATGTCGTCGAACTGCTTCAGAAGGCGGTTCACGTCCTGCACCTGCATACCGCAACCGGCAGCGATACGACGCTTACGCGAACCTTTGATGATTTCTGGCTTAGCGCGCTCTTTCATCGTCATCGAGTTGATGATGGCTTCCATACGCACCAGCACTTTATCGTCCATCTGCGACTTAACATTATCCGGATCTGCCCATGCCCGGCGAAGCGCCCATCAGGCTAGCCATGCCGCCCATATTTTCATCTGGCGCAGTTGCTCAAGAAAATCGTTGGATCGAAGCCGTCGCCTTTTTTCAGCTTGCTGGCTAATTTCTCTGCCTGCGCGCGGTCAACTTTGCTTTCGATATCTTCGATCAGCGACAGTACGTCGCCCATGCCGAGAATACGCGACGCGATGCGGTCCGGATGGAACGGCTCCAGCGCCTCAGTTTTCTCGCCAACACCGAGAAACTTGATCGGTTTGCCAGTGATGTGACGAATAGAGAGCGCCGCACCGCCGCGGGCATCGCCGTCCACTTTGGTCAACACTACGCCGGTAAGCGGTAACGCTTCATTGAATGCTTTTGCCGTATTGGCCGCATCCTGACCGGTCATGGCGTCAACCACAAACAGGGTTTCAACCGGGTTAATCGACGCATGGACTTGTTTGATCTCGTCCATCATCGCTTCGTCAACGTGCAGACGACCAGCGGTATCCACCAGCAGCACGTCGTAGAATTTCAGTTTGGCTTCTTTCAGCGCCGCGTTAACGATATCTACCGGCTTCTGACCAACATCAGAAGGGAAGAAATCAACGCCCACCTGCTCTGCCAGCGTCTCAAGCTGTTTGATTGCCGCCGGGCGATAAACGTCGGCAGAAACCACCAGCACTTTCTTCTTGTGCTTCTCGCGCAGGAACTTACCGAGTTTACCAACGCTGGTTGTTTTACCGGCACCTTGCAGGCCCGCCATCAGTACGACCGCAGGCGGTTGCGCAGCCAGGTTCAGGGTCTGGTTCTCTTCGCCCATCGCCGCAACCAGTTCGTTACGGACTATTTTGACGAACTCCTGCCCCGGCGTCAGGCTCTTATTAACTTCATGACCAACCGCTTTCTCTTTTACGCGATTGATAAACTCACGCACTACCGGCAGAGCGACGTCCGCCTCCAGCAGCGCCATGCGCACTTCGCGCAGCGTATCTTTTACGTTGTCTTCAGTGAGGCGTCCACGGCCACTGATATTGCGCAGCGTGCGCGACAAACGATCGGTTAAATTATCAAACATTGTCTCTCGCCTGGGGTGGAAACGGTTGGCCGCAATCGCGACACATCATCAGTATTTTGCCGCAGTATAACATGAAGGCGTCTTTGTTGTTATGCAACGGTTGGAGCAGCGTTCACCTGACGCTATACTGCTTCTCTTTCTTATTGCTCAAACTGTCGACATTACTATGCCCGTTTTTGCTCTGCTCGCGCTTGTCGCCTACTCCGTCAGTCTTGCGCTGATTGTTCCCGGTCTGCTGCAAAAAAACGGCGGCTGGCGGCGCATGGCTATTATTTCTGCGGTCATTGCGCTGGTCTGCCACGCAATCGCTCTGGAAGCCCGCATCCTGCCCGACGGTGATAGCGGACAAAACCTCAGCCTGCTGAACGTTGGTTCATTGGTCAGTTTGATGATCTGTACGGTAATGACCATTGTGGCTTCTCGCAATCGTGGCTGGTTGCTGCTACCCATTGTCTATGCCTTTGCGCTTATCAACCTGGCGCTGGCGACCTTCATGCCCAATGAATACATCACCCATCTGGAAGCAACGCCTGGGATGCTGGTGCACATTGGCTTATCGCTCTTTTCCTATGCCACGCTAATTATCGCCGCCCTGTACGCGCTGCAACTGGCGTGGATTGATTACCAACTGAAGAACAAGAAGCTGGCATTTAACCAGGAAATGCCGCCATTGATGAGTATCGAGCGTAAAATGTTCCACATCACGCAGATTGGCGTGGTGCTGCTAACGCTCACGCTTTGCACTGGCCTGTTCTACATGCACAACCTATTTAGCATGGAAAATATCGACAAGGCTGTGCTCTCTATCGTGGCGTGGTTTGTCTATATTGTGCTGCTGTGGGGACATTACCATGAAGGATGGCGTGGACGCCGCGTCGTCTGGTTTAACGTTGCGGGCGCGGTAATTCTGACACTGGCCTACTTCGGCAGCCGAATTGTCCAGCAGTTAATCAGCTAAACCCAGAAAAGGAGTTTCCCCTGGAACACATTTCTACTACTACGTTGATCATTATTCTGATCATCATGGTGGTCATTTCAGCCTATTTTTCCGGGTCCGAAACCGGAATGATGACCCTCAACCGCTATCGTCTGCGACATATGGCGAAACAGGGTAATCGCTCGGCCAAACGCGTCGAAAAATTGCTGCGTAAGCCAGACCGCCTGATAAGCCTGGTGTTAATCGGCAATAACCTGGTCAATATTCTTGCCTCCGCGCTCGGCACTATTGTTGGGATGCGTTTGTACGGCGATGCGGGCGTGGCAATTGCGACTGGTGTGCTGACCTTTGTGGTGCTGGTTTTTGCCGAAGTGTTGCCGAAAACTATCGCTGCGCTATACCCGGAAAAAGTCGCTTATCCGAGTAGTATTCTGTTAGCACCGCTGCAAATTTTGATGATGCCGCTGGTCTGGTTGCTGAACGCTATCACCCGCATGTTAATGCGCATGATGGGCATCAAAACCGATATCGTGGTCAGCGGCTCTTTGAGCAAAGAAGAGTTGCGCACTATCGTGCACGAATCACGCTCACAAATTTCCCGTCGCAATCAGGATATGCTGCTGTCGGTGCTCGATCTGGAAAAAATGACCGTTGATGACATCATGGTGCCGCGCAGTGAAATTATCGGTATTGATATCAACGATGACTGGAAATCGATTCTGCGCCAACTCTCCCACTCACCTCACGGGCGCATCGTGCTCTACCGTGATTCGCTGGACGACGCCATCAGTATGCTGCGAGTACGTGAAGCCTGGCGGTTGATGTCGGAGAAAAAAGAGTTCACCAAAGAAACCATGCTGCGCGCCGCGGACGAGATCTATTTTGTGCCGGAAGGTACGCCGCTCAGCACGCAGTTGGTAAAGTTTCAGCGCAACAAAAAGAAAGTCGGCCTGGTCGTCAACGAGTATGGAGACATTCAGGGGCTGGTGACGGTTGAAGATATTCTGGAAGAGATTGTCGGCGATTTCACTACGTCGATGTCGCCAACACTTGCCGAAGAGGTCACGCCGCAAAACGACGGTTCGGTGATTATCGATGGCACCGCCAACGTGCGGGAAATCAACAAAGCCTTTAACTGGCATCTACCGGAAGATGATGCCCGCACGGTTAATGGCGTCATTCTTGAGGCACTGGAAGAGATCCCTGTCGCAGGCACCCGCGTGCGTATTGGCGAGTACGATATAGATATTCTCGACGTACAGGACAATATGATTAAGCAGGTAAAAGTTTTTCCTGTGAAACCGCTGCGCGAGAGTGTGGCGGAGTAACGCAATGGCGAACTCCGGTTCGCCTTTTTTTTATCGCCGTCTTTTAGGATTCCATCAATTCCTGTCATTTACTTAGCAATGTAATAATGTCTTTTCAAGCATTCGGAAAGGATATTGATGTTATGTCAGAAGATTATGTAATTGAATGGGATAAGGATTTTGCAGACGATCTCAACGTCGTCGCCAGCGTTTTTTTACAGCACACCCCAACCTTATGGCCCACTATTTTCTCTCAACTTTCGACGCAACCTGAAATCTTTGAAGACGAAGATGAAGACGAATATGGATTGCAGGACGTTCTCGATTGCAGTGGTGGCGATCTCGGGAATCGTGACCTGGCGCAGGCATTTTTACAGGTTCTACGCGGTGAAGGATTAATTCAACTCGTTGACTGGAAAGGTGAAGATGAAGAAGGTGAGCTGGCTAATTTTGCTGCAGATCGCTTTTATGAGCTCACAAAAAACCTGATAGCTTCTGAGGAATTAAGGAGTCTTCTTGTCGAAATAACCCAAGAGGATGAAATCTCCGATGTCTGTGAAGCCGGAGACCGCTACCTTGACGAAATCTTTGAACGCATCCAAACCGAACTCAATAAAAGGGGCTTTCAGATTTTTGATCTGAATGAAGGATCTGACACCTATAACGTGGTCGTTCTGCCAATGAACGAATATAAAAAAATAGATGATTTCAACACGCCGTGGCTGGAAGTACAGGATTTTTTAAGCTAAAAAAATGGCCGACTTCGCGTCGGCCATCAGATATTTACTTCGCCTTCGCTACAGTAACCATCGCCGCACGAATCGTACGACCATTCAGCGTATAACCCTTCTGCATAATGCCGAGTACGTTACCTGGCGCAACGTCATCAGATTCCACCATTGCGATAGCCTGATGCACATTCGGGTCCAGCGGCACGTTAGTTTCGGCGATCACTTCAACACCAAACTTACGCACAACATCCAGCATCGACTTCAGCGTCAGCTCAATGCCTTCAACCATCGCAGACATATCCGGGTTAGCTTTATCAGCCACTTCCAGCGCGATCCAGGCTATCAATCACCGGCAGCAATTCGTTGATGAATTTCTCCAGCGAATTTGTGGGCTTTCAATATCCAGTTCAGTACGACGACGCAGGTTTTCCATTTCGGCTTTTACACGCAAAATGCCGTCACGTTCACGGGTCTGGGCTTCAGCCAGCTGAGCTTCGAGATTCGCAATTTTTTCATCGCGCGGATCCACCTGCTCAGCAGAAGCTTCTGGCTCAACTGCCTCAATCTCTTCGTGCTGATCCATGATAATTTCTTCCGGGGCTTGCCCCTCAGGCGTTTTCTGTTCTTTACTACTCATGAATTTCTCCGCGTTTTGCATCACCTCCGCTAACTTCTGCTTATTATGGGGATCAGTTTCAGGGTTTCAAGGGAAGCACTCACATTGTCATCAATCTTCGCAACAAGGACCTCGGAAAAATGAATAATCATTTCAAGTGTATTGGCATTGTGGGACACCCACGGCACCCTACTGCACTGACAACACATGAAATGCTCTACCGCTGGCTGTGCACAAAAGGTTACGAGGTCATCGTTGAGCAACAAATCGCTCACGAACTGCAACTGAAGAATGTGAAAACTGGCACGCTCGCGGAGATTGGGCAACTAGCTGATCTCGCGGTAGTCGTTGGTGGCGACGGTAATATGCTGGGCGCGGCGCGCACACTCGCCCGTTACGATATTAAAGTTATTGGAATCAACCGTGGCAACCCTCGCCTTTTCGACTGACCCGACTCGATAACGCCCAGCAACAGTTAGCCGATGTGCTGGAAGGCCACTACATCAGCGAGAAACGTTTTTTGCTGGAAGCGCAAGTCTGTCAGCAAGATTGCCAGAAACGCATCAGCACCGCGATAAATGAAGTGGTGCTTCATCCAGGCAAAGTGGCGCATATGATTGAGTTCGAAGTGTATATCGACGAGATCTTTGCGTTTTCTCAGCGATCTGATGGACTAATTATTTCGACGCCAACAGGCTCCACCGCCTATTCCCTCTCTGCAGGCGGTCCTATTCTGACCCCCTCTCTGGATGCGATTACCCTGGTGCCCATGTTCCCGCATACGTTGTCAGCACGACCACTGGTCATAAACAGCAGCAGCACGATCCGTCTGCGTTTTTCGCATCGCCGTAACGACCTGGAAATCAGTTGCGACAGCCAGATAGCACTGCCGATTCAGGAAGGTGAAGATGTCCTGATTCGTCGCTGTGATTACCATCTGAATCTGATTCATCCGAAAGATTACAGTTATTTCAACACATTAAGCACCAAGCTCGGCTGGTCAAAAAAATTATTCTAATTTTACGCCAGCCTCTTTACTGTATATAAAACCAGTTTATACTGTACACAATAACAGTAATGGTTTTTCATACAGGAAAACGACTATGTTGGCACAACTGACCATCAGCAACTTTGCTATCGTTCGTGAGCTTGAGATTGATTTTCATAGCGGCATGACCGTAATAACTGGCGAGACCGGCGCGGGTAAATCTATTGCAATAGATGCCCTCGGTCTTTGTCTCGGTGGTCGCGCTGAAGCCGACATGGTGCGTACCGGCGCTGCTCGCGCTGACCTGTGCGCCCGTTTTTCTCTGAAAGATACGCCAGCGGCTCTGCGCTGGCTGGAAGAAAACCAGCTTGAAGACGGGCATGAATGTTTGCTTCGTCGCGTGATCAGCAGCGATGGTCGCTCCCGTGGTTTCATCAACGGTACAGCTGTTCCTCTGTCACAACTGCGCGAACTGGGTCAGTTGCTGATTCAGATCCATGGTCAGCACGCTCATCAGTTACTCACCAAACCCGAGCACCAAAAGTTCCTGCTTGATGGCTATGCCAATGAAACCTCTCTACTCCAGGAAATGACAGCACGTTATCAGTTGTGGCATCAAAGCTGCCGTGACCTCGCGCATCATCAACAGTTAAGTCAGGAACGCGCTGCCCGTGCGGAACTGCTGCAATACCAATTAAAAGAACTTAACGAATTTAATCCGCAGCCCGGAGAGTTTGAACAAATCGACGAAGAGTACAAACGTCTGGCGAACAGCGGTCAATTGCTGACCACCAGCCAGAATGCATTGGCATTAATGGCCGACGGTGAAGACGCAAACCTGCAAAGTCAGCTTTACACGGCTAAACAACTGGTGAGCGAATTGATTGGCATGGACAGCAAACTGTCCGGCGTACTTGATATGCTGGAAGAAGCTACCATCCAGATTGCTGAAGCCAGCGATGAACTGCGCCACTACTGCGATCGTCTGGATCTCGATCCCAACCGACTATTTGAACTTGAACAGCGCATCTCAAAACAGATTTCGCTGGCACGTAAACATCACGTCAGCCCTGAGGCATTGCCACAGTATTACCAGTCGCTACTGGAAGAACAGCAGCAACTGGACGATCAGGCCGACTCACAAGAAACGCTTGCGCTGGCGGTAACGAAACATCATCAGCAGGCACTGGAAATCGCGCGCGCATTACACCAACAACGCCAGCAATATGCAGAAGAACTTGCACAGCTGATCACCGACAGTATGCATGCGCTCTCAATGCCGCATGGGCAGTTTACGATCGATGTTAAATTTGACGAGCATCACCTGGGCGCTGACGGTGCCGATCGTATTGAGTTTCGGGTAACCACCAACCCAGGTCAGCCAATGCAGCCTATTGCCAAAGTCGCATCCGGTGGTGAATTGTCCCGCATCGCACTGGCAATCCAGGTCATCACGGCGCGTAAAATGGAAACCCCGGCACTGATTTTTGATGAAGTGGATGTAGGGATTAGCGGTCCAACAGCGGCAGTTGTCGGCAAACTGCTGCGTCAACTCGGCGAATCAACTCAGGTGATGTGTGTTACCCACCTGCCACAAGTCGCGGGATGTGGTCATCAACACTATTTTGTCAGCAAAGAAACCGATGGTGCGATGACAGAAACGCATATGCAATCCCTGAATAAAAAAGCGCGGTTACAAGAGCTGGCGCGCCTGCTTGGTGGCAGTGAAGTCACACGTAATACACTGGCGAATGCGAAAGAACTGCTTGCAGCGTAAACTTTTTTCCTGCTTCACGGTCAGAGTAAACAGCAAAACGCCGTAAGACCGGAAAGCAAAAGGTTTTAAAGTGATGAAAGGTCTATTATCATCGGCATATTACAGATGAGCCACGTACTGCTCGGGCCCGAAAAGGAATCAAATCACTATGCGCTGTAAAACGCTGACTGCTGCAGCAGCAGTACTATTGATGTTGACCGCAGGCTGTTCCACTCTGGAGCGAGTGGTTTACCGTCCTGACATCAACCAGGGGAACTATCTGACCGCTAACGACGTATCCAAAATACGTGTTGGCATGACGCAACAACAAGTTGCGTACGCATTGGGTACACCGCTGATGTCCGATCCATTTGGTACGAATACCTGGTTCTATGTCTTCCGCCAGCAACCAGGTCATGAAGGTGTAACGCAGCAAACGCTGACGCTGACCTTTAACAGTAGCGGTGTGTTGACCAATATTGATAACAAACCTGCGCTGAGTGGTAACTAATAATAAAGTTGCTCTCAAAGACGTTAAAAAAGGTGCTCAATGAGCACCTTTTTTCTGTCTGTTATTTATTCGCTGATTTTTCTGCTCGTTGCCTGCGAAGCTCTTTCGGATCGGCAATGAGAGGGCGATAAATCTCCACCCGATCGCCATCATGCACACTATCGCTTAGTTTTGCCGGACGGCTGTAAATGCCGACTTTGTTTTTAGTTAAATCGATATCGGTACGCAATTCCAGCAAGCCACTGGCGCGAATAGCTTCTTCAACCGTCGCGCCCTCCTGCAGCGTCACGCGCTGCAGGTACTGCTTCTCAGGTAGCGCATAAGCCACCTCAACGGCAATTTTACCTGGCACTGTAAACCTCTTTCGCACGAACCGTAAAAGCCTGGACCATATTAGACGCCAGCTCTTTAAACACGCGACCAAAGGCGAGTTCAATCAACTTATTGGTAAACTCAAAGTCGAGATGAAACTCGATACGACACGCCTCCTGGCTCAGCGGCGTAAACTTCCATCCACCAATCAATTTCTTGAACGGCCCATCCACCAGATTCATAAGAATACTTTGGTTACTGGTCAACTGGTTGCGGGTAGTAAACGTTTTGCTGATCCCAGCCTTAGAGACATCTACCGCCGCAGTCATCTGCCCAGGAGTGGACTCCAGAATCCGACTTCCGGTACAACCCGGCAAAAACTGAGGATAAGACTGAACGTCATTCACTAACTGATACATTTGCTCCGCGCTGTAGGGTACCAGTGCGGTCCGGCTAATCTGAGGCATAACAATTTCCATCAACAAAAATCCAACAAATAATATCATTTATCCTGCTGTAAAAAAAACGCTATCCCGGCGCTGGGTAACATCGGGTTCATGCTAAGATAGAGCCTTGTCCCCCGCAGGATTGATATGGGGTGTTTTCGATTTCAGATTACCGATGATTCACGACGCTTATGACGAAGAAAAAAGCACATAAACCTGGTTCAGCGACCATCGCGCTTAACAAGCGCGCCCGTCACGAATACTTTATCGAAGAAGAGTTCGAAGCGGGACTTGCCCTGCAAGGCTGGGAGGTTAAATCCCTGCGCGCAGGAAAAGCCAATATCAGCGACAGCTACGTCCTTCTGCGTGACGGAGAGGCATTTCTGTTTGGCGCTAACATCACGCCAATGGCCGTGGCCTCCACGCATGTGGTGTGCGATCCTACCCGTACCCGCAAGTTACTTCTCAACCAGCGCGAACTGGACTCATTGTACGGTCGCGTCAATCGAGAAGGCTATACCGTAGTGGCGCTCTCCCTGTACTGGAAAAATGCCTGGTGCAAAGTGAAAATCGGCGTCGCCAAAGGTAAAAAACAGCACGATAAACGTTCAGATATCAAAGAACGCGAATGGCAGGTGGATAAAGCACGTATCATGAAAAACGCCCACCGTTAAACCTGCACTCCAATTATTGACCAGTTCCTCACCGCGCCTCCCTCTCCGGCGGCGCGAATGAACATCTTATTGGCTATCACATCCGACACAAATGTTGCCATCCCATTGCTTAATCGAATAAAAATCAGGCTACATGGGTGCTAAATCTTTAACGATAACGCCATTGAGGCTGGTCATGGCGCTCATAAATCTGGTATACTTACCTTTACACATTGGGGCTGATTCTGGATTCGACGGGATTTGCGAAACCCAAGGTGCATGCCGAGGGGCGGTTGGCCTCGTAAAAAGCCGCAAAAAATAGTCGCAAACGACGAAAACTACGCTTTAGCAGCTTAATAACCTGCTTAGAGCCCTCTCTCCCTAGCCTCCGCTCTTAGGACGGGGATCAAGAGAGGTCAAACCCAAAAGAGATCGCGTGGAAGCCCTGCCTGGGGTTGAAGCGTTAAAACTTAATCAGGCTAGTTTGTTAGTGGCGTGTCCGTCCGCAGCTGGCAAGCGAATGTAAAGACTGACTAAGCATGTAGTACCGAGGATGTAGGAATTTCGGACGCGGGTTCAACTCCCGCCAGCTCCACCACTTTTTAGTTGTTTGAAGTTCAATGAAGTCTACTAAGCCCACACAGCACAAGCTCTGCGGGCTTTTTTACGTCTATTGTCGTCCAGTGAGAATTGCTGAGAACTACAAGTTATGGCACCCTGAATGGGACCCACTAAGAAGGGTCCAAAAACCGAGGGTCCCAAAATGGCAAAAATCGCTAAGAAGCTCACTGACACTGAAATCAAAAGCACCAAGCCAGCCGATAAAGAAATCAACTTGTTTGACGGTGATGGTCTGATTCTACGAATCGCTCCTTTGGCGAAAGGAGGCAAGAAAAATTGGTATTTCAGGTATGCAGTACCAGTGAGCAAGAAAAGAACCAAAATGAGCCTTGGGACATATCCTCACCTTACCCTTGCAAGAGCCAGAGCCTTACGTGATGAATATCTCTCCTTTCTGGCAAATGGTGTTGATCCCCAAATCCATAACAACGATAAGGCGAAGGCATTAAAGAGTGCTACTGAGCACACTCTCCAAGCCGTAGCGCGGAAATGGTTAGATGAGAAGGTAAAGACATCAGGTATCTCACAAGACCATGCAGCAGACATCTGGCGCAGCTTAGAGAGAAATGTCTTTCCCGGTCTGGGTAATGTCCCTATCAATGAGATCCGACCTAAGCTCTTAAAACAACACCTTGATCCTATTGAGCAACGAGGCGTATTGGAAACTCTACGCCGTATCATTTCACGTCTGAATGAAATCTTCCGGTGGGCAGCTACTGAAGAACTTATTGAGTTCAACCCGGCTGACAACCTTGGTCAAAGATTCAGTAAACCAAAAAAGCAAAATATGCCTGCCCTTCCCCCAAGCGAATTGCCAAGGTTTATGGAATCTTTGACGAATGCGTCAATCCGGTTGGAAACACGTATGCTAATTGAATGGCAATTGTTGACATGGGTTCGTCCGGGTGAAGCCGTTCGCGCAAGGTGGTCTGATATTGATACAACCAACAGCATTTGGAACATTCCTGCTGATTTCATGAAAATGAAAAAGCTTCACAAAGTTCCTTTGAGTAAAGAAGCTTTGCGCATCCTTGAATTAATGAAATCAATAAGTGGGCATAGAGAATGGGTTTTCCCCAGCATAAAAGCGCCTCTTAATCATATGCATGAACAAACAGCCAACGCAGCTATCATCCGAATGGGGTTCGGAGGCGAGCTTGTAGCTCACGGTATGCGTTCTATTGCACGAACAGCGGCAGAGGAGTCTGGTAAATTCAGAGCTGAAGTTCTTGAGGCAGCGCTTGCCCACTCGAAAAAAGATGAAATTATCGCAGCATACAATCGTGCAGAATATCTGATAGAGCGACAGAGTTTGATGCAATGGTGGAGTGATTACGTTCAAGCTCAAAGATCAAATGCTCTGGTAGCCTAAGTATCAGAATAGCTAATATAATCCTGAAGGTAAAGAAAATGGAAACCCTATTCAAAGTTTTTGAAAAATTTAGTTCCAGACCACTTTTTTTTATTTTTTTCGGACTCTCACTTTGTGAATTTTTTCAGAAACAATCTGTTCTGATGAATCCATCAGCAGATAACATCGCGAAATTATTCTGCAGCCAAGGATATTAG
>SCPN01001556.1_pt1 | contig 50803 bp, 47 predicted proteins | sample 6106831 | NCBI WGS metagenome assembly SCPN01 (sample SAMN10720447, study PRJNA508395) | human gut metagenome | isolation source: Participant 1, 0 month | reverse complement strand
AAAAGCAAATGCGTTGAAGAAGGACGATTACAAAGACTTTTCAGCAGTACAGGAAGCAATCGATAAAGTGATACGTGGAAAGAATATCACGGAGCAGGCGGAAGTAGACCAGATGGCAAAAGCAATCGAGGATGCAATCGCAGCACTGGAAAAAAAGCCGGTTGAGACAGAGGAATCACAGACGCCGGAGACACCGTCTCAGGCTCCGGATCAGAATAAGAATAAGATAGGTATTTTTACATACCGCATAACCGGAAAAAATACTGCAAAGATGATTACCAGTACAGTGAATGGTGACAAAAAGAAGAATCTGAGAATTTTCAGTACAGTAAAACTGAATGGAAAAAAATATAAGGTTACATCCGTAGCAAAAAATGCACTGAAAGGAAATAAGAAGGTAAGAACTTTGGTTATTGGAAAAACAACGGAAAAGATTGGTAAAAGTGCATTTCAAAATTGTAAAAATCTGAAGAAAATTATAATTAAAAGCAAGAACCTGAAAAAGATCGGAAGCAATGCTTTCAAAGGTATTTCAAAGAATGCTGTTGTGAAAGTTCCGAAATCAAAAAAGAAACTTTATACAAAATTGCTTCGGGCAAGCGGATTACCAAAGAGTGTAAAAATTAAATAAAAGAAATATGCTCGGAATAAAAATAAGTGCCTGTGACGTTTTTGGATTACAAAATGTCACAGGCATTTTTGTATAATGAAAAACAGATTAAAGCACTTCATGTTGAGACAGTAAAACGGAATTTAGATGTGCCCCAAATTATTTACTTGATATCTTTTCCGCGCAATTCCACATTTGGAATTGTCTTTTTAAGAATTTCAATATAACGATGCAGAGATTCCGTATCCGGTGCATGAAAACAGCTTTCCGGATTTTGCATGGAAGCAAGAATGTGTTCTGATTCCCGGTAAGGCTGCAGATAATAGCGGCTGCAGCCGGAAAGCCATGCTCCGATTTCTCTGAAATCTTCCTCGTCGCAGTTCCCTTACAACGGTTGTGCAGAAATTCATAGTCAATACCGCAGGACATAATATATTCTTTTGAAAGATTGATATTTTGCAGAAGTTTCTGTGTGCCTGCAGCATCCGGCTGCAGCCCGGAAACTTTTGCATATTGTTCCGGTTGCGTTTTGATGTCCATGGCAATATAATCAAGAAGATGATTTTCATAAAGAAAACGAAGCATTTCCGGATTTGTTCCGTTTGTATCCAATTTCACAAGATATCCAAGAGCTTTGATTTTTGATATAAAATCCGGCAGTTCGCGATACAGCGTAGGTTCACCGCCGCTGATACAGACTCCTTCGATAATACCGCTTCTTTTTTTCAGAAAGGCAAGCACTTCTTCTTCAGAAATGGAAGGTTCATTTTCCGGTGAGAGAACAAGATTTCCATTCTGACAGAAAGGGCATCGCAGGTTGCAGCTGCCCAGAAAAACAGAAGCAGCGAGATGCTCCGGGTAATCTAATAGAGTTAAAGTGATAAAACCATGAATATTCATAAAAACCTCCTGGAATTAAAATTGCATGATGCTTCCAGTATACCACATTTACAGAAAGGCAAAAGAAAAATATGACAACAGACGAAAAATATATGAAGGAAGCCATCCGACAGGCGAAAAAAGCAAAAGCACTGGATGAAGTTCCGATTGGCTGCGTGATCGTTTATGAAGATAAAATTATCGCACGTGGTTACAATCGCAGAAACACCGATAAAAATACACTTTCCCATGCAGAACTCAATGCGATCAGGAAAGCAAGCAAAAAACTTGGTGACTGGAGACTGGAAGGATGTACGATGTACATTACGTTAGAACCATGCCAGATGTGTGCCGGGGCAATCGTTCAGGCGAGAGTATCCCGGGTAGTCATCGGAAGCATGAATCCGAAGGCTGGCTGTGCCGGTTCCGTTTTAAATATTTTGCAGATGGATCGCTTCAATCATCAGGTGGAACTGACAAAAGGAGTTCTTCAGGAAGAATGCAGCACCATGCTGAGTGAATTTTTTAAAGAGCTGCGGGAAAAAAAGAAAGTTAAATTTACTTAGATTTTACACATATCCGCAAATTGTCTTTACATAACACCTGTATACTGCCAAATGATAAGACTTATCAATAAAAGAATCAAAATGCATTTAAAAAGAGCCTGTGAAGGCAGAGGAGAATAAAAAATATGAAGAAAATGAAAGCTTTGCAGATCATCGCTGCAGCAATGGCAGTAACAGTAGCAGCAACATCAGCACCGGTCAATGTTTTTGCATATGGAGAGACAAGTGCAAGCAGCACATTATTTACAGATACACAGAATATTTCAGATTATGCCACCTGGAAAGATAATATCTGGAATAAAAAAGACGATCAGGGAAATCTTACCGAAGAAGGTGAATCCTATGATTCATCAAGAATTATCTTAACACCTGGTAAGACAGCAAAAGATCTGGGATTTGCATGGTACAGCCAGAAAAAGGGCGAACCGGCAGTTAAAATCGGAAAAAAAGAAGATTTGAGCGATGCACAGGAATTTAAAGGAACGGCAACGGAGATCAATCGTTCGAATCAGAAAAATACATATAAAGCATCTAATAAAGTTACGGTTGAAGGACTTTTTGAAGAAAATACAACCTATTATTACAGTTATACCGATGATGTAAAAAATCCAAACTGGAGTGAAGTTCAGTCCTATACAACAAAAAAGACAACAAACTTTCAGACAATTCTCGTAGGTGATCCGCAGATCGGAGCATCCGGCTCACAGGGTCAGGGAACTGCCGATGATATCAATATTGCAGTAGATACCTTTAACTGGAATAAAACCCTGGAACAGGCAAAGATCACAGCACCAAATGCAAGCTTTATTCTGTCGGCAGGAGACCAGATTGACTATGCAGGAACAGACAGTTCAGATGGAAAGAATGTCAGAGAAAGCGAATATGCAGGATTTACTTATCCGGCACTTTTGAGAATGCTCCCGCTGGCAACGACCATTGGTAATCACGAGAGCAAAGGAACCGATTATAAATATCACTACAATAATCCGAATTCAGAAGACGGACTTGGAAGCACAAACTCTGGTTCTGACTATTACTTCAGCTATGGAAACGTACTGTTTATCAGTCTGAACAGCAACAACAGAAATACCGTTGAACACAGAGAACTTCTGAAAAAAGCAGTGGAAAGCAATCCGGATGCGAAATGGAAAGTTGTTATGTTCCATCACGACATCTATGGTTCCGGTCAGCCGCACTCTGACACAGACGGAGCAAACTTAAGAGCACTGTTTGCACCGCTGATGGATGAGTTCGGTATTGATATGTGCTTAACCGGACATGATCATTCTTATGCAAGATCCTATCTGATGGCAGACGGAACAGCGATCCAGTATGATGATTCTGTAGCGATCAATCCGGAAGGAACACTTTACATTGCGGCTGGTTCTGCATCAGGAAGTAAGTTCTATAAACTGGCAACCACAAAACAGTATTATATCGCAGAGCGTTCCAACACACAGATTCCGACATTCTCAACCATTGATTTTTCGGATGAATCCATCGTTATCAAAACATACGATTACAATGGAAACAAATATGCAGATGATTATACACTTTACAAAACAGGCGAAAAGGTTTCCATGAAGGATCTGATCGCACAGGCGAAAGAAATCAAAAACGATGGTTATACAGAAGCATCCTGGAATAAACTGCAGAGCGAAATTGCAGCAGCCGAAGACCTGATGAAATATACAGCAGAGGATAAAGGTGCAGTACAGCTGGCAGCCGTATATGATAAGACGAATGATGCAGATAATGCAAATGATATGCTGAATTACTATGGCTATGCTCAGGGTGATTATAAGCGAGGCGACAGCACTGCTTTAAAAGCCGGATTCTCAACTTTACTGGACAAGACTATGGATATGCAGCTGCTCATTGCAAAGAAAAAATTTGAAAATCAGTATGACAGTCTTCTGGAAGCAAAAGTAAATCTGCAGAAAAAAGAAACAAACAAAAATGACAATAACAACAATAATAACGGCAACAATACAGACAACAACGTAACGCCTGCTGCAACAGCAAAATTACAGCTGAAAGCAGGAAAGAAGACAGTAAAAGCAGGTTCAACCATTGCTTTAAAGAAAGGCAAAACGGTACAGCTCAGCCTGACTATCAACGGTGTTACAGGAAAGAACGTAAAATACAAAACTTCAAACAAAAAAGTTGTAAAAATTTCCAGTACAGGAAAAATGAAAGCTGTGAAAAAGAGCAAAAAGAAAGTAAAAGTAACGGCTTCCTTTGGAAAGCAGAAGATTACATTTAAAGTAAAAACAAAATAATTTTCAGATGAAACACATAAGATGTGAGGTGGCTTTCGACTTTACAGGCGGCGGGCCACAAAGCAAATGGTTGCAGAACTGAACTATATTAAAACAGAGGATTCGGAAAATGAAAAAATATTCAAATGCAATATTTGTGGTTTTCCTCATAATCTTCGCAGCGGGACTTTGGTTATTTAATTCCAATATAACCAGAGTTCCTTTGCTTTCAGATGATAATTTTTATTTTGTAAAAGCAAAAGTTGTTGAGGTTGTAGAGGATAACACAGTAAACAAAGAAGTCAATGGCGGAAGCCAGAATGTGAAAGTAGAGATCACATCAGGAAAATATAAAGGAAAAATATGCGAAGCAAACAACATGAATGGTTATCTTTACGGAACTTATTGCAAAAAGGGAACGAATGTGATCGTGCAGCTGAGCAGTTATGGCGATGAACTGTCAGGAAGTATTTATGGCTATGACAGAGGTAATTTTATATGGCTGATCGTTGCAGTTTTAGGAGCGGCATTATTTCTGGTTGGCGGAAAACGTGGACTGAAATCTATGCTGGCACTTGTTTTTACCTTTATCTGCATTATTTACTTATACATTCCGCTGATGTACATAGGTGTCTCTCCCTTCCTGGCAGCAGTTGCAGTGGTGATCGTGGTGACGATTGTTTCGATTTATCTGATCTGCGGAAGTACAAAAAAAGGAATCTGTGCTATGACGGGAACGATATCAGGCGTACTGATCGCAGGCATATTTGCGACAGTATTTGGAAAAATAACCAGAATCACAGGTTATAACATTGAAGATATCGAAACGATGGTGTATGTGTCTCAGAACAGTAAACTTCAGATAGGCGGAGTACTGTTTTCCGGTATCCTGATTGCATCTCTTGGAGCAGTCATGGATGTTGCAGTTTCTATTTCCTCGACAATAGAAGAAATCCATAATAAAAGACCGGAGCTGACGGCGAAAGAACTGTTTAAGTCAGGGATACATGTGGGAAAAGATATGATGGGTACCATGTCAAATACACTGATCCTCGCATTTACCGGAGGAGCGATCAACACCATGATATTGATTTATGCGTATATTATGCCATATCTTCAGGTGGTGAATATGTACTCGATCGGTATCGAAGTGATCAAAGGAATTTCAGGAACACTGGGGATCGTACTGACTGTGCCGATCGTGTCCGCGATATCGGCAAAAGTGTACGGCGGAGGTTTTAGAATGTACAAATGAATGTTATAAAAAAATAGTTGTGTAAAATAGCACGCCATAATGATTCGAAAACAATCTCCTGACACGCTGCGTTTCCTGTTCGGTTCGCTCGTGTGTTAGCCGCCCTTCGCCTAAACTCGCCTCTTCGAGGCTCAGACAGCGGCTCTTTGGGGCGGCAACATCGCAAACCTCACGACGGAATCCTTGCTACCGTCAGAGCGATTTGTTTTCGAATTCATCATGGCTGTATTATTTTACGCACCATATTTTACAATGCAGTTCGTCTGCACATTGCCAAAAGCTCCTGGCCTGCCAGCGTGTAAAATATGATATGAAGTGTTTTAAAAACTATGGCTGTTCAGAAAGTATGGCAATGTGCAAAATGAACAATTCCCAAGAAGGCACTTTTACGTGCCCTTCGGGAATTCGTTCATTTGCACATGCAATACTGTTCATTTGCAAACAGTATTTTAAAATGTGCGGCATTTCCATTCCTTACATCTGCCAGGAAACCAACGGTAAATTTTATTCCGGTAAAAACAGTTTTGTGGAGTCGTTTCCGTCAGAAGCGGAATTATTGCTGCTATCACTGCTGCTTCCGTCTGAACTTGTCTCAGAGGAAGTTTCGCTCTCGGAAGAAGTCTCGCTTTCAGAGGAAGCGGTTGTATTTCCATCTGAGCCGGATGTGCTGTTTGAATCCGTGGTATTTGCGGAGTCAGATGTACTGTTTGCATCGGAATTATCTCCGGAAATGCTGTTTCCGATCTGATTGCTCAGTTCTTTGACTTTTTCTTCGATTCTGGTCTTCTCACTGTCTTCGGCCGGTGTCGGCTGATAGTTGTTGAATGTGCTGTCGGAAGAAATCGTGCAAGGAATGATGGAATTCGTTGTTTGGGTCAGCTCTTTGCCTGCACTGAAAGTAAAGGTCGGCTGGAAAATAACGGTATCCATGTCGTCCGGGTACATATTTACACCATCGCAGAAGCTTCCCAGGCTGTAGAAGATAGTTCTTCCATTATAAACTTCCATACCCTGCAGAACGTGAGGATGATGTCCGACTACCAGATCTGCCCCTGCATCAATCGCTGCGTGTGCCAGTGTTGTCTGGTCGCTGTCTGGTGTTGTCTCGCCGTTCGCTCCCCAGTGGAAATTTACGATGATCAGGTTTGCACCCTGTTCTTTTACTGCATTGATATCATTTGTCAGCTGTGTCCTGCACTCACTTACCTGTTTGTCAATGGCAGATATACCGACAAGTCCGACCTTGATGCCTTTGATCTCAAGAACAGAGGTATCGTCGTTGCCAAAAGTCGTGATCCCTGCGTCTTTCAGAGTGGTCTGTGTTTCGGTCAGACCGGCGGTTCCGTAATCTTCGGTGTGATCGTTGGCAAGGTTGACAGCCTCGATCGAACTGTTAGAGAGTGCGGAAACATAGGAAGGATCGCCTTTATAAACATCGCTCTTGCTGGCTGAATTCTCAGCGGTTGTCAGTGCACCTTCCAGGTTGATAATGGAAAGATCATCCCCTTCCAGGTAAGATTTCACATTCTGGAAGAAATAATCAATACCATATACGGACTGATAAGCATCAAAATTGTTGTACTGGTCAGAATCCGGAGCAGAGCCAAGAGTGCAGTCACCCATCAGGCTGATCGTGATGCTTGTCTCAGCAGCAAGTGTTTCTTTCGGTGTGGCAGACTCGGTTCCGGTCTCGGACTGAGCTTCGGTTGATAACGTTTCTTTTTCTGCTTTTTTGTGTTCACTGACTGGCGGTATTTTATCAAAAGCCAGCAGTAAAAAAATCAGGGCGGCACAGGCGAAAACACCGAAAAAAGCGATGTTTAGGTACAGCTGCTGCTGTTTGTTACTGCCCCTGTCAGCATTGTGGTTTAATTTGTTTTTATCCATGACTTTGCCCCTTCTGAAAACTTAGTAACTCCCATGGCTGGTTGCTCTATGGTGATTATAGAGGAAAAACAAGAAAAAGTAAACCGTGAAAAAAGAGTGAAAGCAGTTCTTTTTACAAAAGAGCAGAGATTCTTCTTTGATGCCATGAAAAAAGTAATGGGAGTTAAAACAGGAAGGCAGTAGAAAATATACAGGTGTCTTGACACGTGCAAAGACCAGTAGTATAATGTCGTTCATGGCAAAACAAATCCGTGACAGGAAAGAGGTATAAGAAAATGAATGAATATTATGATGCCATTATTGTAGGTACCGGAGCGGCAGGTCTTTACTGTGCCCTGAATCTTCCAAAAAGAAAAAAAATTCTGATGCTTACAAAGCAGGGGGCGGATCTGTCAGATTCGTTTCTGGCACAGGGCGGTATCTGCATGCTGCGTGGTGAAGATGATTACGAGGACTATTTTGAAGACACCATGCGTGCAGGGCATTATGAAAATAATAAAAGAGCGGTCAATCTGATGATCCGAAGTTCCAACGATATCATCCGTGATCTGCTGTGGAGAAATGTAGATTTTGTGCGTGCAGAGGATGGCGAGCTTGCATTTACAAGAGAAGGTGCACACTCCAGACCAAGAATCCTCTTCCATGAGGACATTACCGGAAAAGAGATTACGCAGACGCTTCTGGATCAGGTAAAGACAAAAGAAAATATTGAAATCTGTGAGTATATGACGATGGTAGATATCATATCGAAAGACAATATCTGCGGCGGTGTGATTGCAATGGATGCAAAAAATAATGTTTATCCGATCCGTTCCCAGTTTGTTGTGCTGGCATGCGGTGGTATCGGGGGTCTTTTCCAGAATTCTACCAACTATCCGCATATTGCCGGAGACGGACTTGGTATTGCAATGAAACATCAGGTGAAATTAGAGCATCTGGATTACATACAGATCCATCCGACAACTTTATTTTCACATAAACCGGGAAGACGTTTCCTGATTTCAGAATCTGTCCGTGGCGAAGGTGCACTTCTTTATGACAAAAACGGTCAGCGTTTTACGAATGAACTGCAGCCAAGGGATCTGCTCAGTCAGGCGATTTTTGAGCAGATGGAAAAGGACGGTACTGATTTTGTCTGGGAAGATATGCGTCCGCTGGGTGAAAAAACGATCATGCAGCATTTCCCGAACATTTATCAGCACTGTATTGAGGAAGGATTTGATCCGAGAAAAGAGCCGATTCCGGTTGTTCCGGCACAGCACTATTTTATGGGAGGTATCCAGGCAGATTTGAGCAGCCGGACTTCCATGCGTGGACTCTATGCCTGCGGTGAGACAAGCTGCAATGGTGTCCATGGAAAGAACCGTCTGGCAAGCAATTCGCTTCTGGAATCTCTGGTCTTTGCAAGACAGGCAGCAGATGATATGATATTTGGAGAAGCACCGGAGATGTGCAGACCGGACCGACTGGATCTGAATCAATATGAAGACCAGAATGTAATTTTGGAAGGGTATCATAAACAAGTGCTGAATGAGATAGAGAGGATGAAAAAAGCAAATGAATAGTATAACTATGAAAATGCAGGCGGATCAGCTGATCCGTATGGCACTGCAGGAAGATATCACAAGTGAAGACGTTTCTACAAATGCAGTTATGCCGACCGAGGTAAAAGGAACGGTAGATCTGATCGCAAAAGAAGACGGAATTATCGCCGGACTGGATGTCTATGCAAGAGTTTTTCAGATGTTGGATGAGAAAACGGAAATTGATTTTAAATGCAAAGACGGTGATGAGGTAAAAAAAGGTGAGCTGATGGCAACGCTTACCGGAGACATCCGTGTACTGTTATCCGGAGAACGTGTGGCACTGAATTATCTGCAGAGAATGAGCGGAATTGCCACTTATACAAGACAGGTCGCAAAACTTCTGGAAGGAAGCAAAGTAACACTTCTGGATACCAGAAAAACGACGCCAAACTGCCGTGTATTTGAAAAATATGCAGTGCGTGTGGGCGGAGGATGCAACCACAGATACAACTTATCAGACGGTGTACTTCTGAAAGATAATCACATCGGTGCAGCCGGAAGCATCACAAAAGCAATCACAATGGCAAAAGAATATGCTCCGTTTGTACGCAAAATCGAGATTGAAGTAGAAACCCTGGAGCAGGTAAAAGAAGCGGTGGAGGCCGGAGCAGATATTATCATGCTCGACAACATGACACCGGAAGTGATGAAACAGGCTGTGGAACTGATCGATGGAAGAGCACAGACGGAATGCTCCGGAAACATTACAAAAGAAAATATTGCACGCATCCGTGAAATCGGAGTTGATTTCGTATCCAGCGGAGCGTTGACACACTCTGCTCCGATTCTGACATTTCCATGAAGAACCTTCATGCAGTCTGAAAGGAGCTGGGACTATGAATACTGCGGAAAGACGAAATGAAATTTTAAACTTTCTTCAGAATGCAGATGAACCGGTTGCTGCAAGAAAACTGGCGAGCCAGTTGGAGTCAGCCGCCAGGTGATCGTGCAGGATATGGCAGTGATTCGTGCAGCGACCGGGAATTTTATCAACAACAAGAGGATATGTGATACAGCAGGACAGCAGCTGCGTCCGTGAATTTAAAGTTCGTCATGAATCGGATCAGACAGCAGAAGAAATGAATCTGATCGTGGACTGTGGCGGCAGGATCTGCAATATCAGTATCAGCCACAGAGTCTATGGAAGAGTCAGTGCAGAAATGGATATCAGGTCAAGACAGGATGTAAATGAATTTATTACCGCATTGAACAACAGTAATTCCAGTGCACTGAGTAATGCAACATCCGGTTATCACTATCATCTGGTTGAAGCAGCAAGCGAAGAGAGACTGGATCTGATCGAAGAACAACTGAAAAAAGCAGGACTCCTGGCACCGCTTCCAGCCATGGGAGCAGAATACAAAACAGGAAGGAAACGAAGAATGACAATAGCAGAAATTCAGCAGGAGATCCTGCGTATGAAAAAGAACAGGATGTATGTATTCTGGCTCATGCTTATCAAGGTCAGGAAATTTGGAAGTAGCAGATTATATGGGAGATTCTTACGGACTGAGCGTACAGGCATCCAAAAGCAAATGCAGCGGCGTGATCATGTGCGGTGTGCGTTTTATGGCCGAGACCTGTAAAATTTTAAGCCCGGATAAAAAAGTATGGTTGCCAAACCCTGCAGCCGGATGCCCGATGGCAGAACAGCTTGATCTGGAAGGTCTTCGCACCCTAAAAGCAGAATATCCGGACTATACGGTTGTGGCGTATATCAATACAACATCAGAACTCAAGACAGAATGTGATGTATGCGTGACTTCTTCTTCAGCAGTGGAAATCTGCAGTCATCTGGAAAACGACAAAATCCTGTTTATTCCAGATCCGAACCTGGGACGCTATGTAGCGGAACAGCTTCCGGAAAAAACCTTTGCTTTTTATAAAGGTGGCTGCCCGCGTCATATCGTAGTCAGTGCAAAAGATGTCGAAAAAGCAAGGGCAGATCACCCGGATGCACTGCTTCTGGTCCATCCGGAATGCCGTCAGGAAGTTGTCGAAAAAGCAGATTATGTCGGATCTACCACAGGGATCATGGATTTTGCAAAGAAATCCGATAAAGAAGAATTTATCATCGGAACAGAGAACAGCATTGTAGAACACCTTCAGTTTGCCTGTCCGGATAAAAAATTCTATCCGCTGGCAGTTCCGCTCACCTGCATGAACATGAAGATCACAACACTTATGGATGTCTATAACTGCCTGAAAGGAAGAGGCGGCGAAGAGATCCACCTTCCGCAGAACGTGCTCGAAGGAGCAGGAAGATGTATCAATCGCATGGTAGAGCTTGGTGGCTGATGGGGTAAAATCCGAAGTAAAACTTGACAAAACAGCGGATTCACGATATAGTAACTTAGACCACGCAGCCGGGGAGATAGCGGTGCCCTGTACCTGCAATCCGCTACAGCAGGGGTGATACCAATCCGAGGGCTTTTAGCTGCAAAGCTGCCTTCTATAAGTGGTGATGACGTTTGGGTCTTGTGCAACAGAAATCTGTGAACCGTGTCAGGGCAGGAATGCAGCAGCACTAAGCAGAACCTTTTGTGTGACGCGAGGGTGCCTGGATTGAGCTAACTGTAGGAGTAACGTTTGTGGCGGAAGTTCAAAGTGCGGTGCGTGGTAAAAAAATGCAAGCAAATAAAATAAGAAAAAATTCATGATTATATAAAAAAGACATACAAAACAGAAAAATCCTGCGATGTATGTCTTTTTATTATGCCAATACCTGATCGGCTGATAAAATTGCAAAGCCTCACATACGTTCGGTCTGGATACGATCCGGGTAAGAGAAAATTTAGCGGATTGCGTTTACAAGTGCCTTAATATAAGAAGGATCTGTTCCGCAGCATCCGCCGACCATGGAGGCACCAAGGTCAACAAGACGTTTCATGCTTTTGCCGAAATACTCCGGTGTCATATCATAAACAGCAATTCCCTGATCGTTGATCGTCGGCATACCGGCATTTGGTTTGGCGATGACCGGAACAGAGAGACTGCCGGCAAGATTCTGGATAATATTTTCGAGCTGATCAGGGCCTGTAGAACAATTGATACCGACCGCATCTGCACCCATCTCTTCGAGCATCGGTGCTGTCTCGAAAATATTTCCGCCAAAGAAAAGACTGCCGTCAGCCTGCATGGTCAGAGAACAGAGAATCGGAAGGTCGCAGACAGCATGTGCGGCATCGATCACTGCCATGGTTTCGTCTGCACCGATCATCGTCTCAGCGATCAGCAGATCCACGCCTGCATCCACCAGAGCTGTGGTAATCTGTTCTTCATAAGCAGAAAGAAGCTCATCGTATTCTGCATCCATTTTGCTGGTCGTGGTGATATCTCCGGCGATCAGAGCCTTTCCCTGTACGGCTTCTTTTGAGAGAGCAACAAGGGCGTGGTTATAATGATCTACCTGACCAGAAAGACCGTGATTTGCCAGAGAGATGCGGTTTGCAGCGAAAGTAGGAGCATAGATGATCTGAGATCCTGCTTCTGCATAGGCTCTCTGAAGCTGGATGATCGTATCCGGATGTTCCAGAACCCATTTTTCAGTACATACACCTTTTGGCATACCGGCTTTCATGAGATTAGAGCCGGTCGCACCGTCCAGAATTACAGGTCCATGTTCAAAAAGTTTCTTAAAATCCTGTTTCTGCATAGATTTTCCTCCATTATACAAGAAAAAGCACTGTGAATAGAATGAGCCGTACAGTACTTTTTTGTATAAACTTATATTAATTTGAATAGTTAACGGAGACGGAGGGATTTGAACCCTCGTGCCCCGGAGGACAACCTGATTTCGAGTCAGGCGCGTTACGGCCACTTCGCTACGTCTCCATGCGAATACGCATTTCATTATAAATGCAGCGGAAAAAATAGTCAAGCCGGAAAAAGAACAGAGAATGTATTTTTGTATGAAAAAAGTGCATAAACTGTGATAAATAAAAGCACAATGGTGAAAACTATAATATGAATAATCTCTGGATAGGAATGATACTGCTTGGGATCGTCTATGGGGCAGTCACGGGAAATATGCAGGCAGTGACAGATGCGGCATTTGCATCGGCAAAAGATGCCGTGACGCTGTGCATCACCATGACCGGAATGATGGCACTCTGGGTTGGCGTGATGGAGATAGCCAGAGGAGCCGGGCTGATCAGAAAATGGTCCGAAAAATTAAAGCCGTTTATCCATTTTCTTTTCCCGGGGATTCCAAAAGGACATAAGGCACAGGAATATATCGCGGCAAATATGATCGCAAATATTCTCGGGCTTGGATCAGCGGCAACGCCGGCGGGATTAAAAGCGATGGAAGAACTGGCAGAAATAAAAAAAGAAAAAGGTCTGCCCGAAGAAGTCGCAAGCAATGAGATGTGTACCTTCCTGATCTTAAATATTTCTTCCCTTCAGCTGATACCGGTCAGCGTGATCGCCTATCGCAGTCAGTACGGAAGCAGCAATCCCTCTGCCATCACCGGAGCGGCTATCGCAGCAACACTGGTAAGCACGGCAACAGCGGTTATTTTCTGCAAAATAAAAGAAAAAATGACAAAAGATACTTTTTGACAGTGTTATCCTGTAATAACAATCTTGAAAAAACAGGATGATTATAATATACTTAGAACCAAGGGTTAAAAGGAAAGCAGATAACTGCACTTCAGAAAATAACGGAGATAGCATATGAAGAAAAGAAATTTTCTCTCATGTCTTCTTATCATCGCCATAGTACTTGCAACCATTTCTCCGACTGTTCTGTTTGCGGCAGAAGATATTGCCCAGGATGAACAGGTGTATGATGAGACGTACACAGAAGAGACGGAGGAATATGTAGAAGAAACTCCAGAGGCATATGATTGGACGATAGAGACAAATGAATTGAAAAAATGGCCCCAGGGTCCCCGGGTAGAAGCAGAAGGTGCAACTGTCATGGATCTGGATACAGGGGCATTTCTTTACAGCAAAAACGCAGAAGCAAAACTGTATCCGGCGAGCATCACCAAGATCATGACGATGCTGGTCGCCCTGGAGCACATCAGTGACAGTGACCTGGATACAAAAGTGAAAGCATCTGAGAGTGCACTTGCTCCGATCGATTCGGACAGCAGCCAGATCTGGCTGTCCGTCGGGGAGAAGATCACAGTCCGTTCTGCCCTGTATGCGATCATGCTGGCATCTGCAAACGATGCGGCAAATGTGATCGCAGAGTACGTCGGCGGATCGATGGACAATTTTGTGAAGATGATGAATGACAAGGCAAAAGAGCTTGGCTGCGTCAACACCCACTTTGTCAATCCGCATGGTCTGCACAACAAAAAACATTATACCTGTGCCCACGATATGGCACTGATTGCTCAGGCAGCCTTTCAGATTCCGCTGTTCCGGAAAATAACAAAAACAGTCGAATACAAAATCCCGAAAACAAAATATATGAAAGAAGACCGCTGGCTGGTCAATCACCAGAAAATGCTCTATGAAGACGGTGAGTTTACTTACAAAGACTGCGAGGGCGGCAAGACGGGATTTACGGACGAAGCGTGGAACACGCTCGTTACTTATGCAAAGAAAGACGGCAAGACGCTGGTGTGTGTTGAGCTTCGCGTCAATGGTTCCTGGAAAACCTTTCATGAATCTGCGGAACTTTTAGATTACGGGTTCGACAAATTCCGCCACGAAGAGATCGATGCGGCTCTTGATACGACAACACTCGGACAGCTGGCAGGTATCTGTCATTTCGGCACAGCATCCGTTCTGGATCAGAAAGAAGCCGGTATCTGGGCGGTCGAAGGGAAAAGTACCGTAAGCGTTACGATCCCGAAAAAACTAAAAACGGACAAGCTGAAGCGAGGTTTCTGTGACGGAAACAAGATTGTTTACAGTTATCAGGGCTGGGAAGTCGGAGAGGAAACCTTAAAGTTTAACAATCCGGCATTTGAGGTGAAAAAGACAGAAATTTCAGATGCGACACTGCAGGGTCAGACAGACACAAATGGCAGTGAAACAGAGACAGCGGGAAGTACAGAAGCACCGGAAAAAGATGCATCCGGCAGCAAAGGGTTCGAAGAGAAAGTTGATGAATTTATGGATAATATAACATTTGGATTCCTGAATATATGGACATCCTTCAACGGTTGGGTAGATCAGCACGAAATGCTGTCTGCGACGGTAGGGATGATCCTGATCCTGCTTATGATCCCGCTTATCGTCATCGCTTACATGCGTGACAAAAACGATAAGCTGGCAAGGAAAGAACGCGAGCAGGACAAAGAACAGCGAAGAAAGATAGAAGAAAATATAGACAGCAAATCTTTCCAAGAGATCGAGTCAGAGATTCGTTCAGAACTTGAGAAAGAGGAACGCAGAAAGCGAGAAGCCGAAGAAGAAGAGAAGCGATTACGGGAAATGGAAGAGCTGATCGACCGGCAGAAAGCAAAAGAAGCACAGGAAACAAAAGAAACAAAAGAAATAAAACCAACAGAAAACCCGAAGAAGAGATCCTGCCGGCAGAACAGCCAAAACAGAGGATCTGAAAAGAAGAGGAGGATTAAAAAGAGTATGAACTGGTAGCACCTGATCAAGGATGATACAACACTTGAAAAATTTAAACAGAAATTAAGAGAGGTAGATGACAAGTACTATATTTTATTTGAGATAGGAGTGGGGACCGGTCTGCAGCTTCAGGAGATCCTGAAATTCCGCAACAAAGACATCAGGGATAAAGACAGCATTGAAGCAAGTATCGGAACAAAAAATATCAAACGTACTTTTCAGATTCCGCAGGAACTCAAAGAGATCATCAGCCAGTATACAGAAGGCAAAGATCCGGAGGCTTATCTGATCCTCGGACATTCCGGTTCACCGGCACCGCTTTCCAGAGAACAGGCTTACCGCGTATTTAAAAACGTCGGAAAGAGCATGGGACTGAATGCGATCGGTGCACAGACAATGCGTAAAACCTTTGCATGGAGATATTACAAAGAGACAAACGATATTTACTATATCCAGAATCTTCTGAACCATGCATCACCATCGATCACTTACCGTTATATCGGAGAAAAACCAAACGTAGAAGTTGTTCTGAAAAAGATGACCCCGGAAGAAAATGAGAGAAGCCGTTACATGCTCTACAAAGACAATGCAGGAAAGAACCGTATCCATGCACTGACAGAAGAGCTGATACATATCGAAAGAGAGCTGGATAATCCGACCAATAACGACGCTTTCTACGGCAGAGTAGACTGTCTGCTCGCTGAGCTGGAAGAGCTGATGGATAACTTCAAGAACACAAAATAAAAACAGGAGAAAAAATATGGCAAAGCTCTCCCTTAGGCATGTCAGCAAACGGTATCCAAATGGATTTTGGGCGGTAAAAGATTTTAATCTCGAAATGGAAGACGGAGAGTTTGTGATACTTACCGGTTCTCCGAAATGCGGAAAATCCACCGTTCTTCGTATGATCGCCGGAGCAGAAGATGTGACGGAAGGCATCCTGGAACTGGACGGAAAATCGATCAATGACGTCGAACCAAAAGACCGGGAGATTGCCATGGTTTTTCAGTATTACAGTCTGTATAAAAATATGACCGTTTACGATAATCTTTCGTTTGGAATGAAACTGAAAAAATGTTCCACGGAGCAGATCGAAGCGGCTGTAAAAGAAGCAGCAGATATGCTGGGACTGGAAGAACTGTTAAACCGCAGGCTGAAGATTCTCTCAGAAGGACAGAAAAAGAGGGTGGCTCTTGGCAGGGCGATCATCCGCAAACCCAAACTTTTTCTGTTTGATGAGCCTTTAAATGGTCTGGACGAAAAAGTTCAGGTTCAGATCCGGACAGAAATAGAAAAATTACATGAAAGATACGGCACAACCATACTTTATGCTGCACATGATAAAGATGAAGCAAAGAAGTTTGATGCCGAAAATAATCGCATCTTGCTTTTTTAGCCGGATGCGATTATACTTTACCTATGCGGGCAAAAGACAGAATTCTGCCCGTTTCGTGAATAAGATTTCAATTTTCAGGAGGTAGAACATGGTCAAGTTATATGACGGCGGAGTTTATCTGGTAAACGGCACCGAGATCGTGGAAGATAACCATGATGCAGAAGCAATACTGAAACAAAAAATGGGCGATGGTGTTCCTTCAAAAGCAGAGGCTGCGAAGAATACAATCGCTTATAATATATTACAGGAACATAACACATCCGGTAATATGGATAAATTAAAGATTAAGTTCGACAAACTGACATCTCACGATATCACGTTTGTAGGAATCATTCAGACAGCAAGAGCGTCAGGACTGGAGAAATTCCCGATCCCTTATGTACTGACAAACTGCCATAACAGCCTCTGTGCAGTAGGCGGAACGATCAACGAGGATGACCATATGTTCGGACTTACCTGTGCGAAAAAATACGGTGGAATCTATGTACCACCTCATCAGGCAGTTATCCATCAGTTTGCACGAGAGATGCTTGCCGGCGGCGGAAAGATGATCCTCGGATCAGACTCCCACACACGTTACGGTGCACTGGGAACCATGGCGATGGGCGAAGGCGGACCGGAGCTTGTAAAACAGCTGCTCTCCAAAACTTACGATATCAATATGCCTGGTGTGGTAGCGATTTATCTGGACGGTGAGCCGATGAAAGGTGTCGGTCCTCAGGACGTTGCTCTGGCGATCATCGGAGCTGTCTTTGAAAATGGCTATGTAAAGAATAAAGTCATGGAATTTGTCGGACCGGGCGTAGAGAAACTGAGTGCAGATTTTCGTATCGGTGTGGATGTTATGACAACCGAACGACTGCCTGTCCTCCATCTGGAGAACCGATGATGACAAGATCAGAGATTTCTATGATATCCATGGCAGAAGTGAAGATTATAAAGCACTGAATCCGGGTGCAGTTACATACTATGACGGCATGGTTTATGTAAACTTAAGCGAGATCCGTCCGATGATTGCGATGCCGTTCCATCCAAGCAACACCTACACCATCGACGAGCTGAATGCAAACCTGATGGATATTCTGGACGATGTAGAGAAAAAAGCAAAAGTCAGCCTTGGCGGAGCAGTAGAATATTCTCTGAAAGATAAAGTACATAACGGCAAACTCTATGTAGAGCAGGGAATCATCGCAGGATGTGCAGGCGGCGGATTTGAAAACATCTGTGCGGCAGCCGATATCCTGAAAGGTTCCAACATCGGAGCAGATGCCTTTACGTTAAGCGTATACCCGGCAAGTACTCCTATCTATGTAGAATTGGCAAGAAACGGCAGACTTGCAGATCTGATGGCAGCAGGTGCGATCGTGAAGACAGCATTCTGCGGACCATGTTTCGGAGCAGGTGATACACCGGCAAACAATGCCCTGAGTATCCGTCACTCTACACGTAACTTCCCGAACCGTGAAGGAAGCAAACTGCAGAATGGCCAGATTTCTTCCGTAGCACTGATGGATGCGCGTTCCATCGCAGCTACTGCAGCAAACAAAGGATACCTGACTGCGGCTACCGATGTGGACGTAGATTTCAGCAATCCAAAATATTACTTCGACAGTTCTATTTACGCAAACCGTGTATTTGACAGCAAGGGCGTGGCAGATCCGGATCAGGAGATCCAGTTTGGCCCGAACATTAAAGACTGGCCGGAAATGGCACCGCTGGCAGAAAATATGGTATTGAAAGTCGTATCCGAGATCCACGATCCGGTTACTACAACCGACGAGCTGATCCCATCCGGAGAGACATCTTCCTATCGTTCCAACCCGCTTGGACTGGCAGAATTTGCACTCTCCAGAAAAGATCCGGCATATGTAGGACGTGCAAAAGAAGTACAGAAAGCAGAAAAAGCCCGCGAAGCCGGAAACTGTCCATGTGAAGCTTTTGATGAACTCAAACCGGTCTGGGATGAGATCAAAAAAGCATATCCGGATATGAACAGTGAAAATACCTGTATCGGAAGCACGATCTTCGCAGTAAAACCGGGAGATGGTTCCGCACGTGAGCAGGCTGCATCCTGTCAGAAAGTACTGGGCGGCTGGGCAAACATCGCAAACGAATATGCGACAAAGAGATACCGCTCCAACCTGATCAACTGGGGTATGCTTCCATTTATCATTGACAAAGGGGAGCTTCCGTTTGCAAACGGCGATTACCTGTTTATCCCGAACGTAAAACAGGCAGTCAAAGACAAAGCAAAAGAAATGAAAGCTTATGTTGTCGGAGATGGATTAAAAGAAATCACCCTGAAAATGGATGAGCTGACGGATGATGAAAGAACGATTATCCTCAAAGGATGTCTGATCAACTACTACAGAGATTCTTCAGAAGAATAAAAAATAAAGAGGTTAAGATTAAAAAGGTGTCATACGAATTCGTACTTCGTACGCTTACCCTGGCATCTAAAATAAAAAGGACGGCAGATTTTAAATTTGCCGTCCTTTTTATGAAAATGATGTTGGGGGCAAAAAATTTTGCATCATTGCAACCTTTTACCGGTGGAGAGCATCTAACCTACAGAAAATGCAGGATACAAAAAAATCCGGCATAGAACCTGGGAGGTGATAAAACATGAGCAGCGAAGCGTGGCTGATACGGAAAGCCAAAAAAGGCGATACAAAAGCTTACGGAGAATTGATACAGCTTCATAAAGACTATTTTTACCGGAATGCATTCTGCTATGTAAAAAATGTAGATCTGGCGGGAGATGTTTTCCAGGAAGCCGTTACCATCGGGATGCTTTCCATCAAAGATCTGAAAAATCCGAACTATTTCCGCACATGGATGACACGCATTATTTATAACTGTGCAAACGAAATGTTCCGAAAAGCGGAGAAAGAAATCGGAAGCCTAGATGCGGAGATACGGGACAGAGCAGAAGAGAATGGCGGGGCAAGCCGTGAAGAGATCATCGATCTGCACAATGCAGTTGAGTCTCTGGAAGAGCCGTATCGAACTATCATAAAACAGAAATATTTTGAAGATAAGAAAATTTCCGAAATTGCAGCTTATACGGGAAGAGCAGAAGGGACTGTTAAATCAGATCTTTCCAGAGCAAAAAGAAAATTAAAACTGATTTTAGAAGAAGGGTAGGGGTTCGTAATGATGAATAGAGAGAAACAGAAAAAAGAACAGAAAACATTTGAATATATCGAAAATCCGGAGCAGATCGAAGGCTTTGATAAGATTCCGGTGCCGGAAGATCTGGATCAGCGGGTCCGGGCAGGCATTGAAGAGGGGAAAAAGAGACGGAAGAAAATAGCGTTTCGAAAAACGGCAAAAGTCGGAATGGGAATGGCAGCTGCGGTGGCACTGGCATCGGTGTTATGTATTTCCAATCCATCTTTTGCAGCAAAAATGCCACTGATCGGTCACATTTTTGAACAGGTGGAAAACAACACCAGCGTAAAAGGAGATTTCAGTCAGGTTGCAGAAACTCTGACACAGTCCACAGAAAACACAGCAGATCAGAAAGCGGACAAAACAGTAAAAAATGCAGACAGCAAAAATGGCAATACAGGAATTGATGATGATTCGGAAGTTCCGGCAGATGGAGCCTATACAAAGACATCCAATGGCATTACTGTGACATTATCCGAAGTTTACTATAATAAAAATGCCATGTACATTGCCATGAGCCTTTACAGTGAAGAGCCATTTCCAGAAGATATAAAAATCAAAGATCATGTCAAAGACTATATTTTAGACTTTGACCAGGCAGCCATCAGCGGAGAGAATACCTTCAGCTTCATGCCGGATGAAAAAACATCTTTATTTAATTATATGGAAGGAAAATTTGTGGACGATCACACCTTTGCCGGTATGCTGCGAGTAGATTTAAGTTCTCTGGAGACAGAACCGACCGATACCTTTACCTGCCATATGGCACTGGATTCCATTCGCTTTGACAATGTAAACTTCACGGTTGCGGATGAAAAAATTTACGAAGGAAACTGGGACTTTGATCTTAATGTCAAACTGGATACAAAAGATACACAGACCGTGGAAGTAAACGAAGTCAACGATGACGGAGTCGGATTGGAAAAGTCGTAAAAACCAGATATGAACTGCGAGTATATCCGAAAGACAAAAGCGAGACAGACGGCAAATACTATTTCGCAGAAGTCTTCGATGCAAACGGAGAACGCATGGACTACGCCGGAGATATTACCGACTGCCGCCAGACCTATGGGTATGATACCTCGAAAGTCAATATTTACCTCTGCGATGAAGATGAATATATGAACGAACTGAAAGGATATTACTTCTCCGAAGATTACGAAGAAAAAAAAGACGAAAACCTATGAGGAATATATTGCAGAACATGCAGTGTATCATAAAGAAATTACATTTGACAAATAAAAAGTTGTGGCGGAGGTTTGTGTAAATGTGCAAATGAACGCCATAAAATAGTTTTGTAAAATAGTACGCCATGATGATTCGAAAACAATCTCTTGACACGCATCGTTTCCTGTTCGGTTCGCTCGCCTGTTAGCCGCCCTTCGCCTAAACTCGCCTCTTCGAGGCTCAGACAGCGGCTCTTTGGGGCGGCAGCATCGCAAACCTCACGACGGAAGCCTTGCTACCGTCAGAGCGATTTGTTTTCGAATTCATCATGGCTGTATTATTTTACGCACTATTTTTTACGATACCATTCGTTTGCACATTGCCAAAAGCTCCTAGCCTGACCGCTGTCGCCTAAGCAAAAGGCTTCCGCAAACCACAAGTATTTGCTGAGCATACCTTCCTTTTACATAGTATAACCGGTTAGGCAGGCGGTGTGGAAGGTTGTTTCCTGCCAGCGTGTAAAATATGATATGAAGTGTTTTTAAAAACTATGGCTGTTCAAAAACGTACGGCAATGTGCAAAATGAACAATTCCCAAGAAGGCACTTTTGCGTGTCCTTCGGGGAATTCGTTCATTTGCACATGCAATACTGCTCATTTGTAAACAGTATTTTAAAACACCTGACATTTCCATTCCTTACACCTGCCAGGAAACCAACGGTCAATTTTTATTGTTGACATCTCTCACAGTACACACTGCTTCTGCCGCCGATCGTGGTGCGGCAAAGGGTGCTGCCGCAAACCGGGCATGGTTCTCCGCCGTGTCCGTAAATTCTAAGAAACGGTGTGTTTCGATAATCTTTTCCTTTGGTCTCCAGATAATCTTCCGCAGAAATCGCATTTTTCTCAATAAAATATTCCAGGCGTTCCGGGATCGTAACAGCAAGGCATTTCCATTCTTTGTCTGTTAAGCTGTTTGCCGGGCGGGACGGAAGAATTTTCGCGGCAAATAAAATTTCATCCGAATAGATATTTCCAATTCCGGCGATGGTGTTCTGATCGAGCAGGCAGGTCTTGATCGCTTTTTTTCGTGTGCCCAGATATGTCTTTAAATAGTCTGCGGAAAGTTTGGGATCAAATGGTTCGATTCCAAGCTTGGCAATTCCGCTGAACGTATCTTTTTCCTCCTTTTTCAGAAACCAGAAACGACCAAATCGCCGCATGTCAGAAAAGAGCAGTTTCTGTCCCTGATCAAAGTGAAAGATCAGGTGTGTGTACTTTTCTTCCGGGTAGTTTTTTGGTGTGAACAGAAGGCCTCCGGTCATACGAAGATGCAGGATCACACGGTCACCGCTTTTCATACAGATGATCAGAAATTTTCCGCGGCGTTGTATATGTGAAACCATCTGTCCGGTCAGTCCGAGGCAAAAATCATCCACGGAAGGGTAAGCGACTGCATCTTTGTGATTTACAGTAACTTTTTCAATGGTGCGGTTTTGAAGCTGTGGCTCCAGAACACGGCGTATCGTTTCTACTTCTGGTAATTCCGGCATGTCAGATGTCCTCTCTATCTTCTGATTTTTTATTTAAATTATTATACTGCTTTTCCTTTGAACTTACCATTATAAAAATAAAGAGAATGACATCGACATACCAAATACGAATAACACACTCACTTGCAATATTGCCCAGCACTTGATTGTTCCGCAAATTGACAGGAATTTACTTAAGGTATAGAATGAAAATGATTCATGCAAAAAGCATGAAAAATTTCAAAGGAGAGAAAAAAGGTGGAAGAAAAACAAGAAAATCTCCTGCAAAATACCATGCAGGAAAAAGCAAAGTATTACGGAAACCGGATCTGGCGTGATATGTCAAGCCTTGGAAAATGGCTAATCCTTGCAGTTGTGACCGGCTGTATTGTCGGTGCTGCGAGCAGTTTGTTTTCCTATGTTCTGAAAACCGTGACCAATGTCCGGGAAGAGCACTTATGGATCTTTTATCTGCTTCCGGTGTCCGGTCTGATCATCGTATTTTTGTATCAGAAATTCGGAAAAGATGACGGAGGTCCGAATCAGGTGTTTATGACGATCCGTTCCAAAGATGATGTACCGCTCAAATCGGCACCGCTTATTTTTATATCAACTGCCCTTACACATCTGACTGGCGGATCAGCCGGACGAGAAGGTGCAGTGATCCAGCTTGGCGGCAGTATCGGAAATCAGCTTGGACGTATGCTGCCACTGGATGAAGAAGACCGTCACGTTATGGTAATGTGCGGTATGAGTGCCGCTTTTGCAGCATTGTTTGGAACACCGATGGCAGCAGCCGTCTTTGCGATGGAGGTAGTCAGTGTTGGTGTTATGTATTATACCGCACTGGTTCCTTGTATTATTGCATCTCTGATCGCGTCTGGATTTGCAGCATCCATGGGCATCAACCCGGAGGCCTTTCATGTGACGAGTATTCCGGCACTTACGATCGAAAGCGGAATCAAAATGGGTATCGTGGCACTTTGCTGTGCCGGACTCAGTATTTTGTTCTGCATGGCACTGAACGGGATTTCCGCTTTTTATGCGAAATATCTGAAAAACGTCTATGTCCGCGTTGTTGTTGCCAGCGTTGCAATTATCGTGATCACAAAGCTTCTCGGAACCACCGACTACATGGGAGCTGGTACCGGACTGATCGCACAGGCGATTGAACACGGAAATGTCAGAACACTGGATTTCTTCTGGAAACTGGTACTTACCGTACTGACCATGCGTGCCGGATTCCGTGGCGGAGAAATCGTGCCGTCGTTCTGTATCGGAGCCACTTTTGGCTGTGTCCTTGGACATATCCTGGGACTTTCCCCATCCATCTGTGCGGCAAGCGGAATGGTAGCACTGTTCTGTGGCGTGACAAACTGCCCGCTGACATCCATTCTGATTGCATTCGAGCTGTTTGGATTTGAAGGGGTTTCATACTATCTGATTGCAGTATCGATCAGTTATGCAGCATCCGGATATTATGGACTGTATAAAGATCAGACGATTGTGTATTCAAAATACAAAGCAAAATATGTGAACCATCATACGAAGATGTAAGAGGTATAAAAAAGCTGGCACTTTAACGAAGCATTATTATTGTAAAGTACCAGCTTTTTATAAAAATAAGATTATTCTGTAAAAGTATAGCGAACAATATATCCCTTGGAATCGCCGGTTGTTATAATAACATCCCCGGAAGTATTTTTGGATACATCCATTACCGGGAAAATCCCATGCTCTTTGACATAAGCTTCCGGGCTTTCTGCCTCTGCTTCGATAATTTCGTTTTGAGCATGTTTGGTTCCGCCGCAAGGATTGATCGTTTCGATGATAATTTCATATTCTTTCATGTTGAATCCCCCATTTCTGTACTCTGAAAATTATAATGTTTCATTCTCCAGACAGTTCTGATACATAGAACGGAGCAAAAATTTTCCGGTTTCTGTTTTAAATATCTTATCGTACATATTTTTGATATTATGTCCGGAAAAATGGCTTTCGTCCGCATTGACCAGATAGTCTGCTTCAATGATGATCTGATAGTCGATGCCATCAATCTGATCGAGCGTATGATGATGACTTACGAGAAAAGAGATTCGATCTGTAAAATCCTGCGGCAGATTTGAATCTTTAAAAAATTCTGCAATCAAAGCAGCACTTTCCTTTTCCTGATTTTTGCCGTTCGTATTTCCATATTTTACCCGACAGAGCGGGCAGGCAATATCGTGAACCAGAGCTGTCATTTCAACCAGTTTCTGAGTGTCCGGATCGAGCTGTTCTCCGTCTGCAATCATCTTTGCATAAGCGTAAACTTTCATGAAGTGATTGATGTCATGAAGATTTCCGTGAGAATAGTCGATCATCTTTTTTGCAGTTTCCAGTACCGTCACAGTGCTCACCTCCGTATGAAAAGATGTTGTGGTCAAAAGGTCTTTTGAACCTGGCATCATAAAATTGTTATAGCACAAAAATCACAGATTCTCAATAAAGCAGATGAAACAAATCAAAAAATGAAACAACAAAATTTGACATTTGATTCTCAATTTGCTATAGTTATATCGGTCAGAAAACAGAATATAACATAAATGAGAGTGAACGGGAGTTCATGAAGGGGTACACCACCGCGGGTGTATTTCTTTGTGAACTCTTTTTTGTTGTAACGATGAGATAAGGCAGCATGATTAAGTGCCGACCGGAACGGAGTGTAGAATCGCGTGCCAAGTCTCATATGCGTTCGACCTGAACTTTAATGATTTACAGGAAAATGCTGGCATTCTGGCAATTTAGAAAACTTCGGCAATGTGCAAAATGAACAATTCCCAAGAAGGCACTTTTACGTGCCCTTCGGGGAATTCGTTCATTTGCACATTTCAAAAATGTTCAAAAATATTCGAAGATATCTGAAAATGTTTTAGAAAATTCTTGAAAGGAGGCATCCTATGATCACAATAAACGGAACACAGACAGCTCTTTCCACAGACCTCACAGTTGCAGAATATCTGGAGCAGAATAACTACCAGACAAACCGCATTGTTGTGGAATTAAATGAAGAAATTCTTCCGAAATATCTTTATTCGGAAACGAGATTAAAAGACGGCGACAGTATGGAGATCGTTACCTTTGTTGGAGGGGGCTGAAAATGAACGAGAAACTGACAAAAGAAGAAATCATGGCGGCACTAAACGAACGCCATTCTCCGGAAAAACAGGCATTGCTGTCAGAGGGGCGTGTGGCGATTGCAGGACTTGGCGGCCTTGGTTCCAATGTAGCATATGCACTTGCAAGAATCGGTGTCGGCCATCTGCATCTGATTGATTTTGATGTCGTGGATATCACAAACCTGAACCGTCAGCAATATTTTATGGAGCATCTGGGAATGTACAAAACGGATGCCCTGAAATCGTTGCTTCTGAAGATTAATCCGTATCTGGATATCCAGACGGACTGTGTAAAAGTGACAGAAGAAAATATTGTGGATCTGCTGGGGGACGATTCGATCATCTGCGAAGCGTTCGATCGGCCGGAAGCAAAAGCGATGCTGGTCAATGGTGTGCTGGAACATTTCCCGGAAAAAAAGCTGGTATCGGCAACCGGAATGGCAGGTTATGGCAGCAGCAACACGATCCGTACGAAACGTCTGATGAAAAACTTTTATCTGTGCGGAGACGGTGTGACAGAGCCGGAGTACGGAAATGGTCTGATGGCACCGCGTGTGGCAATCTGTGCGGCACACGAGGCAAATATGATAACACGTCTGATATTAGGCGAAGAAGAAATCTGACAATGTTAAAAGAAAAAGATGCCATACGAGGGCGTTAATGTTATGTAAAGAAAGGAAAAATCATGAACACAAAAGACGATAAATTTATTCTGGGAGGACACGAGTTTACTTCCCGTTTTATTTTAGGATCCGGAAAATTTTCACTGGATCTTGTAAAAGCCTGTATTGAAAAAGCAGATGCCCAGATCATCACACTGGCTCTGCGCCGTGCAAACGAAGGCGGTCTGGCCAATATTCTGGATTATATTCCGGATGATGTCACACTGCTTCCGAATACTTCCGGAGCAAGAAATGCAAAAGAAGCGGTACGTATCGCAAGACTGTCAAGAGAACTCGGATGCGGCGATTTCGTGAAAGTTGAAGTGGTACATGATTCAAAATATCTCCTTCCGGATAATTATGAGACGATCAAAGCGACAGAGATTCTGGCAAAAGAAGGATTTGTTGTCATGCCGTACATGTATCCGGATCTGAACGCAGCAAGAGCACTTGTAGATGCCGGTGCAGCCTGCATTATGCCGCTTGGTGCACCGATCGGTTCCAACAAAGGACTTTGCACAAAAGAATTTATCCAGATTCTGATTGACGAGATGGAGCTCCCGATCATTGTAGATGCCGGTATCGGAAGACCGTCCCAGGCATGTGAAGCGATGGAGATGGGAGCAGCTGCGGTAATGGCAAACACGGCGATCGCAACCGCAGGCGATGTTCCGGCGATGGCAGAAGCATTTAAAAAGGCAATCGAAGCCGGAAGAAGTGCATACCTTTCCGGGCTTGGCAGAACGATCGAACGTGGTGCAAGTGCATCTTCTCCGCTGACCGGATTTCTGCAGGATTAGGAGGCAGCCACTATGGAAAACACGCATGTAAATGAAAGTATTTTAAGTGCTGAAATTCTGGAAGACCAGAAAAAAAACCGCATCGACCATATGAAATACCTGAAAGGCATGGAAGATATCGGTTCCGAAGTCCTGGATAAAGTAGTCAGCGAAATGGAAGCTTATGATTATGATAAATATAACGAAGCAGATGTAAGAAGAGCACTGGCACACAGTGAGCGTACTCCGGAGGATTTCAGGGCACTTTTATCACCGGCAGCTTTGCCGCTTCTTGAGGAGATTGCCCAGGCAGCCCAGGTGGAGACGAGAAAGCATTTCGGAAACAGCGTCTATATGTTCACTCCAATCTACATTGCAAACTACTGTGAAAATTATTGTATTTATTGTGGATTCAACTGCCACAATAAGATCAACCGTGCACAGTTAAATGCAGAAGAAATCGAAAAAGAAATGGCAGCGATCGCAAAGACCGGTCTGCAGGAAATTCTGATCCTGACCGGCGAGAGCCGCAGCAAATCTACCGTGGAATATATCGGAGAAGCCTGCAAGATCGCACAGAAATATTTCAAGGTGATCGGTCTTGAGATTTATCCGGTCAATTCTGATGAATACGCTTATCTTCACGAATGTGGAGCAGATTATGTAACAGTATTTCAGGAAACGTACAATTCCGATAAATACGAGACGCTGCATCTGGCAGGACACAAACGCATTTATCCGTACCGTGTCAATGCTCAGGAGCGTGCATTGATGGGCGGCATGCGAGGCGTTGGATTCGGAGCACTGTTAGGTCTGGATGATTTCCGCAAAGATGCATTTGCGACCGGTTATCATGCATGGCTTTTACAGAGAAAATATCCGCATGCAGAAATTGCATTTTCCTGTCCGCGGCTTCGCCCGATCATCAACAACGACCGCATCAATCCGATGGATGTCCATGAAAGACAGCTTCTGCAGGTAGTCTGTGCCTATCGTCTGTTTATGCCGTTTGCGAGCATCACCGTATCGACAAGAGAATGTGCGAGAGTCCGTGACAATCTGGTCGGAATCGCAGCAACCAAGATTTCAGCGGGCGTCAGTACCGGAATCGGCAGCCACGTGGAAGATATCGAGGACAAAGGGGACGATCAGTTCGAAATTTCCGACGGCAGATCGGTCGAAGAAGTTTACGATGCATTATTAGCACATGATCTTCAGCCGGTGATGTCGGATTATATCTATGTATAGGGAATATGGTCAGGTTGTGGCAGTTACAAACCGCAGCCTGACAGAGCGTCCTTTTCTGGAACAGATCCGCAGAGTCTGTGAAATGCATCCGGATGCGTTGATCCTGCGGGAAAAAGATCTCTCAGAAAAAGAATATGAAGAACTGGCGAAGAAAGTGATGGCAATCTGTGCAGAATACCAGGTTCCATGTATTTTGCATACATTCTGGAGAGTCGCAGAAAAACTGAAATGTGATACCGTACATCTGCCGCTTCCGATTCTGCGTCAGTTTGTTCTGGAAAAACAAAATCAGAAAAATCAAAAATACCGGGAGTCTCAGAATTTGAGTATACCGGAGAGCCAGAGAGAGATTATCCAAAAAATCGGCACATCCGTCCATTCCACGGAGCAGGCACAGGAAGCACAGGAACTTGGTGCGTCCTACGTGACGGCAGGGCATATTTATGCGACGGACTGCAAAAAAGGGCTGCAGCCACGGGGACTTGATTTTTTACGTCAGGTCTGTGCTGCAGTCGATCTTCCGGTGTATGCCATCGGTGGGATTAAATTTGATGAGACTCAGTGGATGAGCCTGAAAGAGTGTGGTGCAGCCGGAGGCTGCATTATGTCAGGGATGATGAAAGCATAATAATCTGCAATTTTTCATTGCAGGTTGAAGCATTTGCTGTATTCTTCATCGCTGACCGGAAGGTGCAAGGTGTCATTTTTTTGTGTACGGCAGAAACTTATATAAGACCAGGATTGTCACAAACGTCAGTATTTCAGATGCAAGAAAAGATATCCACACGCCGTCGATGCCGAACCACCTAGAAAGAAGGATCGCACAGATGGTGATTGCAACGGCTCCTCGCATAACAGATCCGACGATTGCCGGCAGGCTGTCATCAACCGCTGAAAAATAAGACACCAGCAAAATGTTGATCCCGGCGAGCAGAAATCCGAGAAAATACAGTCTCATTCCACTCTGAGCATACGTGATAAGCTGAAGATTCTGTTCACTGTTAAAAATGGCGATCAGCGTATCGGTCATGCCCCATGCACAGATCACGACCAGTGCCTCTACAATCAGGCAGGTCAGGATGCCGTAGCGTAGGATTTTATGGACATCTTTGCTGTTTCCGGCACCGTAACTTTCACTGAAAAGCGGTTGTGTTCCCTGGGCGAGCCCATTAAAAACAGATACCGCAACGATTGAATAATTAGCTACCACACCGTAGGCTGCCACGCCGATATTTCCGGCAAGGTTTAACAGCAGCATATTGAAAACAGTTGTGATCACGGCTGAAGAAATTTCTCCGACAAACGCAGAAATACCAAGCTGGCAGCAGGAGATCAGATGCCGGAAAGACGGCACAGAAAGATGCATTGCTACCTGGCTTTTTTTACCGAAAAGGTGTGTGCTGCATACACTCATGGTAACTACCGGAGAGAGGGCAGTGGCAAGAGCGGCACCTGCCAGCCCCATATTCATCGGAAACATGAAAATATAGTCAAACACAATGTTAAACAGGCTTCCAATAATCGATGCCAGCATGGCCCTTGACGGTGCGTCATCGTTTCTGGTAAATGCCGTGAACGTATGGTTTGACATAAAAAACGGCGACCCGAGCAGAACGATTCGAAGATAAACCGTTCCAAGTTTCACAAGACTTGCATCTGCACCGAGTATTTTCAGAATATTTGCCGGAAATAAAATTCCACACAGTACAAACGGAATGCTGAACAGAATACTCCACATCAGAGACTGTCCGAAATAGCAGTCCGCATTTTTACCTTTTGATTTTATGATGCAGTATCTTGTCGCAGAACCGATTCCGATCATTGCCCCGATTGCATACAGCACGCCGTAAATCGGCAGGATCAGATTCAGAACCGTCAGACCATTCGCACCGGAATGCAGCGAAATAAAAAAAGTATCTGCCAGAATATAGATCGATATACCGATCATTCCGGCCATACTCTGAGTCACATATTTAAAAAATTTTCTGAACATAATTTTAGATTCCTTTTTCATAGCTTTGTATATGATTGATTTCTATACTGAACTAAGGATCTAAAATAGGAATATATCTTCTGTTGTGAAGAAACATCATGCTATTGCCTTTCTTTTTTAGAATATTCTAACGGTTCAGTTCCACAAAGTCAATCTATTGTGTAAGGCTTTTGGCAAAGTAAAGCCAGAGGATTGAAAAGTCATATTAGCAGACATGCAAATGTTGGAAATGAACGCTTATGAAGCAACAAGGCAGATACAAATGATTTTCGAAAATTAGAAAATAACCCTTTATAAAAGAGAGAATATTCGATAAAATAGAACTACAGCAATTTCCCGGCACAAATCAAAGTATTTGTTGCCGGATATAAGAACAGTTACGAATCATTTACTGTTTCAATTTCAACATACAGGAGGATAAGAAAATGGCAATTCATTCAATTGATGCAGAAGATGATCAGTTTGCATACCGCTATGACACACAGCTGCTGATCGAAAGAAGAGACGAAGATCTGGATGAGGATGAAATTTCAGATTACATCACCGAACATTTCGAAGGAAACAGCCTGATCGCAGCCGGAGATGAAGATCTGGTAAAAATCCATTTCCATACAAATGAGCCATGGAAAATTTTAGAGTACTGCAACTCCGTGGGAGAAATCTTTGACATTGTCGTAGAAGATATGATCCGCCAGGCAAACGGTCAGCAGGGCTGAAAAAGATATAAAAGCAAGAGTTAATTTTCACGCATAATTCCCTCATGTTTTCACATACTATCCATACAGTGCAAAATATGGAAAAGCATGAAGAATACAGGAGGAAACAGATAAATGAAAGCTACAGGAATTGTTCGGCGTATTGATGATCTTGGAAGAATTGTCATTCCAAAAGAAATCCGCAGAACATTGAGAATCAAAGAAGGAGATCCACTGGAGATTTTCACAGACCGCGAAGGAGAAGTAATTTTAAAAAAATATTCTCAGGTCGGAGAACTTGGAAAATTTGCCGCAGAATTTGCAGAATCACTTGCACAGACGAGCGGACACGGCGTATGCATCACGGACCGCGATCAGATCGTAGCGGCAGCAGGCGGCATGAAAAAAGAATATATCGGCAAAACGATCAGCGATGTGCTTGAAAATATGATTAACGAAAGAGAATCCATTCTCGCCGGGAAAACGCCAGAGCGTCATGTAGAACTCACCAATGGGGAAAGCAAACCGGATGTACCGCAGGTGATCACACCAATCCTCTGCGGAGGTGATGCGATCGGCTCGGTAATCCTCTCCGGAAAAGACCAGAGCGTCAAAATGGGCGAAACCGAAAACGCACTTGCGAAATGTGCGGCAGGATTTATGGGAAGACAAATGGAACAGTAAAGGCAAAGGCGTGTGAAAAAAACGAAATTTTTTTCATGCGTCTTTTTGGCTGTGTTTAAGTATTTACAGGGTATGGTAAGTGTGATATAACGAAGAGAGCTTCTCAGATATTGAAAAAAGGTGCGGCATGAAGCACAGTTTATGTAAGAAATATGGAAGAGAGATAATGGAGCATGGACACATCAGAATTTTACGGAAAAGAAAAAATCAGCCGCATTTTATTAAAAATCGCACCGCCTGTCATGCTGGCACAGCTAATCCAGGCACTTTATAACATAGTGGACAGCCTGTTTGTGGGCAAATATTCGGAGACAGGTCTGACGGCACTGTCCATTATTTATCCGCTTCAGCTGTTAATGATCGCCCTTGCGGTGGGGACGGGCGTCGGGATCAACACCGACATGGCATATTATTTCGGAATCCGCCAGGAGAAAAAAGCAGAAGAAGTGGCAGGCATAGGCACGCCGCTGGCAGTTTTTCTATGGATTGTTTTTGCAGCAGTCTGTTATCTGATCATGCCGTTTTATGCGAGGATTTCGACAAATTCAGAAGAAATCATACGAGATGTTGTCGTATATGGAAGAATCGTCTGCGTGGTCAGTATCGGACTGTTTACAGAAGGAGTCTGGAGCAAAATCCTGCAGGCACGCGGAGATATGAAAACGCCGATGGTGGCACAGATCGCCGGAGCGATCACGAATATCATTCTTGATCCGATCCTGATTTTCGGGATGTTTGGCATACATAAATTCGGAATCGCCGGTGCAGCGATCGCCACGGTGATCGGGCAGATCGTAGCGGCTCTTGTGGTCATGAGAAAAGCTTTTGTGAGATCACCGGAAAAATCCTGTTATCTGCCGCACATCAAAAGGATTTATCAGCTTGGGATACCGAACATTCTCATGCAGTCTGCGTACACGTTCTATATTTTCGGGCTGAATATGATCCTCGCAGGATTTTCGGATCAGGCGGTGACGGCACTTGGGCTGTATTACAAATGGCAGAGCTTTTTCTTTATTCCACTCGGAGCGTTGCAGACCTGCATCGTACCGGTCATCAGCTTCAATTATGCGGCAAAAGATCAGGAGAGATGCAAAGCTGTGCTGAAAGAATCCCTGATCGCGGGAATGGCTCTGATGTTTCTTGGAACGTTGTGTTTTGAATTTCTGCCGGTTCAAATGCTTTCAACCTTTTCGAAAGATGCACAGGTGATTGCAATCGGAACGAACGGATTTCATTATATTGGAGTTGCATTTATCCCGATGGTCACTTCACTGATTTTTCCGGTGTATTTTCAGGCGATCGGCAGTGCCGTGAAAAGTTCGATCCTTACCGTTGTGAGGACAATGGTTTTGTTTGTTCCGCTTGGATATCTGTTTTCCAGGTTTGGACTGCAGTATTTCTGGCTGACCTTTCCAGTGACGGAAGTGCTCACAACACTGGTCGGATTTAAATTTTACCGTTCACAGCAGGCGTAGTATTCTTCCAGAACCTGCCCGGTGAGTGTCAGGCACAGAGCAAGGCTTCTGGTGACATACCGGATGTGCCATGGTTCCGCCGGGATCTTTGTCAGATGTTCTTTGCCTTTGGGATAACGTATGATAAAACCATAAAGAGGGGCATGGCGGGCAAGCCATCGCCCTTCTGCTGTTTCTGAAAAAGCCTGCGAAAGATTCAAAGAGACGGCCGGGCAGGATACATCAAGGGCCAGTCCGGTCTGATGTTCGCTGCATCCCGGCATGGCAGTTTCGCATAGAGATGAAGCGGCAGAAGATTTGCAGCAGGCCTTCTGATAGAGTATTTCCTGACGTTCGAAGCTGCGGTATCCGGAGATGCCATAGAGAAAAATCCCCTCTGCTTTGGCGGCGTCAAAAAGCCGTTTTGCGTGTCTGGCAGCCCGGACTTCCAGAAAACGCTTCTCGTCCGAAGGATCTGCGGCAAATGCAATATCCGGTGCAGCCAGTGATGGCGGCACAAAATCTTCAGGCAGTTTGTTTTCACAGTTGACAAGCATTTCATAAGAAAACATAAAAAATCCCCTTCCTGTACTGAGAACAGTCTATGAAGGGGATTTCTCTTTTATACCATCTTAGTATTCCAGAGCTTCCAGGCTCATTTTTTCGAGCAGATCCGATTTGATCTTGTAGAGCTTGTCTGAAAGGTCTACATAGACATGCTGCGGATTTGCGAAACGTTTTGTCTCATCCCAGATAGTATCGAGCTCTTTTTTGCTGTAATCACGGATTTCCATCACGCTTGGAGAATCATAAACACATTCGCCGTTTTTAAACACCGGAACAAGCAGCTCACGAAGTGTATAGGTATTTGCACGTACTTTTGTCTTTTTCCAGGTTTCCTGCGGGTCGAAAATGATCATATCTTTACTCTCGTCAAACGTTTCGTCGGCAAGACAGATCAGATCGGCACGGATCTTTCCGGTCGTTTTGCTGTAAATACGGTAGATCGTTTTGTTTCCAGGATTGGTGATCTTTTCAGTGTTCTCAGAAAGCTTGATCTTCGGAATAAATTCTCCGGTTTCTTTGTCTTCTACGGCAGCAAGTTTGTATACACCGCCGAAAGCAGGGCAGTCCCTGGAAGTGATCATGTTGGTTCCGACACCCCAGGAAGTGATTTTACATCCCTGAGCTTTTAAACTCTCGATCAGATATTCATCCAGATCACTGGAAGCAGAAATATAAGCATCATCGAAGCCGGCGGCATCCAGCAGTTTTCTTGCCTGTTTGGACATATAAGCGAGGTCACCGCTGTCGAGACGGATTCCGTAATTTTTCAGCGGAATACCGGCATTTCGCATTTCTTCAAAAACACGGATTGCATTTGGCACGCCGGATTTTAACGTATCGTAAGTATCAACCAGCAGACAGCAGGCATCCGGATACATATTTGCATATGTTTTAAATGCAGTGTATTCATCCGGGAAACTCATGATCCAGCTGTGTGCATGCGTACCCTTTACTGGAACATCAAAAAGCTGTCCGGCAAGTACATTGGAAGTGCCGATGCATCCGCCGATCATGGCAGCTCTTGCACCATAAACACCGGCATCCGGACCCTGTGCACGACGCAGGCCAAACTCCATGATGCCATCACCTTTTGCAGCACAGACAACACGGGAAGCTTTTGTAGCAATCAGACTCTGGTGATTGATGATCGTCAGAATGGCAGTCTCTACCAGCTGTGCCTCCATGATCGGGGCAACCACCTTGACCAGCGGCTCACGCGGGAAAACAACGGTGCCTTCCGGAATCGCATAAATATCACCGCTGAAACGGAAATCAGCCAGATAGTTCAGAAAATCTTCATCAAACGTGTTCAGGCTTCTCAGATAAGCGATATCCTCCTTGCTGAAACGAAGATTTTTAATATAATCAATTACCTGATCCAGTCCGGCAGCGATCGCATAGCCACCGTCGCATGGATTTTTGCGGTAAAAAGCATCAAAAACTACTTTCTCGGTATTCTGTGTTTTAAAATAGCCCTGCATCATCGTTAATTCATAGAAATCGGTCAGCAGGGTAAGATTCATAGTACTCATAGTTTCCTCCATTCTGCATACATTGGGGTTCTTTTCTTCCTGTTATAACACATCACGGGCTGGAAGAAAAGGGAAAATAAAAAAAGATTTAAAAAAGTTAAAAAAAGTGCTTGACATTTTATGAACGTTACTATATAATTCTCATTGTTGTGAGCAACAAAAACGCAACAGAGTAAAATAATGATGGGCTATCGCCAAATGGTAAGGCAACGGACTCTGACTCCGTCATTTCAAGGTTCGAATCCTTGTAGCCCAGTTAAGAAGGTTGTCTGCTAAGACAACCTTTTCTGCATATACAGAAAATAAAATGAGTTACCAGGCAAATGAAAATCAGGACATCCGTTTGATAGCATCCCCCTCACCTACCGCTTAGTGCTCTGCACACTTGAAGCGGGGAAATGCTTCTCTGCGTTCAAAAAACAGGATGTTTGGTTTTAAAGATGCCACAAGATTCGGGAGGAACGTATGATTTATCAGTTTGACAGCAGAGTTCGTTACAGCGAAGTGGATGAGAATCGCAGGATCACACTTCTTTCTATATTAAATTATTTTCAGGACTGCAGCAGTTTTCATTCGGAAAAGATAGGCTTCGGGATTGATTATCTGAAGGAAAAGCAGTGTGCATGGGTTCTGTCGTCCTGGCAGATCGTGCTTGGGGAGCTGCCGGTGTTTGGACAGGAGATCACCGTTCAGACCTGGCCATATTCTTTTAAGGGATTTCTCGGCGAAAGAAATTTCTGCATCCGGGATGAAAAAGGTGAAAAGCTTGCCTGGGCGAATACATTGTGGACTTACGTGGATTTAAAGACCGGACATCCGACCAGAGTTCCGAAAGAGGAGCAGGAAGCGTATGTGCTGCACGAGAAGCTGGATATGGATTATGCACCGCGAAAGATCGCCCTTCCGGAAGAAATGGAAAAGAAAGAGTACTTTCTGATCGTGAAACATCACATTGATACAAATCATCATGTCAATAATGGACAATATGTGCAGATGGCGATGGAGCTTCTGCCGGATGATTTCCGGATTTCCCAGATGCGTGCAGAGTATAAAAAGGCAGCACTTCTCGGTGATATGGTTGTGCCTTATATTCATATAGAAGAGAAAAAATGTACGGTGTTGCTGTGTGATGAGGCACAGAAACCGTATGCAGTGGTAGAATTTCAGTAACTATTCAGTAGGTAGTATCCCGCGAGGTGTTTTGGCATGAATATGCCAAAATCCCGAGACATGCAGGTCAAAATGCCATTAACGAAGGTGATTTTAAATGCATTTTGACTCGTAACTGTGAAGGTGCTGAACAGTTACGAATTTCAGAACAAATAAACAGGAATACAAAAAACGAGGAGAAAGAATATGTTTCATTTAGGAGAAAGCCAGGAACTTTATGTAGTAAAAGAAGTAGGATTTGGAATTTATCTCGGAGAAGAGGAAAATGCGACTGAAAAAGTACTGCTTCCAAAGAAAGAAGTTCCGGAAGGCATCAAGGCAGGAGATACATTAGAAGTATTTTTATATAAAGATTCACAGGATCGGCTGATTGCAACGACACGTACGCCGAAAGTCCGCCTGGGAGAAACAGCCGTGCTTCGCGTCGCTGATACAGGAAAAATCGGTGCATTTCTGGACTGGGGACTGGAAAAGGATCTGTTTCTTCCATATAAAGAGCAGACAAAGCGTGTGCAGCCGGGGGAAGAGTGTCTGGCGGCACTTTACATTGATAAGAGCAGTCGTCTCTGTGCTACGATGAAAGTGTATGAATATCTGAAAAAAGATTCTCCATATCAGAGAGACGATAAAGTGACCGGCCGTATTTATGAGATCAGCGAGAATTTTGGTGTTTTTGTGGCAGTGGATGACTGTTATTCCGGTCTGATCCCTGCAAAAGAAGCACAGGGCAAATACCGCGTGGGCGATATTTTAAATCTTCGTGTGACGAGAGTACAGGAAGATGGCAAACTGGATCTTTCGGATAAAGAAAAGATTCCGCAGCAGATGGAAAAAGATGCAGAAGTCGTGATAAAGGTGATTGAAGAATTTGAAGGCGTACTTCCGTTTAACGATAAAGTTTCACCGGAGATCATCAAAAGAGAATTCGGACTCAGTAAGAATGCATTCAAACGTGCCGTTGGAAGACTGTTGAAACAGGGACGTATCGAAATTACAGAGAATCGCATCATAAAACGGTAAAAACGCACAATAATTTTTTGAGAATCAAACAATTTGAAGATAGGCATTAAACATTATGCCATATTTTCCTGCGATTTTTTCACGAAAAATTTGCTTGCGTCGTTTGAAAACTGAATTTATAATAGGAAATGAAAAAAGATAGAAACATCTTTATCAGCAAAGAGCATACATTTGTTAGGAGGGCATGAGCATGAAGAAAGCAATCAGTACAGACAAAGCTCCTGCAGCAATTGGACCATATTCACAGGCGATCGAAGTAAACGGTATGGTATATACATCCGGAGTGATCCCGGTAGTTCCGTCAACAGGCGAGATTCCGGAAGGTGCAGCCGCACAGGCAGATCAGGCGATCGGCAATCTGGCAGCACTGTTAAAAGAAGCCGGTACTTCCACAGAAAACGTGGTAAAGACAACCGTATTTATTAAAAATATGGAAGACTTTGGTACCATCAATGAAGTTTATGCAAAATATTTCACCGGTACCTACCCGGCACGTTCCTGTGTTGAAGTTGCGAGACTGCCAAAAGATGTCCTGATCGAGATCGAGGCAATCGCAATCAAATAAATAGAATAATCACTTTTCAACATTTTTATCTGAAAGGAGAATGAATTATGAAAGTAATGGGAATTAAAGATATTGATAAATTTTTTGAGGTAGTAGACAGCTGCAAAGGAAAAGTAGAGCTTGTAACAGGCGAAGGTGACAGACTGAATCTGAAATCTAAGCTGTCACAGTATGTATCTCTGGCAAATATCTTCTCAAACGGCGAAATTCCGGAACTGGAGATCGTTGCATACGAAAAAGAAGATATTGATAAACTGATGGATTACATGATCAGCCGCAACAACTGATTGTATAACAATAAGTAAAAATCAAGATCAAGGCAGTCGGGCAACGCCCGGCTGTTTTTTTATCTTTGTTTTTAAAAATTAAACTTTGAAAATACAAAAAGAAATGAATTTTATGGTAGAATAAAATTATGATGCCAGGATCAAAATGTCAAATTGTCGTTCTTGCCGGCAAGACAGGACATTTCACTGACATTATTAAAAATAAAAAACGTGGAGGAAAAACAAATGAACAAGACACCGAAGATAAACAGGCTGTTTCTGGTGACCGTTATCTGGATACTGCTTTCCGGGATTTTTCTGGGATTTATCCCGTTTGTTCGTTCGATGGATGCGACGCAGCTGATGCTTTTGAGCCAGCTTCTGTATTTGATGCCGGTTATTGGATTTATGATCATAAACAAGGTAGACCCGAGAAAGTGGATGCCATTTAAACCACTGAAGTTATCGGTGATCGCAATGGTCATTTTATATGCAGTGCTGATGATCCCTGTTACATCCTGGCTGAATCTGCTTTCTATGCTTTTCGTAAGAAATGCATTTGAAAGTTCACAGTCGGAACTGACGCAGAATGCACTCTGGGTCAATATGATTGTGATGGCAGTCATTCCGCCGATCTGCGAAGAATTTACGTTCCGTGGTCTCTATTATAATGGATATCGTCAGAGAGGTGTGTGGTGTGCGATTCTTGGATCTGCACTGGCGTTTGGTCTGATGCACATGAACTTTAATCAGTTCTGCTATGCTTTTGTACCGGGCATTGCGTTGGGCATTCTGCTGGAGGCGACAGGAAGTATTTTTGCTACGATGACAGCACATTTTGTGGTCAATGGATGGAGTACGGCATTGATGGCAGTTTCCAAACTGCTTTATGGAACTTCTGCCGGCAGTTCTTCTACGAGTTCCGGAGCATTGACAACACAGGACATGATCGGTGTGATCAATGTTTATTCCGTGATCGCGGCGATCTGTATTTTTGCAGCGATCGGAGTGCTGATCTGGATTGCGAAACACTGTGGACGTTATGAGCATCTGAAATGGTGTTTTAAACGAAGAGAAAAACGTCCGGGTGAACCGAAAACCATGTTTACACCGGCATTTGCGGTGGCAACAGTTATAGTAGTGATCTACATGATATTGAGAGGGTGAGGTGCAGTTTGAGTTTTACACATTTACATGTTCATACAGAATATAGTTTGCTGGATGGATCAAATAAAATCAAAGAATACGTTGCACGGGTAAAAGAACTGGGCATGAACAGTGCGGCCATCACAGACCACGGTGTTATGTACGGTGTGATCGATTTTTACCGTGAAGCAAAAGCAGCCGGGATCAATCCGATTCTTGGATGTGAGGTGTATGTAGCACCCGGATCCAGATTTGACCGAGAAGCCGGAAGCGGTGATGACCGCTACTATCATCTGGTATTATTGGCAGAAAATAACACAGGTTACAGTAATCTGACCAAGATTGTATCAAAAGGTTTTACAGAAGGTTTCTATTATAAACCGCGTGTGGATATGGAAGTCCTGGAAAAATATCATGAAGGTATCATTGCCCTGTCTGCGTGTCTGGCAGGAGAAGTCCAAAAATATCTGGTGCGTGGTATGTACGAAGAAGCAGTGCGTGCCGCCAGACGCTACGAAGGAATTTTCGGAAGGGGCAATTTTTTCCTGGAGCTTCAGGATCATGGCATCCCGGAACAGAAAGCAGTCAATACACAGCTCCTTCGGATGAGCAAAGAGACAGGCATAGATCTGGTGGCGACAAATGATGTGCATTACACGTATGCATCCGATGCGGATTCTCATGATATTCTGCTGTGTTTACAGACCGGAAAGAAACTGTCGGATACCGACCGTATGCGTTATGAAGGCGGACAGTATTTTGTAAAATCCGAAGAAGAAATGAAAAACCTGTTTCCGTATGCACTAGAAGCACTGGAAAACACACAGAAAATCGCAGACCGTTGTCATGTGGAGATTGAGTTTGGTGTGACAAAACTTCCGAAATATGATGTGCCGGATGGCTATACATCATGGGAATATTTACAGAAACTCTGCCACGACGGACTGGTTCGCTGTTATGGCGAAGAGACGAAAGGATTAAAAGAACGTCTGGACTATGAGCTTGGCATCATTCAGAAAATGGGATATGTCGATTATTTCCTGATCGTATGGGATTATATCAAATTTGCCCGCGACCACGATATTATGGTAGGACCGGGACGAGGCTCGGCTGCAGGAAGCCTTGTCTCCTATACACTTGGCATTACACAGCTTGATCCTCTGAAATATAACTTACTGTTTGAACGTTTTCTGAACCCGGAACGTGTCTCCATGCCCGATATTGACGTGGATTTCTGCTTCGAAAGAAGACAGGAAGTCATTGATTACGTTGTGGAAAAATACGGCAAAGATCAGGTTGCACAGATCGTGACCTTTGGTACGATGGCGGCAAGAGGCGTGATCCGTGATGTCGGCCGTGTAATGGATCTTCCGTATGCAATGGTCGATTCAATCGCAAAAATGATCCCGACTGAGATCGGCATTACCATAGATAAAGCATTTCAGAGAAATCCGGAATTCAAAAATCTATGACGAAGATCCGCAGGTGCATGAGCTGATCGATATGTCGAGAAGACTGGAAGGTCTGCCGCGTCATACCTCCATGCATGCAGCCGGGGTCGTAATCTGTCAGAAAGCGGTCGATGAGTTTGTGCCGCTCTCCAGAGGCAGCGACGGTGCGATCACGACGCAGTTTACGATGACGACACTGGAAGAATTGGGACTGCTGAAAATGGACTTCCTGGGATTGCGTACCCTTACCGTTATCCAGAATGCAGTCCGTCTTGCAGAAAAATCGACCGGAAAAATCATTGATATCGATCATATTGATTTTAATGACAAAGCCGTCCTGGATTCCATCGGAACTGGTAAGACAGAAGGCATTTTCCAGCTTGAAAGCGGCGGAATGAAAAACTTCATGAAAGAGCTGAAACCGCAGAGCCTGGAGGATATCATCGCCGGAATTTCCCTGTACCGTCCGGGTCCTATGGATTTTATTCCGCGTTATATCAAAGGTAAAAATAACCCGGATACGATCACGTACGAATGCCCGGAACTGGAGCCGATCCTGGAGCCGACTTACGGCTGTATCGTATACCAGGAACAGGTTATGCAGATCGTGCGTGCCCTCGGCGGCTATACGCTTGGACGAAGCGACCTTCTGCGTCGTGCGATGTCCAAGAAAAAAGCAGCCGTCATGGAAAAAGAACGTCAGAATTTTGTCTATGGAAATGAAGAAGAAGGCGTGCCGGGCTGCATCAAAAACGGAATTTCAGAAGAAATTGCAAATCATATCTATGATGAGATGACCGATTTTGCAAAATATGCATTCAATAAATCACATGCGGCATGTTATGCGGTTGTTGCATATCAGACAGCATGGCTGAAATATTACTATCCGGTAGAATTTATGGCAGCTTTGATGACCTCTGTCATTGATAATCCACCGAAAGTGGCAGAATATATTCTGAACTGCCGCCAGATGGGGATCCGTCTGCTTCCGCCGGATATCAACAAGGGTGAGAGTGCTTTTTCCGTAGAAGAAAACGAAAGCACGGAAAAAACAGGAGAAGAAACATTTAAATATAATAAAAGCATCCGATATGGCCTTTCTGCGATCAAAAGTATCGGAAAACCGGTGATCGATGCAATCGTGCGGGAACGAAACCAGAATGGAATCTATCGAAATTTCCGCAATTTTGTGGAACGTCTGTCCGGAAAAGAATTAAATAAACGCACCATAGAGAATTTCATCAAAGCAGGAGCACTGGATGGTCTTTGTGATAACCGAAAACAGCTGATGATGATCTATGTGCAGGTTGTAGACAGTGTAAATCAGGAGAAGAAAAATGCAATGGCAGGTCAGATGTCTCTGTTTGACTTTGTGGCGGAGGAAGATAAAAAAGATTTTGAAATCCGCATGCCGGATGTAGAAGAATATGATAAAGAGCAGCTCCTTGCCTTTGAAAAAGAAGTGCTTGGCGTGTATATCAGCGGGCATCCTCTGGAAAAATATGAAAAGATGTGGCAGAAAAATATTTCGGCAACTACCATGGATTTTGCCTATCAGGAAGAACTGCACGGCTCCCGCCTGTTTGACGGAGCAGAGGAGATCATCGGAGGCATGGTCGAAGGCATTACGATCAAGCATACAAAAAACAATAAGACCATGGTCTTTTTGACCATCGAGGATCTTCTTGGCACAGTGGAAGTTGTAGTTTTTCCAAGACAGTATGAAATTTACCGAAACAGCATTACACAGGATGGCAAACTTTTTATCCAGGGACACGTATCTGCAGAAGAAGAAAAGGCAAGCAAACTGATCTGCGATAAGATCTGGAAGTTTGAAGACCTTCCAAAAGAACTCTGGATCCAGTTTTCGGACAGGGAGAGTTTTGCAGCGGAAGAAAAAATCTTATACGAAATTTTACGTTCGTCGGATGGATCAGATCAGGTTGTAGTCTACATTCGTTCCCCGAAATCTATGAAAAGACTGGGCAAAGCATGGTCTGTGTGTGCAGATGAGACACTTTTGCAGAAAATTGTTGAAAGATATGGGCAGAACAATGTAAAAGTTGTTGAAAAGTGTATTGAAAATAACAGTAAAATGAATTAAAATTGAGAGCGAAGTATTTGGTTAGGAAAATCAAAGAGTCTAAACAGCGAATCTGAGGAGGTTTCAAGATGGCAAAAGAAATAAAGACAATAGGCGTACTTACAAGCGGCGGCGATGCTCCTGGTATGAATGCGGCAATTCGTGCGGTTGTTAGAAAAGCACTTTCCAGAGGACTGAAAGTAAAAGGTATCTATAAGGGATATAATGGTCTTCTGAATGAAGAGATTAAAGATATGACAGCACGTGACGTATCTGATATCATTTCCCGTGGCGGTACTGTACTGTATACAGCAAGATGTGCAGAGTTCCGTACACCGGAAGGACAGGCAAGAGGTGCAGAAGTCTGCAGAAAACATGGAATTGACGGACTGGTAGTCATCGGTGGTGACGGATCCTTCGCAGGTGCACAGAAACTGGCTGCTCTGGGTATCAACACGATCGGTATCCCGGAACGATCGACCTGGACATTGCATGCACCGAATATACCGATCGGATTTGATACAGCGGTCAATACAGCAATGGAAGCAATCGATAAAGTACGATACATCCACATCTCATGAAAGATGCAGTATCATCGAAGTTATGGGACGTGGTGCAGGCTACATCGCTCTGTACTGCGGTATTGCAAACGGTGCAGAAGATATCCTGCTTCCGGAGAAATATGATTACGATGAGCAGAAGCTGATCAACAACATCATCGAAAACAGAAAACGTGGCAAAAACATCATATCATCATCAATGCAGAAGGTATCGGACATTCTGCAAGCATGGCTCGCCGTATCGAAGCAGCTACCGGCATGGAGACAAGAGCTACCATCCTTGGCCATATGCAGCGTGGAGGAAGCCCGACATGTACAGACCGTGTATATGCATCCATGATGGGATCTTATGCAGTAGACCTTCTGGCAGAAGGAAAGACAAACCGTGTAGTAGGATACAGAAACGGAGAGTTTACAGACTTTGATATTGATGAGGCTCTGGCAATGCAGAAGAGCATTTCAGAATATATGTATGATGTAAGCAAGGCCCTTTCTATCTAATTATATAGTCAGAAGAGCGACGTTTTAATATATGATGTGGGTGTCAAAAGTCCCCAACTATGATGCCTACGGATTGTTCCGTGCGTTGCACTCCCACAATCCTCTCCGGTATTCGCATATTATCGTGGGATTATCATCCCGCTTTTATGCTCATATTGGTGGTCCCAAGGTCTTTCATCCACCTATGAGCAAGCTCATGTGGATTTAGACCTTTTGACCCTGGCATCATGATATAAATAATCAACACCCATATTCAAGTCAAACGTATGTAAGAGCCGGATATTACCAGTATGAAGGTACTACCGGCTCTTTTATTTTTAATCAGAGGAGAAAAATATGATAACCAGCACCGCAAATCCGCAGATCAAAAATCTGATCCAGCTTCAGAAGAAGAACAGGCTGCGTCAGGAACAGGGAATCTTTATTATAGAAGGAATCAAAATGTACCGGGAAGCACCGACAGACCAGGTAATAAAGACCTATGTATCAGAAAGTTTTTACAAAAAACATCAGAAAGAAGATATCTGGAAAGGGGAAAGCCTGGAAATCGTCACAGACCGCGTCTTTGAGGCGGCTTCTGATACCAAGACGCCACAGGGCGTGTTAAGCCTCGTGAAACGTTTTGAGTATGATTTGGACGATATCATTCAGGGCAGTACACCGCTGATCATGGTTCTGGAGAATATTCAGGATCCGGGCAATCTCGGAACCATTGTGCGTACAGGAGAAGGTGCGGGTATTACAGGCGTTATCATGAGCAACGGAACCGTTGATATCTATAATCCCAAAACCATACGTGCTACCATGGGGTCCATATACCGCGTGCCATTCTGTTATGCTGAGAATATGCAAGCGGTTATGCAGAAACTGAAAAAGTGCAAGATCCAAACCTATGCGGCCTATTTGGAGGGCAGCAGTGTTCACGATGCACAGAATTATAAAGAAGCAACAGCCTTTCTGATCGGAAACGAGGGGAATGGTCTTACAAGAGAACTTGCAGAAAGTGCAGACTGGCGTATCCGTATTCCAATGTGCGGGAAAGTAGAATCTTTAAATGCCGGGATTGCATCTGCGATCCTGATGTATGAGGCCCAGAGGCAGAGGCGAAACTAAGATAAACGCTTCGCAAGAGTCGTGTGCGTTTGAGTGAAATGTAAGTCTGTTTTAAGTATACTTAGAGCTGTTAGAAAAAGTTAGAAAAAAAGTTAAAAAAGTTGTTGACAGATCCGCACAACAGTGGTATCATACCAACTGTTGCGGCGGAAACGCAGAAACAACGGGGCCTGCGAGATACAGGCAGTCAGGGAATCATCCAGACGATCCGGGGACGGAATCAAAAAGATGAAAAAAGTACTTGACAAACCGGAAAGACTTTGATAGAATATCAGAGTTGCTGCGAAAGAGACAAAGCAACACAGTCTGGTACGACTTAAGAAGTTCGAAAGAGCTTCGAAAAAAAGTTTAAAAAAGTACTTGACAAGCACAAAGAGATGTGCTAAAATAACAAAGCCGACGCGAACAGCGAACGGCACAAACGAAAAGATGAACCTTGATAATTGAACAGTGACAACCTTGAAAATTCAAGAGAAAAGTTCTGAAAACGAACCTTAAACAGTAAAACAAGGATGGATTAGCCAAGAGTTAATCCTGACTGGACAAATTTTTATTATGAGAGTTTGATCCTGGCTCAGGATGAACGCTGGCGGCGTGCTTAACACATGCAAGTCGAGCGAAGCACTCTGCTTTGATTCTTTCGGGATGAAGAGCATTGTGACTGAGCGGCGGACGGGTGAGTAACGCGTGGGTAACCTGCCTCATACAGGGGGATAACAGTTAGAAATGGCTGCTAATACCGCATAAGACCACAGCACCGCATGGTGCAGGGGTAAAAACTCCGGTGGTATGAGATGGACCCGCGTCTGATTAGCTGGTTGGTGGGGTAACGGCCTACCAAGGCGACGATCAGTAGCCGACCTGAGAGGGTGATCGGCCACATTGGGACTGAGACACGGCCCAAACTCCTACGGGAGGCAGCAGTGGGGAATATTGCACAATGGGGGAAACCCTGATGCAGCGACGCCGCGTGAGGGAAGAAGTATTTCGGTATGTAAAGCTCTATCAGCAGGGAAGAAAATGACGGTACCTGACTAAGAAGCCCCGGCTAACTACGTGCCAGCAGCCGCGGTAATACGTAGGGGGCAAGCGTTATCCGGATTTACTGGGTGTAAAGGGAGCGTAGACGGCGAGACAAGTCTGAAGTGAAAGCCCGGGGCTCAACCCCGGGACTGCTTTGGAAACTGCCGGGCTAGAGTGCAGGAGAGGTAAGCGGAATTCCTAGTGTAGCGGTGAAATGCGTAGATATTAGGAGGAACACCAGTGGCGAAGGCGGCTTACTGGACGGCAACTGACGTTGAGGCTCGAAAGCGTGGGGAGCAAACAGGATTAGATACCCTGGTAGTCCACGCCGTAAACGATGAATGCTAGGTGTTGGGGAGCAAAGCTCTTCGGTGCCGCCGCAAACGCATTAAGCATTCCACCTGGGGAGTACGTTCGCAAGAATGAAACTCAAAGGAATTGACGGGGACCCGCACAAGCGGTGGAGCATGTGGTTTAATTCGAAGCAACGCGAAGAACCTTACCAAGCCTTGACATCCCATTGACAGAGCATGTAATGTGCTTTCCTTTCGGGGCAGTGGTGACAGGTGGTGCATGGTTGTCGTCAGCTCGTGTCGTGAGATGTTGGGTTAAGTCCCGCAACGAGCGCAACCCTATCTTCAGTAGCCAGCGGTCGGCCGCACTCTGAGAGACTGCCAGGGATAACCTGGAGGAAGGTGGGGATGACGTCAAATCATCATGCCCCTTATGGCTTGGGCTACACACGTGCTACAATGGCGTAAACAAAGGGAAGCGAGCCTGCGAGGGGGAGCAAATCCCAAAAATAACGTCTCAGTTCGGATTGTAGTCTGCAACTCGACTACATGAAGCTGGAATCGCTAGTAATCGCGAATCAGAATGTCGCGGTGAATACGTTCCCGGTCTTGTACACACCGCCCGTCACACCATGGGAGTCGGCAACGCCCGAAGCCAGTGACCCAACCGAAAGGAGGGAGCTGTCGAAGGCGGGGCAGGTAACTGTGAAGTCGTAACAAGGTAGCCGTATCGGAAGGTGCGGCTGGATCACCCTTCTAAGAAAAGAAGAAGTAAAGGAAACTGTTCAATTATGAGGGTTCATAAGAACTAATATTCCGGTGGCGATGCGGTTAGGGGACACACCCGTTCCCATCCCGAACACGATGGTTAAGACCTAATCGGCCGATGGTACTGCACTGGAGACGGTGTGGGAGAGCAGGTGGCTGCCGGATTAAAAAGAAATAAAAATATTTGATATAGATCTGTTCATATCCCTTAGCATACGGGACAGAGAATCTGGGGTGTAGCCAGTTGGGAGAGCACCTGGCCCTTGCAAGCAGGTCAAGAGTCTGAATCCATCCCATTGCCTGTAACTGAATAAAAGGTAAGGGCTTATAGTCTGAGCTAGAGCGTACGCCTGATAAGCGTGGAGGTCGGTGTTCGAGTCCTTGTCTACTAGGGTTAAGATACCATTTAAAGATCTGAACCCGACATGTACCTTGAAACTGTATATGAAATAAATCAAAATATCTAACAAGTTAGATAGACATCCGAGGAAGTTATCAAATAGGTAACAATCCAAGAGAAGACAACTCAGAAAAATGTCACCTGAGCCATGAATGTAACGCTATACATTCATAGGTGGTTAAGCGAATAAGAGCGCAGGGTGGATGCCTTGGCACTAAGAGCCGATGAAGGACGTGATAAGCTGCGAAAAGCTTCGGGGAGGAGCAAATATCCATCGATCCGGAGATATCCGAATGGGGAAACCCGGCAGAGAAGACCTCTGTCATCCATACGCCAATTCATAACGTATGGAAGGGAACCCGGTGAACTGAAACATCTAAGTAGCCGGAGGAAAAGAAAGAAACATCGATTCTGGGAGTAGCGGCGAGCGAAACCGGAGGAGCCTAAACCAGCGTGCGTGCATGCTGGGGTTAAGGACTGCAACAAGTGACCGGAAGGTTAACAGAATGGTTTTGGGAAAGCCAGCCGGATAGAGGGTGAAAGCCCCGTATGTGAAAACCGGAAGGAGCGGCAGGATCCAGAGTACCACGAGACACGTGGAACCTTGTGGGAAATCAGGGGGGGACCACCCCCCAAGGCTAAATACTCCTTAGTGACCGATAGCGCATAGTACTGTGAAGGAAAGGTGAAAAGGACCCCGGGAGGGGAGTGAAAGAGAACCTGAAACCCTGTGTTTACAAGCTGTGGAACATCATTATTCGATGAACCGCGTACTTTTTGTAGAACGGTCCGGCGAGTTACGCTTACTGGCAAGGTTAAGCACTGCAGGTGTGGAGCCGTAGGGAAACCAAGTCTTAAGAGGGCCAGAGTCAGTAGGAGTAGACCCGAAACCGGGTGATCTATCCATGTCCAGGTTGAAGCTGCCGTAAGAGGTAGTGGAGGACCGAACCCACATCCGTTGAAAAGGGTGGGGATGAGGTGTGGATAGGGGAGAAATTCCAATCGAACCCGGAGATAGCTGGTTCTCCTCGAAATAGCTTTAGGGCTAGCCTCGTATTAGTCTCGTGGAGGTAGAGCACTGAATTCTTAGGCCGCTTACCCAAAGAATATCAAACTCCGAATGCCATATAGATGATGTACGGGAGTCAGACTGCACGAGATAAGTTGGGCAGTCAAAAGGGAAAGAGCCCAGACCGCCAGCTAAGGTCCCAAAGTGTGTTAAGTGGAAAGGATGTGGATTTGAAGACAACTAGGATGTTGGCTCAGAAGCAGCCATACATTAAAAGAGTGCGTAATAGCTCACTAGTCGAGAGGTCCTGCGCCGAAAATGTCCGGGGCTGAAACACAACACCGAAGCTGCGGAACCCGCAAGGGTTGGAGGAGCATTTTAAAGGAACGAAGCAGTACCGTAAGGAGCTGTGGACTTTTAAGAAGAGAGAATGCCGGAATGAGTAGCGAGAGTAAGGTGAGAATCCTTACGGCCGAATATCCAAGGTTTCCAGGGTAAAGCTGATCTGCCCTGGGGAAGTCGGGACCTAAGGCGAGGCCGAGAGGCGTAGCCGATGGACAACAGGTTGAGATTCCTGTACTACAGTATAACAGAACTGTGGGGACGCAGAAGGAGAGCACTACCTGGAATGGAATCCAGGGGCAAGCACAGGAGGGGTACGGCTGGAAAAACCGCCGTGCAACCCAAAGGTGCGACGCATACCGAACTAAAGTAGGGAAATGTGAGCCGGCTGCCGAGAAAAGCCGCTATTGTTTGTACTTGATACCCGTACCGTAAACCGACACAGGTGGATGAGGAGAGAATCCTAAGGCCGACGGAAGAAGCATTGCTAAGGAACTCGGCAAAATGACCCTGTAACTTCGGGAGAAAGGGTGCCTCGAAAGAGGCCGCAGAGAATAGGCCCAAGCAACTGTTTAGCAAAAACACAGGTCTATGCAAAACCGCAAGGTGAAGTATATGGGCTGACGCCTGCCCGGTGCTGGAAGGTTAAGGGGAGAGGTTAGTCGCAAGGCGAAGCTTTGAACTTAAGCCCCAGTAAACGGCGGCCGTAACTATAACGGTCCTAAGGTAGCGAAATCGGTAAGTTCCGACCCGCACGAAAGGCGTAATGATTTGAGCGCTGTCTCGACAATGCACCCGGTGAAATTGAAGTGCCAGTGAAGATGCTGGTTACCCGCGCCAGGACGGAAAGACCCCATGGAGCTTTACTCCAGCTTGATACTGGGATTCGGTGTTGTATGTACAGGATAGGTGGGAGGCTAAGAAGCGGTAACGTCAGTTGCCATGAGCTGCTGTTGGGATACCACCCTTGCAGTACTGGGTTTCTAACCAGCGGCCTTAAACAGGTTGGGGGACAATGTCAGGTGGGGAGTTTGATCTGCGGTCGCCTCCGAAAGGGTATCGGAGGCGCCCAAAGGTTCCCTCAGAATGGACGGAAACCATTCGAAGAGTGCAAAGGCAGAAGGGAGCTTGACTGCGACACCGACGGGTGGGGCAGGTACGAAAGTAGGACTTAGTGATCCGGTGGTGGTATAAAGGGATTGCCATCGCTCAACGGATAAAAGCTACCCTGGGGATAACAGGCTTATCACCCCAAGAGTTCACATCGACGGAGGGTTTGGCACCTCGATGTCGGCTCATCGCATCCTGGGGCTGTAGTAGGTCCCAAGGGTTGGGCTGTTCGCCCATTAAAGCGGTACGCGATGGGTTCAGAACGTCGGAGACAGTTCGGTCCCCATCCGGCGGGCGTAGGATATTTGAGAGGGAGCTGTCCTTAGTACGAGAGGACCGGGATGGACTGACC
>SCPN01000523.1_pt1 | contig 50892 bp, 69 predicted proteins | sample 6106831 | NCBI WGS metagenome assembly SCPN01 (sample SAMN10720447, study PRJNA508395) | human gut metagenome | isolation source: Participant 1, 0 month | reverse complement strand
ATGACAGCTTGGCAGCACATAAATTGACAATGCAACAAGTAAATTATGCTTATCACGTACTGCACGATAATACAAAAGGATTGTCTGAAGTAGTACACGCAGAGCAAGATAAAACTCAAATCTCCATTATTCTTAACTTGTATGATTTATTAAAAGGAATTCAAGAATCCGAATTAATTGTAGAAACACAAATAAACCAAGCAATGAATGCATAAATGATGAAAGGTGTGAGAAAATGCCGACTGCAACCTTTTTAAACTTACCTAAAGAAAAGCAAACCAAAATATTAAACGCAGCCAAACATGAATTTGGAAAGAATTCTGTGGAAGAAGCCTCAGTCAAAACATTGGTGAACTCAAAGAAATCCCAAGAGGCAGTTTTTATGCCTATTTTCATGACAAAGAAGATTTATATCATTATATACTGGAAGAATACCGTACACAAATTCGCAGTCTCTTTTATTCTTGTTTAGAACGAGAAAATAACCATATTTTTGATGCATTTATTTTATTCCATAATGAAATATTAAAACAATGCCAACAAGCAAATTTAGACCACTTTTTAACCAATTCCTTTTTAAATATGCGTTCCGGTATTCATGCTTTTCTCCCCGTTCGCAAGCATGAAGTGGATAAAGAGTACATGGCTTCCTTAATAAATGACTTAAAACAAACTGCTCACTTTGATAAACTAAATATCCAAAACGAACAAGAATTTCAATACATATTGGAAATTTTAACTACCTTAACACGCAGTAATATTGCAAAAGCATTGGGAGCAAATATTCCGTTTGAGGAAGCCTGCAATATGTTTTTAATTAAAATCAATCTGCTCAAACGCGAGGAAGAAACAGCAAAACTCCTAAATTTGGATACGCTGTTTTTTATTGTCTTAAATATACGCCGTTTTCTTCCATGTAATCGTCTAAGTCTGCTAAATTTTGTTCAACCAAATCCATTTTTTCTTCTTCCGTCAATTCTTTTTCTTTTGGTTTTTGTTTTGGATCTACCATATAGCATCACCCTTTTCAACGAATTTATATGTTTAATGTAGCATACTTTTTCCTGTTCTTCAAGAAAAAATTGCATGAACTTGTATATTTTTGCTTCAAAAGTTGATACTAAAAATGAGGTGATAGCATATGTTCGACCTTCCGTTGGGATTTGGTTATGCACTGGCACAAAATGTTCGTGCTAAAGATTATTTTATGAGCAAAAGTGAACAGGAACAAAAAGAAATGATACATCGCGCACAGCAACTTCAATCAGATGAAGAGATGCTGAGATATGTAGAAGGATTGGCAAAGAAAAACGATGCCCCTATTCTATAAGATGCATGATATTCACAAAAAAATCGCCACTGTCGTTTTCTTATCTTTTGAATATAATAATGGTGGGAGGCGATTATTGTGGTAGAAATGAAGGTTTACCATTGCACCAATGCAGAAGATAATCCAATGCCTGTATGGATGCAAATGAAACCACATCAACAAAAAATGCCTGAAAAAAACGAAATGGATATTGTAGAACAATTCAAACAAAATCCTGATGCTTTTTTTCCGGATTTTATGAAAGTAATCATTGTTCCGAAACAGCTTCGCCAATTGGGCAGCTGTTTTATTTTGAGATTGTATCAATCTATTTTATAAGAATATAAATTTCTTTTATACAATTTATATACAATTTAGCAAACTGCAGACAAAAGAAATGCTGAAAACATACCAAAGACACAAACTTATGCTTTCTTTCTAAAATGCAATTGTACTTCCAAATGCAATCGTGTACAATGCAAAGTATTCATAAAAGGAAAGGAGAGCATAAGATGCATTATTCGAAACATTGTTTCTGCCATAAAATAATTCGATACGGTTCTGTTGTTGTGTTTGGGTTTATCATGATATTGCTCAGTCATTTGACAGGCTTACATGAATTTATGTTTCCGGAAGGAATTTCAGTGGTACTGGGAGTATGGGCTGTTGAGAGACAACCTTGGAGAGTCAATAAAGCACAACTGTTTTTTATGATGATTATCGGCTCGATATGTGCGGTATGCATTGTTAAATATCTTCCGATTCCTCTTATCTTTCAGGTACTCATCGGTTTTATTCTGGTAGGTATTTCATTGCTGGTGACAAAAACATCGTTTGCACCGGTTGTTTCTGCATTTATGCTTCCTATTTTATTGCAATCAGACTCTTGGTTATTTCCCCTACTGGTTATAGGATATATTGGAGTAATCATTGCAGTACAAACACTCTATCAAAAAACGGGACTGACCCAAAAAACAGTATCCTCACATACTTCTTTTCAATGGAAAAACGAACTGTTCCATTGGTGCATTTTGCTGATTATTTTCTCTGTATTATCCATTTATCCTACAGTAACCCACAGTTATTTATTTTATGGTTCCTCCCTTAATTATTACATTTGTTGAAATGGCTGAGGGTGACAAGTCCCGCAAGGAAAAAACCGCTGAAAGTCTATGCCGTTATGGCATTGGCTCCGTGGATTGGAACTGTTTGGAGATATTTATCTGTTTATACACCGATTCCTACCTATATTACATTTCCCTGCGCACTGGTTTGTCTATGTGTTCTAATGGAATTGATTCAGTTTCCATTTGCTGCGGCAGGCTCTTTGGTCACACTGCCTTTTCTGTTTTCTGCAGAGACGCTGATTTGGTATCCTGTACAATCAATGATTGGCTTAATCTTCTTTATGGTACTTCCTATCTTGATTTTCAGAAATAAAACTCATCCACCCAAACATAGAATATACTCTCTTCATAAAAAACATGCTGTCTCGCCAAAAGCAGATACTACAAATTTTATTCCATAAAAAACTGCTGTGTTCACACACAGCAGTTTTTTTATGAAAGAGCCGCTTTTATTGCTTGTTTTTTATCATATACGGGCATACATCCCGGCACAAATTCAAATGCAGCTTGTTTACTGGTATAGTCGAACACCTTTTTTCCTCTTTCATAAAAACGATACTGCACTTTACATGCAGCGCTTTCATGAATCATTCGAGCCATAGCACCTTTCTGCGGCGCTTTTAACGGCAATGGATTTTCTTTGAGTAAACTTACTTTAAAAAAATACCTTCCCTGTACCAGTACAAGTTCATTTTCTGTACAGCGTACTACCTTGGCGCCGGAATATGTGGACAGCCGATACTGTTTGCCGCGATGATAAATACAGCAAATACAACCATTAAAATGAATGGGACCCAACGGAATATCAGCGACTGCCGCAACAATGCTGCTGGGCTGCTCTTTCGGTATGCTGCACTGTGTCCAAATATAGGACTTGGGGAAAGACGTGCCTCTGTCCGACTCAATATAACCGATTCCGTTTTCAAAAGAAACCGCTTCCCCATTTATTTTCAAGATGCCGTACAGAGTATGACACATACTGATAATCCGATGTTTACACTGCATGGGTAAATAAGAAAACGGTCCCATAATATCATATTTCAAGGGTATCCTGTTTTGATATCTTAGACTGCCGTGAATAGAAAGGTTTTCGTTTTCCAAGTGTACGGTAATCCCTTTCGGAGTGAATATATTTTCTCCAATTTTAATGACCAAATGTGTTCTGTCTATAGAAAACTCTTTTTCTGCAAATTGAAATTGATGGGAAGCATTTTCTGTTATCACTTGGATAAAAGCGGACGCGTTCCCGCTTTCATCTACATGGTATCCCGGAATAAACGCAACCGTATGATGTGCATTCTGATGTTTGAAATACCAACCTTCAAACCGTGCTTTCCTCTTATTCATATTCCGTAATTGAATCATACTTTAAATCCTCCATTGTTGGATTATCAATCACATGTCCCATATAGTCAAAACGAGAGCCATGACATGGGCATTCCCAGCTTTTTTCATCCGGATTCCATTCCAATTGGCAGCCCAAATGGGTACACCTGGCTTGTACGATATGTGACGTTCCATTTTCATCTTTATAAACGCCAACTTTTTTATTCTCGACTTCTACAATGCCGCCGTGCCCTTTGGGAAGCTGTTCTACCATTGCTCTCGGAGGTGCCATAAATCCCGCTGTCAACCCCCGTATCGAATGGACGGTATCTTTGACTGCTTGTTTGACGGACAATCCGATATGCATTCTATGGGGCGTAAATACAGGCAAATAGGGATTATCCTTTTCTAAAATCAAGTCACTGAGAATCATAGCCGAAACCATAGACGATGTCATACCCCATTTTTGAAATCCTGTGGCCACATAGACGCCTTCCATGCCAAATGCATACGGACCAATATACGGAATATGGTCTATGGTCATACAGTCTTGAGCCGACCAACAGGCGGTCTCCTGCGCATTGGGATAAAACTGATGTGCAGCTTTTCTTAATGTATCGTAGTGACCGCCGCAACGATTTTCTCCCGTTCTGTGTGACGCTCCGCCAAACAGCAAATATTCGCCTGCATTGCGGAAAGAATAAGATGGCTCATCCACCCCCAAATACATGCCGCGATATTGCGGTGCATTTTTTAAAGCCAGAACATACGAACGTTCCTGATGCTGACGCAGAAAATAATAACCCGGAATATTAATAAACGGATAATGAGTGGCAATGACAATACGCTTTGCAGTGATATTCCCCTGTTTGGTCTTGACAATCTGGTCCTCGATATTTTGCACCATAGTATGTTCAAATATCGTTAAATCGGAAGAAATTTCTTTTAAAAAAGCCAATGGCTGAAATTGTGCTTGTCCCTCAAGAGAAACAGCCGCTGCAACGGGAAAAGGCAATTCTGTCTGTGTAATCAAATCTGCTTTTAAGCCCAACTGCTGCATTGCCTTTACTTCTTTTTCAATTGCATCAGCATTTTGTACGGCATAAAGGATATTTTCCTTTTCTTCAAATGCTACCGCGTCCGTACAACGTTTGGCTAAATTACGATACATTCCGATTGCTTCTTGATTTGCATCGGCATATAATTTAGCCTGTTCTGTGCCAAGTGAACTGACTAATTTATGGTAGATTAAATTATGCTGTGATGTAACTTTAGCTGTTGTTTTTCCTGTTTGACCACTGCCTATGGTCTTTGCCTCTAACACAACTACGTTCACACCCTGCTTTTGCAGCAGGTATGCTGTAAGAATACCTGCTATGCCTGCGCCGATAACGGCAACATCAACAGTCAAGTCTTGTTTTAATGATTCATACTGTGGTAAAACAGTTTCTTTTTCCCAAATAGAATTCACAAATTTCACCTCATAGTTAGGATTTACCAAAGTATAGAAAAATAATCATAGTTTTCTAAAATGGACAAAAATTTTTTATCCATAAAATTTATCTTCAAATTGCGTTAGAAACTTTACAGGTTATGCGAAAAAATTTTATGCTTTATTCATAATCTGGTATTCAAATGGTTTATACTATATATAAGAATTTTAATAATGAGATAAGAAGGGATTTTTGTGTCTAAAACATTATATCTTGTAACCGGTGCAATGGGTTATTTAGGCAATACCATTATTTCTAAACTGGCTGCCCAAGGAAAATTAATTCGCGGACTTGCTCTGCCAAATGACAATACCATTTCGTATACACAACCAAATGTGGAAATTGTCCATGGCGATGTTCGCGACAAAGACAGTTTGACATCTTTTTTCTCTCATAATCCCGATACAGAGTTAATTGTCATTCATACTGCAGCGATTGTATCCATCTCATCTAAAGTGGATAAAAAAGTGGTGGATGTGAATGTAAACGGTACCAAAAATATTGTAGAATTATGTTTGCGTCATAAAGTAAAAAAATTGGTTCATACCAGTTCTGTTCATGCCATTCCTGAAAAATCTCATGGAGAAACCATTACGGAAGTTTCTGAATTTGACCCCAAATCGGTACATGGTTTGTATGCCAAAACAAAAGCTGCTGCCTCTCAAATTGTATTAAACGCAGTCAAACAAGGATTAAATGCATCTATCGTTCATCCTTCCGGCATTATTGGTCCCGGCGATTACGGTCGTACTCATTTAACACAATTGGTTATCAGTTATTTAAACGGTACACTGACAGCATGTGTCAACGGCGGATATGATTTTGTAGATGTACGTGATGTGGCAGACGGAATTATTTCCTGCGTGGAAAACGGACGGGCGGGCGAATGCTATATTTTGAGCAATCAGTTTTACACAATTCAAGAGGTATTGGACGACTTACATGAAATTACCGGCAAGCGCAGATTAAAAAGTGTACTTCCGTTATGGTTTGCCAAATTGACAGCTCCTCTTGCAGAAGTTTGGTATAAAATGCTTCGTCAACCTCCGCTTTATACTTCCTACTCCTTATATACATTGGAAAGCAATGGGAATTTTTCACACGAAAAAGCCACACAAGAACTTGGCTATCATCCGCGTTCCATGAAAGATACATTAACAGATATGGCCTATTGGCTGGAATCTTATAACCGTATTAAATTTAAGTTTAAAACTGCCCATGCAGTATAACAAAAAGGAACTACATCATACTGTAGTTCCTTTTTTATAAAGAAGTATTTTACTGAATATCTAATATATTCGTGACCTGATTGTCAATGATTATCGTTCCGCTTTCCTCTATCATCACCGTATGTTTTTCTCCCGTAGATTGACCATCATGTGTTAATTGTATCAACATGTATGTTCCCGGTTTCATATCATGAAAATAAGCTTCTCCCTGTTCATTTGTATCTGCACAAGCTACCATTACATTATTCTGACTTAATTGAAATGTAACGCCGCGTTCAGGTTCTAATCTTTGTACATATTTACGTACCGTAATCTGTTCTTGCTCTTTTTTATCACGGATTCTGGCATATTCTACAGGCATATCATCAATGGTTACCATACCGTCCTGTGCAACCACAACCGTGTATTCATGTTCATTGATGTGATATCCCGAAGGTGGTTTTTGTTCTTTTAATGTATAAGTTCCCGGTGCAAAACTGCCAAAATTAATTTCTCCCTTTTCATTGGATATGGCGGTATACAGTACAATTCCTCCATGAAGCAGGTCAAAGACAGCTCCTTCCAGCGGTTCTCCTGTCAATTCATCTTGTTTCTGAAAGAAAATGTCGTATAAAATAGGTTTGTTTCCAATGGAAGCATATTCTGCCGCATATCCGTCTATGGTAACGGTACCATCGTTTGCAACCACAACAATATGTGTATCCGAAACTTTCATATATCCTTCCGGCGGACATAGTTCATTTAGTTGATAAACGCCTTCTGACAGTCCATAAAATTGCACAAAACCCTCTGCATCTGATGTGCTGGTTGCAACGGGAACATGATTTTGGCACAACTGGAATACAGCTCCTTCCAGCCGTTTTCCGGTTCTGATGTCATACTTAATCACTGAGAACGACGCTTTCTGTTCTGAACTGCGTTTATGAAATACTTGAAATCTTGCTGCAGGGACACCTTCAATACAAATGTTTCCGTTATAATCTACATACATCTGAAATGCTTCTTTTTCCGGTACATATTGTTTTGGTGGCTTTGCTTCTTTTAATTGATACAGTCCCTCCCGCAGCGGCGGAAACCATACAGCACCGGAACGGTTGGAATAACTTCCGAATACCAACTCGTCGCGCTGAAACAATGAAAATTCAGCTCCTTTTAATCCATATCCTGTATCAGCATCTACGACATAAAACATAAACGGTGTTTGATTTCTTGGAGATTTTTCTATGTAAGACAACCATAGTTCCATACTGCCGCGTTGTGCATTTGGCGGTTGTTCCCTTCTAAATGGCGTATGCCGAAAAGAATCTTTCATAATACGATTCGCTCCTTTTTCGCACAGGTTACTTACGTTACTTTTTTCATCCCTTTTACAGTATATTCCTCTCTATTATTACTTGTGAGAATTTTCTTTTAGAAATAAAAATTAAATACTATCTTTTTTCAATATGTAAAGATATTTCAAAGAATCCGGCAAAAAGATTGCAACCATTTGTAGAATCTTGTATCATAAAAGTAGATACAAAGGAGGATTACTGCTATGAAACAAAAAATTGCAATGATGATTGTCGGTTCTGTCTTTGTTCTTTCTTTTGCTTTGGCCGGCTGCGGTTCTGAACAGCAAACATCCAGTGAAACGGAAAGCACTTCACAAACCGTCAGCCGACAGTCTTCTTCCGGTACTTCATCTGGTGCTTCATCCAGCACCAATACTTCCTCGCAAGTTACCAATTCCGTGTCGGAGACAGTTACGGTCACCATTCCCGAAGGTTTTACATGGGACTTAATTGCAAAACGTTTGGAAGCCAATGAAATTTGTTCTGCCGAAGACTTTTATCAGGCTTGTCAAAATTACAGTCCAAAATCTTTCAGCATTCCGATTGATGAAAATCGTCCATTTAAAATGGAAGGATATTTATATCCCGCAACCTATACCTTCCAAAAAAATTCCAATGCGGAAGATGTACTCATAGAGATGTTAAATGCCTACCGCAATAACACCGGCGGAAATGTAACGGATACCGAACTGATTGTAGCTTCTATTGTACAAATGGAAACCCGCAGTCCGGAACATATGTCTATGATTGCAGGCATTATTTACAATCGTTTGGAACAAGGAATGCAGCTGCAAATGGATTCCACCAGAGAATATATCAATGACTATGTGACAGGCAACCCTTTACTGGGGAATACATCAAAATACGCAGAACTATACAACACCTATAAATGCGCCGCATTACCCGCAGGACCAATTTGCAGTCCGGGAGCAGATGCAATCAATGCAGCAAAAAATCCAACTCAGACAGACTATTTATATTTCTTCTTTGGCAATGATAATGAAAACCATTATTCGGCCACATACGAAGAACATCAGGCTGCAATGGCGCAATTCGGTGTACAATACGGAGAATCCACAGAATGATAAAAAAGATGCCCTTAGGGCGGCACTCATAAGACAGTATTAGAAATGTTTTCGGGAAACGGCGTAGCTTTCGGGCTATGCCGTTTCTCCGTTTTGCAGGTCATTCAGTAAAGACGCGGGGAGTATTTCCCACAAGGTCATAGGAAATGTCAATCTGCTGTTTCCCTATGCCCCTTTGACTTATCCGGCGCGTGAACATACACCGCCTTTACCATGTCATTCAGCACAGCGGGCGTCAGCTCGTCCAAGTCAAGATATTTCCGTACTTTGCTGATGAACCTGTCAATGTTCTCGGATTGTTCTTCCTGTTCGGTAATTTCTTCATTCAATCGCAACAGCTTTTCACGCAGTTCTTCTTGCTCCTGTTCGTATACGCCTGCGAGCATTTGAAATCTGCTGTCAGATAATTTCCCATTGGCGTTGTCCTCGTAAATACGCTTGAATAATCGGTCAAGTTCTTCAATCCGGCGTTCTCCTTGCGTCAGTTGTCGCCGCTTCGCCGCAAGTTCCTTTTTCGCTTCGGCTTTCTGCTTTGTGCCCATTGCTTTACGGAATTGTTCTTCATGGTTAGCGACACAAGCAATCGTCCATCTCTCATGTGAGCAAGCACGCCCTGTTCCAGTACGACCGCGCGGATAAAATGCGTTGAGCAAACCTCTTTTCCTTTGAGCCTTGAAGTGGAACAAACGAAATGGTCTTGCCGCGCTTCAAAGTTCTTGCTTGTGCAGTAATACAGCTTTTTCGCCGCAATCGGCACAGCGCACAATACCGGAAAACATATTCGTCTTGCCTGTCCTTGTCGGACGGCGTTTGTTCTTGCGTAATTCCTGTACCCGCGCCCATGTGTCAGCGTCAATGATTGCTTCGTGGGTGTTTTCAAACACAAGCCATTTTTCCTCTGGATTGTAACAGGTTTTCTTGCTCTTGTAGGACTGTTTGTAGGTCTTGAAGTTTACCGTATGCCCCTTGATACTCTGGACGCTCTAAAATGTCAGCTATGGTGTCGCCTGTCCAGTTATAAGGGTTATCCGGCGGCGTGTTTCTTGTCGCTCTGCCTGTCTGTTGAAAATGGATAGTCGGCGTTATGACTTTATCCTCTTTCAGAATACGGGCAATCTGCGTTGGACCGTAACCGTCCAGACACAGGGCAAATATCCGCTTGACTATCTCGGCGGCTTCTCCGTCCACAATCCATTTCTTTTTGTTGTCGGGGTCTTTCATGTAGCCATAGGGCGGATTGGTACAAAGATATTCGCCTGCTTCTCCCTTTGACTTCATCACAGCGCGGATTTTCTTGCTTGTGTCCTTTGCGTACCACTCGTTGATGATGTTCAAAAAGGGGGTAAAATCGCTGTCCTGTTGGTTTGCGCTGTCTATGCCATTGTTGATAGCAATAAACCGCACGCCCTTTTCCACGAACAGGACTTCGGTATAAAAACCCACTTTCAGATAATCACGCCCAAGCCGCGACATATCCTTTACAATCAGCGTCGCCACTCCTCCGTTTTCAATCCGTTCCAGAAGCTCGCCCCAACTGGGACGGTTGAAGTTTGTTCCAGAATACCCGTCGTCCACGAAAAACGCGGTGTTTGAGAAATGGTTTTCTTTCGCGTATTTACTTAAAATCGCCTTTTGATTAACAATGCTGTTGCTATCGCCCCTGTAATTCGTCGTCGCGCGATAAGCGGCAATAGAGGGCGGTAATTTTGTCAGACTGCCTTAACATAGTTTCTGCTCCTTTCGTCGGCGGGCAGTCTGCCAATACAGGATTGCTTGTCTCTATTGTATCGGCTCCTGTATTTTTAATCAACATCTTTTTTGCCCTTTTCCTGTTCCATAAGACGTAAAACCTTATGGGGCAGGCTCCTTTCCCCGTCATAGCTCCCTGTAAAACGATAGAGCGTTCTGCCGGATTTTAGTGTTACTTCATGCTTCGGCAACTCTTGAAACAGCGGATTCTCTCACTACGATATGCCCATCTTTGATTTTTCGTTTCCGTTCCATTCCGTTCCCGTCCTTTCCTTGATTTGTAATGTAATAAGTTTCGTAGCAAGCATAGGAAAAGGGTACCCTTTTCCGTATTTTCGCCCTCTTGCCCTGCGGCATATCGGTTGAAAAGTGCTTGTTGGAAAGTCTCCCAAACCCTCTGAAATTCCTTTCACTACCTACAACACCGAACAAGGCAATTTTGCCGAAGATTTCAGAAAAATTTAAGAAAAAACTTTCCCTGTTCCCTACTACGGAGGACACGCCGGAAATGCCAAACTTTAAGAAAAATATTTTTCATTTCATAAAACAACGCATCTATATTCAACTGAAAATCTGGCTGAATATAAATGCGTTGCTTATATACTTTTTCGATATAAGATTTTAACGATATTGCAGATATTCCAAGAACCGCTTGACTGCAAGTGAAGCCGTCTTTTTACTCCGCAGAGCAATCACGATTTTCCGGTATGCGGGCACATCTAATTCTTTTGCAGCAATCCGGTATGGAACACGCTTCAAAATCAATTCCGGTAAAATACTGATACCAAGACCGCTTTCCACCATTGACATAATCGCATAATCGTCCCACGTTGTAAAATGTACGTTGGGCGTTAGGTTACAGCGTTCAAATATTTCAGATACTTCTGTTTTTGCACCTTTCTCCAGGAGCATAAACGGTTCTTCACAGAGAGCTGCTACAGGGACTTTTTCAAGTTGTGTTAGAGCATGATTTTCCGGCAGAATAGCAAGCAGCCTGTCCTGCTCTAAAAAAATAGTTTCAAAGTCAGAATCCGTTGGTAATCGCAGAAAGCCGCAGTCTACGCGCCCCTCTGAAATCCATGCTTCAATCTCTGTATAATCGCCAAGCAGTAATTCATAATCAATACCCGGATATGCCTTTTGAAATTCTTTGATAATATTCGGGAGCCAGTGCGTTGCCACACTGGAAAATGTGCCGACACGGATAAGCCCCGATTGTAACCCATTCAGCTCATCCACTTCCATTTGCAGCTTCTCATATTCCATGCAGACGTTCTTTGCATAAGGGAGCAGCTTCATTCCGTCGCTTGTCAGCTTAACGCCGGATTTTCCCCTCTCCAGCAAGACAACTTTCCATTCCTTTTCCAAGTCGTTTATCATACGGCTAATGCCAGATTGAGAATAATTCAATATTTCTGCGGCTTTCGTGAAGCTGCCATATTCGACCGTCTTGACAAACGCCATATACTTTTGGATATTCATGTCCATATTTTCAACCTGCCTTATTTATCTGAATTTATCATGTTTTCTATGACAAACATTCGCTTTTGTAATTACAAAAAACATGGTAAACTGAATAGGCAAAAAAGTCAAGCAGGAGTGTGAACACAATGTTTTATGTAAGCGAAATTCAGACCGAAGCCCCATGTTGCTTTCAGACACAGCTTCAACAAAAAGTTTATGAAGCGTTAGAAAGATTGCAAATTCCTTTTCAACGTGTCGATACAGACGAAGCGATTACTATGGAGGATTGCGTTGCCATTGATGAAAAACTGGATATGAACATGGTAAAAACTTTATTTCTCTGTAACAGGCAACAGACAGATTTTTACCTGTTTATTACCGTAGGTAATAAGCCGTTCCGTTCTAAAGATTTTAGTAATGCGTTGGGCGTTGCCCGTGTTTCCTTTGCCCCCACAGAGCAAATGGAGAGAATACTAGGTACGAAAATCGGTGCGGCGACTGTTTTCAGCAGCCTGTTAGATACAGAAAACAAGGTGCGTATTGTTTTTGACAAAGAAGTGACTGCCGAAAAATGGTATGGGTGCAGCGATGGGACAACAACAGGATATATGAAAGTACAGACAGAGGATATTTGCAAAAAATTCCTGCCCTATACCAACCATACGTTGTCTATCATTGAGGTGTGATATGGGACTTTATCAAAACCGGATTGTTGTAAAAGTAGGGACTTCTACTCTCACAAACGAAATGGGTAAAAGCGATTTGCGTTCTTTTGACCGTCTTGCATGTGTTCTGTCTGATATTCAGAATATGGGATATGAGGTGATTTTGGTATCGTCTGGCGCGATTGCCGTTGGAACAAATAAACTCAATATAAAAGAGCGTCCTTCCAGTATGCGTATGAAACAGGCGGCGGCAGCGGTGGGACAATGCAGCATGATGTTTCTATATGACAAATTTTTTAACGATTATGACAAAACAATCGCTCAAATCCTATTGAACGCAGAGGATATGGAACAGGAAGAAAAGAAAGAAAATCTGATAAATACATTCGATGCCTTGTTGGAAATGGATATTATTCCCGTAGTGAACGAAAACGATTCTGTCAGTTATACGGAAATAGAATCAGAGGACAGGCTGTTCGGGGATAATGATATGCTTTCGGCTGTCGTTGCGGTTTTATGTCGGGCGAAGCGGTTAGTCATCTTATCAGATATAAATGGTCTGTATGACGCAGACCCCCGATTATATCCAAACGCAAACCTCATAAGCCGGATAGAGGAAATTGACGAAACAATATATGTCCTTGCAGGCGGGGCAGGTTCAAGGCGGGGAACGGGCGGTATGAAAACAAAACTGCGAGCCGCCGCATTAGCGACCGCACAGGGAATAGACACCGTAATTACAAACGGGAAAGCGCCGGAAGCCTTGTACGAAATCGTAAGAGGCAACAAAGTAGGCACTTTATTTGTAGGAAAAACGTTCTAAAATAGCGCAATACACAGCAATAAAGCCGCTGTTTTTAGGCTATATGCAGACAGCAGCTATGAACGGCGGTTTTGAACAGTAAAATCAAAGCCGCCGTTTTCCTTTTGAAAAATGGATTTTCGGAGGGTGTATTAAAGTCGCACTTTTTCAAGGATATGGCGGTATCAAGGAGGTATCGCCATGTTCTTTTTCTATACCCTTAGTTACAACAAATCATCAAAAAAATCCTGTTTTCTGCAACGGGATTTTGCGGCTATGAAGATGAATATATAAATCATATTGATTGCTTAAATAATTCATATTACCCAAACGCCTACGCCACTTTATGCTGCGTAGGCGTTTGTTGTAATAGCCCCTACTGGGAAGAAAGGGGGTGAAAAAATGATTTATTCAGAGCAATACAAGGAGCATATTGAGTACACCTTTTCCGCATTTTGTAAAATCGTTCTTCGTAATGCGGCAATCAGTGCATACCGCGATTTTGGGCGAAAACAGAAGCATGAAGTATCGCTTGACTATCTGATGTCGGAAACACCCTTTGAGCCGTTTACAACAGACAGTTACTTTGAACAATACGACAAACCGACTGTCTTTGTTGTAAAAGGGCAAAAAGATTGTTGTGGCAAATAAGAGGTTAGCCGACGCATTATTGAAATTGTCAGAGCAACGGCGTACTGTCCTGTTAATGAGTTTCTTTCTCGGTTATAATGAAAGAAAAATCGGGAGCGAGTACGGAAAAAGCAGAAGCACAGTGAATTACTGGAAGCACGCGGCATTGAAGCAGTTGAGAAAGGAATGGTTGAAATCAGAACATGAGAAACAAGAAGCTGATACCCTTTGAGGTTATTGAAAAAGTTGTCGCCGGAGAGCCGGAAGCCATAGACATGGTATTGCGGCACTATGCCGGGCGTATCAAGTACCTGTCTACCTATCGGGGACATATCAACGGCGATATTCAAGACCGCTTTGAAAAAGCACAGCTTATCAAAGCTGTCCTGCAATTCGTTTTGACAGGTAGAAGTAAAAGCCAGAAAGCCGTCAAGGATAAAATGCACGCTTGTGCGTCCTTGACGGCTTTCCCTGTCTTTGCTGTTAGGCAGCTAAGAGAGCGCAATCGGATAGAATGCTTACGCTCTCAATTCAGTATGGAATGTTACGCGATAGGGTACGTTTCTCGCTTGATTTAAGCGCATTATAGCGACGATAGGGGCAGGGGTAAGGGATTTTATACTCCCACCCTCAAAAATGGCGTTCTACTGCGTAACATAGTAAACGATATTTTTTGTATTACCGCTTCTGTTCCATTCTTTTCCGTTCCGGCGGCTCTGCTGCTGTACCTTGCCCCAGAGGGAAGTGATTAGGGAAAGGATAGGAAGGGAATAGATATTTGATTAAATCTGTATTTGGTTTTTCTTTAGTTAGTATATCTTTATTTAATTGCGTTGGATTTTCCGACGTCGGATTACCCGATGTCGGATTTTCCAATATCGGGTTTTCCAACATCGGGAAAACCGAGATAGGTGGTCTATGCTCCCTCAGATAATTATCACAGTTTTGTTACGCAGTAGAAAGGCGTTTTTAAGGGAAAAGGTATAAAACCCTTGCCGCCCCTGTTTTACACTTGCAAAGCCGCATGAACAAAGGGTTTCAGACCGCCTACTGCGTAACAAAGAGCATGAAAAAAGCGGGTAAGAAACATTTTGTCTCCTACTCGCCCTTTTCTGACACCCTGTATGGCAACTACCCTATTTCAGTTTGTCGGTTGATACTGTTTTATGAGTAGCTACCATTCGGCATCTTTTTTATTTTGCAAAAACTTGGAATGTATCATACGACCAAGGAATATATTTGAAAGGTATAAAAATAAGGAAAGGAGTGCTGCAATGGCCTTATCAGATTTAGAAATATTGGCACGTCTGATTCAGTGTGAAGCCGGCGGCGAAGGTGAAAACGGAATGCAAGCTGTTGCCAGTGTCATTATGAACCGCGTTCATATTACATACGGCGAGTACGGCAGATTCAACACCATTCGCGAAGTGGTATTTCAGCAAAGACAATTTGTATGTGCTATGGAAACGGTAAACGGTTCCTACAATATGCAAAATCTATATAATATGCGTCCGGAGCAAACACAATACGATATTGCCAATTGGGCAATTGCAGGAAATAGATTAACCAACTTAGGTTTTGCATTATGGTTTTTTAATCCATTTTCCACTACTTGCAGAACAAATTTTCCGTCCAGTGTAGGCGAATTTGTCATACGCATCGGAGACCATTGTTTTTATAATCCAACAGAAGCATACAGTAATACATAAGTGGAGGTTATTATGAGCTCTTTCAAAAGTGAACGTGAACTGAATACAAGATTTTGCGCCAACTCACCAAATGCACAATATCAAATCAACGAAGATGGTTCCAGCCAAATGTACGATTTTACTGCGCCGCCCCAACAGTCATTCAATTCTCCCGAAATGATTGGTTCCATGCAAAGAATTTTGGCACAGAATGTAGGCGAATATGTTGTCATAGAGTTTCTGATTGGAACAGGTCAAATTATGAGAAAACAAGGTTTGTTATACAACGTTGCTACCAGTTTTGTTGTTTTATACGATGATGCAGTAACCAACTTTATCGTATGTGATATTTTTTCTGTAAAATTTGTTTACTTTTATCTTCCCGGAGAACGTCCAAATCATAATTTCAATATTCTTAGAGACAGCAATGTTGCTCCCTACTCAACTTCCAATTCAAAAATGCGTAACCAACGCAGATAGAAAAAGGCTGAGAATCATGGATTCTCAGCCTTTTTTACGGTGTATCCGGTTCTTCTAATTCTAATGCTTCGATTGTTTCCATAGATGACTCTCCCGCTTGAACCTCTTCTTCGGAATTCACCAATTGAACAAATCGAATCAATCCTACCAAGATGATAATTTCGCTTAATGTCAAATCTAATTTTTGTGCTGCAGTTGCTGTACCGTTTTCACATGCTTGCTGCAATAAATCCTGCGATTGTCCATAGAACTCAAACAGTGCGTATAAAATAATCAAAGAAGAAACAGCCTGTATCTGCAAAACGTTCGGCTGACATTCGGGCTCAAACGCTTCCGGGCATAATGCCTTACATAATATCTGTTGTTTTTGAATGTCCAAACTTTTATAACGCATCAGCGTACCTGCAACAATGGTCATAATCAGAGACTGACTTTTGTTTAACAGCTCCAGTTGTTGTTTCACTTCATCAGATAGCTGAGTTATATCAAACTCATAATTCTCATTTACGTGAGCCGTTTTTATCACCGCCTGTACATTTCTTTACGCGGAAAAGCCTGTTCCATTCTATGTAATCTACCCCAGCATTGATACTAAACTATAAAACAGCAGCCTCTGTCTTCACACGGCTGCTGTTTTATTATTCAAAGATACAATATTGTTCCATATAAGTTTTCATTGCTTTTAGTACGCTGTCATAAGTACCTTGTTCTTTTAAATATTCATAAATATCCTTTACGGTAATTAACGCATGCACTTTAATTCCAAATTCTTCCGCCACTTCCATAACAGCTGTTTTTCCGGGCGTTTTGCCAACTTCGCAGCGATTCACTGAAATAAACATATCAGTTACTTTTACATCGGCACAGCCTTTTAAAATGGGCATTGTTTCACGAATTGCAGTTCCGGCAGTAATAACGTCTTCAATGATAATTACTCGGTCGCCGTCTTTTGGATGATAACCAACGGTATTTCCGCCTTCGCCGTGGTCTTTGACTTCTTTTCGGTTAAAAAAGTAAGGTTTGTCAATTTGATAGTTGCGTGCAAGCGCTCCTGCCGTAGTCGTTACCAACGGAATTCCTTTATATGCAGGACCAAACATGGCGTCAAAGCAATCCCCAATAGTTTCCTTGATAAATGCAGCATAAAATTCACCAAGCTTAGAACTTTGCAGCCCTGTCTTGTAATTTCCCGTATTTACAAAATAAGGAGTATTACGTCCACTTTTGGTAACAAAATCTCCAAAACGTAGGACATCAGCAGACATCATAAATTCAATAAACTCTTTTTTTGCGGCAGATAACATAATTTTCCCGTCCTTTTCTTTCTAATGAGCATTATTATAGCATAAAAGAAATTGCAAAGCAATTTCTAACATATAAACGCTAAAACGTTTTTGTTAACAGCCAAAACTTTAGTTTTACTGCTGTTACAAGGTTGTTATAACATAAAAGTTAAAGCGTTCTTGTCAACAGTCAAAATTTTAATTTTGTATTTGTTGCTAGGTTGTTATAGCATAAAAGAAATTGCTTTGCATGTTTAACTATAAAAAACTAAAATGTTCTCCTAACAACCAAAATTTTGAACATGGAAAATGTTCCTTTCTATGTTTATTTTGCTACTGTTACAAGGTTATTTCAACATAAAACAAGCTCTACACCTTTGTAAAAGGCACTGCTTTGGGTAACAAATACAAATAAAAAGGCGCCGTTAAACGGCGCTTTTTTCATCGTTTCTGATTCGCATATCGTTTTGCTTTTTTATTGGACATAGAACTTTTAAAAATCGCATTGGTAATCAATGCAACAATACGTTCTATTACAATGCTTGCAACAGCCGCAATAACAAAAATAAGAAGTGCGGTTCTGGAAGGCATGGTTAATTCCAGTAAACCTTTGAAAATATATGCTGCAGCAAAGTATCCAAATGTCATGGACAAGAATAAAAATCCGCGCAATGGATTAAATGGACAACAAGCCTTAAATACAGCTGTAATGCCAACAAAGCCAACCAAAAGATACATAATGGTATTGGTTTGTTCGGGAGAAACACCAAATAACGGCGCTATGAGAAACAATGCTACCACGCCAATGGTGGTTGCAACCGCATTTGGAATTGCCCGCCTGAATACTGACGGTAAGAACCGACCAGTTACCTTTCTTCCATCCGGCTCAAAGGACATAAAGAATGCCGGATATCCCTCAATGGCCAAGTCAATCAAGGTAATTTGAATTGGCAAGAACGGAAATGGTTGATTGGTGCAGATACAAATGATGGATAACAAAACGGAATAAATGGTCTTTACAAAGAAAACACCTGCAACACGTGTAATATTATTTACAACACGTCTTCCTTCAGCCAACACTTGCGGTAAAGAAGAAAAATGAATTAAGCAACACCAATTGCGACACTTGTCTGGCTGCATCGCTGCCTTCTGCAATCGCAATACTGCAGTCTGCTTCACGCAATGCTAAAATATCGTTGACGCCATCTCCGGTCATTGCCACTTTGTGACCGTGTTTCTGCAAGGCTTCCACTCAACATTTTTTTGCTGCGGTGATACGACCAAAACAGAATAACGATTTGCCGCTTTTACCAACTCTTCTTTTGTCTGAATGGTGCTCATATCAATGTAATTTCAGCACCTTCCAAACCGGCTTTTGGCAATGGCAGCAACTGTTGCCGGATTGTCACCTGAAATTACTTTAATTGCAACACCTTCACGTTTAAAGTCAAGTCAAAGTTGCTTTTGCGTTTTCACGAATAGGGTCGGTAATCACAATTGCTTTTAACGGTACTACTCCCGTCAGCGGTCCGTCTGCAGTAACGTTATCCTTTGTCATTCCTACCAAAATGACACGGTTTCCGTTCTGAATCTCCAGCTGTATTTCTTCGGGAAGCTGTGAATTGGTTAATCTTTCAGGTGCTCCCAGAACAAGTGTACCGAATTGTTCAAATGTCATTGCACTCCATTTTCTTTGAGATGAAAATGGGATTTTTTGTACGGGTGCATAGCGTTTACATTCTTGATAATATCCTTTAATCGCTTGAAATGTTGCATTATTATCATCGGTGTAATGTAAAAAAGACCCCATGACATCATCAAACCAAGCAATATCGTCTTCTCTTCTTAAAGGATAAACTGTCTCTACTTTCATGTTGCCTTCTGTAATGGTACCTGTTTTATCCAAACAAAGCACATCCACATGGGCAAGTGTTTCAAGGGAGTACAGTTCTTGTACCAACACTTTACGCTTTGCCAAACGGCCTACACCAACAGCTAAGCTAATGCTAATCAACAGAACCAGACCCTTGGGCAGCATGCCGAGCAAACCTGCTGCTGTGGAAACAACAGAAGTGGTAGGGTCTCCGCCGCGCAAGAAAAATGCTTCCAAAAACAATACAATGCCTAAAGGAATAATTAAAAATCCTGTAAAACGGGTTACTTTTCTCATAGAAGTAACCAATTCGGAATGTACTTGTTTCATTTTTTTGGCTTCATGCGCAATATGTGTGGCATAGTTGTCATTACCTACATGCTCCACTTTTGCATAACACTTGCCGCTGATAACAAAGCTGCCGGATAATACCTGGTCACCCGGCACTTTATTGATTGGGTCGGATTCACCTGTCAGCAAAGATTCGTTTACTTCCGCTTCACCTTCTAAAATAATGGCATCTGAACAAATTTGCTGACCTGCATATAGGCAAATCACGTCATCCAAAACCAAATCTTCCACCGGAACTTCCCGTTCTTTTCCGTCACGTATTACTTTGGCATGCGGAACAGAAAGCAAGGAAAGGCTATCCACCAATTTTTTTGCTCGCAATTCCTGAATAATCGCAATTAAGATATTGGCAATGATGATAACGATAAACAATAAATTGCTGAAGGCACCAACACAGGCCAAAGCAATTGCAATAATTAAATTGAATAAATTAAATAAAGTACAAACGTTATCTTTAATAATTTGTCCTGTGGATTTTGATATTTTTTCCGTTGCCTCATTTTTTAGTCCCTTTTCTTTTTGACTGGCAACTTGCTGAGATGTTAAGCCGGTTTTTGCATCCGGATGCAGTCTCTGCTTTTCTTCCATCATATCACCTTTTCTGTTATTTTGTATGTATCAACACATACGGATTGATTGTCATATTTACTATACCATATCTTGCTAACAATACAATAAAAAAATTCTAAACGATTTATAAATTTTACAATGAAAAAAACAGCTGCCAATGGCAGCCGATACTTAAACCTCTGAATTCTGATTTTCTTCTCTGGGACTGCATAAGAATTCCACATCGTTAATATGTAGCGTTTCATACAGTTGATAGCTGTTTTTCTCCTTGATTTCGCTCATGCTCCACAAAAACATAACTCCTGTTATTGCAAGCATAGCCGACCATACGCACTCTTTCACAAATACCGCACCAATCATACTGCCAATTCCTACTATGAAAAATACCGGCCAAACTTTTTCCATAAAACAACTGTTTTGTTTTTTCACAAAAGAATAAAACACACTCATCATAACGAAACAAAAAATACCAATAAATAATCCTTCCATAGACAAAATGACCTCCAACTGTTATTGATTTACACCTATGGTTTACCATATTGCATCTAACAAAAATTGGTTACAAATAAAAAAATTAGAAAAAAACATAATTTAGACATAATTATGGATTAATTTAAATTATATACTAAATAAAAGAAAAGAATTAGGAGGAAACAATATGCTAAATCAAACACTGGAAGAATTAGCCCTAAATATTTTAATAGAGGGTGAATTTGATACACTGCCTATTAAAATTACACATTTGGCAAAGGTAAATCGTGTTGACTATCTGAACAATTTTGAACATGAAAAATTTGAAAATTGTACGGATATATGCCAGTTCATTTTACAAAGCGAAAATATGGATTCCGACCGCGAACAGGCACAAAAATTAGCTGCATTGGTTATGGCTCCTAAATGTGTACTGAAAGCTTGCAAAGTATCCAGCGCTGAAAATCTACATGTATTAACAGCTGTTCCAATTAAAATAGCAACTGACTTATATGAACACCTGAATACCTCCTCTGCAAGTGAAGCCTTATCGGAGAAAGAAAAGCAAGTAGTTGCTCAGTTCCACTCATTTATCAATCAACAACTAAGCGAAAAACCGCATTTTCACAGACCATAAAAAAAGAGGAACGATGTTCAAAGTCGTTCCTCTTTTTTTATCTCATTCCATCAAAGATGACTGTGCTTCTTTTCTTTGCTGCTCTCTTTCCTTTTTGGAAAAAATACATCCGCAATAGTCTTGTCGATATAACCCATACTGTTGGGATAATATCAGGGATTGTTTAAATCCTTCTTTCTTCTTAAAATCGGAGCACAAGTATGGTATATGATATTTTTCACCCAATAACTGCCCTATCTCATTTAATAAATTTGCGTTTTTATGCGGACTGATGGTCAAAGTAGTGGTAAAATAATCTGCATCTAATTCAGAGGCTTTCTGCGCCGCTTCTGCCAGCCTTAATTCAAAGCATTTTTTGCAACGCTCCCCGCCTTCCGGTTCATTCTCCAAACCACCGACGCAATGGTAAAACTGTTCCGGATGGTATTCTGTCTCTATGACTTCAATCTCTTGCTCCAACTGCATTTGCTTGAGCAAAGAATGCAGCTCATCCAATCGGCGGTAATATTCTTCTTTCGGAGAAATATTGGGATTATAAAATAAAATTTTGATGATAAAATACTGGGCTAAATACTTTAAAACATAAGTACTGCACGGTGCACAGCAGCAATGCAGTACTAATATGGGCCGCTTTCCTTCCGCCTGTAATTTTTGTAATGTTTCCTCTAATTCTTTTTGATAATTTCGCTTCATACTGTCCCCTACTGCAAACCATATTTTTATTAATCTTATCATATTTCCCGAAAAAAATCTACCGGCACAGTCAACCTTCTGTGTTATCTACTATCTAACAACACAACATTTTTCTGACAAATCCAGTCTGTGGACAAATTCATTGCCGTTCTGCAAGCATTTGTCTGATCCAATACATTCAGCATAACAAAATCATGGATGGTTCCTTGAATTTGTACTGCGGTGACATTGACGCCTGCACGCATTAATTTTTTTGCATAGGCTTCTCCGTCATCTTTCAGCACATCAGCTTCTCCGTTGATAATCATGGCATCCGGAAGACCTTTCAATTGATGTACAGAGGCTCTCAGCGGTGAAGCTAAAATATGACTGCGCTGTTTGAACAGGGGTAAATATTGATTCCAAAACCATTCCATTCCTGCGCGATACAGATAATATCCTCTTGCAAATCTATGGTAGGACTCTGTTTGAAAACAAGCATTCGTTACAGGATAATAAAGCAATTGTTTATGAATCTTGGGACCGCACTTTTCTTTGGCCAAAAGCGTCATAGCAATTGCCATATTTCCTCCAACGCTGTCTCCCGCGACTGTGAGCGTACGGAAATCAATATTGGGGTATTTTTTTCCTATTAATTAAGGAAGGCGACATAATAGATAATAGCATTGATGAATTGCGGTTGGAAATCTGACTTCGGGCGAACGCGTATATTCCGGAAATACAATCAAAGAATTGGTACGTGCAGACAATTCTCGAACTAATTTTTCATGGGTATGAAAACTGCCAAACACCCACCCCGCACCATGAATATAAAAAATAATACTTTTTACAGAAGTATTTTCTTTTGGAGTGACAAAATAAGTGGTGATTTCTTCCCCTCCATTGATTTGAATTTGCTCACACTGAATATTGGCAGGATACATATTTACAGGGGAATTTTGCTGGTCTTCCAGTTGTTTTCTGCCTTTTGCGGGAGGTAATTGAAAAATAAGGGGTGGCACTGAGCTTTGCTCGCATACTTTGAAAGCTGCCTCTTCTAAAGGGATACGTCTCATAAAAAACTCCTTTCATAAGAATTTTATTCATACTTATGCTGAAACATCTCATTTCACTCCTAACAATTTTTATGGACGTATCAAACCGACAAATACATTTGTCGGTTTGATACGGCAAGTATCTACGATGTAAAAACAGTTTCGTTGTCAGGCAATTGTTTATGTAACGCCTCATCTCTTCTTTTATGAACGGCACGATGGATAAAATAAAGATACGGCAATCCCAAATTGGTTTCAAGCAAAGAATTGACAATTAAAGTTTGCAAACTCTGATTGCGTATTCCTGTTATATTTAAAACAAATTCCCAGCCGAATTGAACCAAAATGCCAATGGCCAGAATCCATAAGACAGGAATCTTTTTTGTTTTATCTTCAATCGAATGTTATAAATACATACAATGCCATATCCAATGACCAAAATCAAAGCCATAATTCCATGATAATCATTGGTACCCCGCATAATAGAAATTTGCGAAAATTGATTTCCAAAGTTTTGTGACAGCAGTGCAGTAGCCAACCAACCTGCAACAATTAAGACTGACCACTCTAAGGTATGTCCATCGCGGTCCAGCCACAGCCATATCCATACGAAATTTGTAAATCCGTAACTGATGGAAAGCCATAGCAAAAACCAAAACGGATCTGCTCCAACTACTTGCCGTGTTCCCAGAAGCAAATAGAACATACCGTAATCTACCGCAAAATACAAAGCTCCTCCGATGAGTCCCGCAATCACAGCTTGTCTGCGCTTGGTCCATAGCAACACGCCCAGTAACATCATAAGATAAGCAATATCTAACCAAATATATAAACTGTTCATGGTTCTTGCCGCAATCACTTCACCTTCCAAGTTCGTCTCCCCCTTTGCATGTTATTTACAAATAAAATAATACCATAATTATCTGTAAAAATAAATATAAAATATACTATTTGTATTATCTTTTTGTTTTAAGGAGCAAAATTTGAAATAAATTGTCAAATGAACGGGGTTTTATGCGCTTACATTGACAAGGTTGCCCCAAGTATGATATGCTACAACATACAGCAAGGAGGCGTTTTTATGGCAGAAAAAGCATCAACAAAAACAATTGCACAAAATAAAAAAGCCTACCATGACTATTTTGTAGAGGAAAGCCTGGAAACAGGCATTGAGCTGTTTGGAACAGAAGTAAAATCCTTGCGTCAAGGAAGAGTAAATTTAAAGGATTCCTGGTGTTCGATTGTCAAAGGTGAATTGTTTATAAATGGCATGCATATCAGCCCTTATGAACAGGGAAACATATTTAACAAAGACCCTATGCGAGTAAGACGGTTATTGGCTCATAAACGAGAAATTATGCGCTTATACGGTCATGTAAAGCAAGAAGGATATTCTTTGATTCCCATCTCCATTTACTTTAAAAATTCAAAAGTAAAAGTTCAAGTAGGCTTATGCAGAGGTAAAAAACTCTATGACAAACGTCAGGATTTAGCCGCTAAGGCTGCCAAACGTGATATTGAACGCGCTATGAAAGAAAAAAATCGATAGGATATCTCCTATTGTTCTATATGGGGGCGTAAAGGTTTCGACGGGGATTGTGAACCTTAGTAAGCGAGTAGTGGTACGGACCCACTGAAAACGCCGTATTTTTAAAATTAAACGACAACAAACAAGTTGCGTACGCAGCCTAATTAAGGCTGCCGTCTCATTTAGGAGTACCACGGCCTGAATTGAGATGTCGATGAGTGGTGCACGTGAATCAAGCGACGCCTTTCACTTGATCATGACTCAAAGGCTACCAATTCTTTCAGCTTTCCAATTAGCGGTAAGATGCGGGAATGTTAAATAATTGGATACACTCGTAGAAAGCTTTGGCAAGTGATTTTCGGACAGGGGTTCGATTCCCCTCGCCTCCACCATAATGCGCACATACGAACCCCAAATTACCGTTGCGGTGTTCAAAAATGTGTTTGCGCTAATATTTAAAATCACTAAGTGATTTTTTGCATAAAAAAAAGAGGGTAACGGCTGTTAAACCGCTACCCTCTTTTTTTACTTATTTTTGTTCTGTATCTGTACCACCATCTTTTGAGCTGTTGCTTTTAAACTGCTTAAAAATTTGGTTCGCATATACACTTGCACCACTTACCAGTACACCTTGTGTCAGTGCTGTAAAGATTGCCATAGCTACAGCTTGCGGACTACCTAGGTCACTGGTAGCCAGTACATAAATGACTGACAGCAAAATACCAATTGCACCCACTACCAACGGAATGAGCTTATCAGCAATCAAAGCTGTTTTCTTTACTGCCATACCAATCACATATAAAACTGGTACTAAGATTAATAATTCTGGCTTAATATATTCTGTAAAGTCCATGCTAATTCCCTCCATTTTGATTTATCTTTCTTATCTCTTCCATTTCACTTTCAACAAAGCCGTTGCCGCCCATAGCCTTATAGACTTCAAATAAAGCCTCTAAAGCGGACATCGAGTAGTTGCTGACGTGTCCTTCTGCTTTCGCTCGTCTTAAAGCCGTATCTATCTGATAGCGTATCTGTGATACCAAAGCGGCATTGACATTTTTAAACATTTTGTTGTTTTCAATTGTTTTTGTTATCTTTTTATTTATCAGCTTGATGACGATAGCCACCGCCGCTGATGTCGAGGTTATAACCCCGCATATGTATAAAATTATGTCCAGATTTACACTCATAGCTACCTCCGTTTATGGCAGCTGTAGCACTTGACCGGGGTAGATGGTATCATCAGATAAGCCGTTTAACGCTTTTATTTCTTGGTATCGTGCGCCATTACCAAGCTGTGATTGTGCGATTTGCCACAAGCTATCACCAGACTGCACTGTGTAAGTGCGACCGACTGCGCTACCTGTGACTTTCAATACTTGTCCCACATAAATGACATTTGGGTCTGCGATACCATTTAAAGCAGCCAGTTCCTGATAGGTAGTACCATACTTTGCAGCGATTCCGCTTAACGTATCCCCTGCTTGTACTGTGTAGGTGTCACCGCTTTGTGGTGTGCTTGTTGTATCTCTTTTAAGAGCTTGTAATTTGTCCTACATGAATCACGTTCGGGTCTGCAATACCGTTGATTGCTGCCAACTCTTGATAGGTAGTGCCAAACTTTGCAGCAATACCGCTTAATGTATCCCCTGCCATAACTGTATATGTGTCATAACTTGGTTCCGGTTGTGGTGTAGGTGTGGGAGCGGCTCCGTTTGTGTAATCTTTATAGCACCAGTTCATGTCTGCGGTGTTGGCTGTAATACCGTCAATAACCTCTTTAGATGAATACTGCCACATGGTATATACGCCTTTGTAGTCGCACTGTGTGTTGTATTGTGCTAACCATACGTCTATGCCTGCCGCGTCAATGCGTGCCATATCAATATAATTGGTTGCCCAGTTTAGATTGGTATACAGCATAGGTTGATAGCCTGCTGCACGAATTTTGTTACAAAACGCGATTGCCATATCGGTACATACCGCTTTACCTAATGCCGCTTGACTTTTTTCTTCCATATCAAAGGCTACAGGATATTGCGGATTACTTCCTGCGACAAGTTCAAGGCAGAAAATCTGCTTCCTGCTCCGCACCTGCTACATCCACAGCATAGGAATAGTGATAGAATCCGTAAGGCATGCCAACGTTTTGGCAACCCGATAGATTGTTATAAAAGTACTTATCGATTTGGTTTGGGTCTTTGATGCCATAGCCTGTGCGTATCATGGCACCCACCACACCTGCATTTTTTACTTTTTCCCAGTTAATGTTTCCTTGATGTTCGCTTACATCTATTACTGATAGTTGCATGTTTACTCCTCTTTTCTTTATTGCATTATACATTGTTCCCATTGGTTTTTCTGAACAATGAATACCTGACATATGGTCCATGTCCCATCTAGTACAACATGTACATAGTGACCTTTCCACTGCTCTCCCACTGGGTAGTTAATACCTGACTTTTGTATCTCAAATGTCCCGTATACGGACCAGGCAGAAGAGATGTCAAAAAAGTCATATCCTCTGACACGAAATCGAAACAGATCACCCGGCATAGCATAAGGCGAATATCCTGTATAAGTGGAAAGTGAATTGGTATTGCTGTAAAAAGAGTCACCTACTTTTACATAATTATCGCCATTTCTGCTACGTTCTAACTCTATCTCATACTTATTGTTTGCTCTAAAATCACTATCTGTGCTTTCACCCCAAGTAAGGTTGATGGGTTGACCCAAATTAACAGGGTTTGGCGTTGCTGACGGATTCAATGCAGGTGTGGGACGCTGATTTTTACGCCATGAGCCTATAAAAGTGCTTTGGTCTGATTTATTTCCGTCATTTGCAACCGCCACTACGTTAAATTGAAACCACCTGCCACGCCAAGCGTCGGAAGCATCTTCCAGTATCCATTGCTGATTTTCAGATTGCTTTCTGGTCCACAGCTGCAAAGTGGTCAGATTTCCGTCATCAACGTCCAAACAAAATTCCTGTGCGTGCTTCGGCACAATATAATATGAATTGTTGGGTAAACCGGAAGGAACCAAGATAAATTTTTGATGATCATATCCGTGGTGTTCATACAGCTGCACCGATTTGCCGTCATATGCTTCTCCATTGGAAATTTCCATCAGAGCATTGTAAGCGTCATCAGGGTGCAAAAAGTAGGTGTTGCTTTCGCCCGAAATACTCTCAAAACTCCATCTCTGCGCTTGGCTTCCATTAAACGGATATGTATTCACGGGTTGGTTATTGACTAGCTCTCCATCATTGACATCCATATATTTTCCTGTTTTCACATTTTTCAGGTAGTACATTGGATGTTTGGACATTCCGTTCCACTGGAACGAACCGTTATTCTCCGAAGTCCATACTTGTTCAATACCGGAGGATGCCCCAAAGCTGCCATCATATGTGTCTCCTTCCTGCTTAAAAATACCATAGTAAGAAATTCCCGAAGTGCCTCCATTAAAAGAGTCCCAGTTGATGTTAATCGTTTCAAACCAAACATCTATATTGGGAAGCGGAACCTCAGCTGAAACGTTTCCTCGTGAAGGAGCTATGTATCCCGAATCATACCAAAACTTTGCTTCAGCACCATTCCCCCATGCACCTGAGTTTGGGTACACACAAAACGAAGCGTTGAGAGCTCCTGCGTCATAGTTGCCTGTGTCAACGGTAAAATCCACCCAGTACCGGGTATCTTCCCATTGTGTTTCAGAGTTGGACTTCATAATCACATCCTGACCTTGAACCCATCTCCCTGAGGCATCATACCAGCCCCAGCTAACGTTAACGCCATATCCCCACCAATTATACCCGTTAATTGCTTTTAAACATAAACCTACATGTGCAGTAATGCTTGTTCCATTACGAGTGGTTCCGTCATTCCATATTTCTACATTTATAACAGGATTCTCACCCATAGATGTTGTTGCTAACCAGCTGCCCATAAAGCGCCTCCTAAGTAATTGGTTTCAACCATATTTTTCCCTCCTGTACGGGAGGCTGCGTTGCGGAAATGATAAAAAGCTCGCCGCTTAATTTTCAGCTGAGGGAACTTGATGGAGCTTACCGTCGGAACCGATACCCGCAACACCGTTTGGAACATTTACCAGTGTTGCATCCACTGCGCCCACATCGCTTGCTTTTAAGGTAATATCGGCAGATAAAGGCTTTGTATTAATGGTTCTGGAAGTAGGTACAGCCCCTATATCGGCAGCGCTTGGCATGGGAGTAATTTTCCCCTGAGCCGATACTCCCGCAACGCCGTTGTTTTGACCTATCATATCTTTGCCAATTTTGCCGGCATCCAGCTCTTTAATTTTCGTATCCAAAATATCAGAGTTGTCATTATGATCCTTTATGTTATAGTAATCCTCCGGCTTTGGTTTTTTTAAGTTTATATTTGGTGTATTATCCATGACTGATCACCTCATCTCTCAGTTGTTGATGTGTATAAACAGACAGTTCTTCATGTGTCAATCCCTCAAAATCGCTGTGCTGATTGTACAGTAAATCCAAATCAATCACCATGTTGGCAGGTACAATGCGGTTGAGCAAAGCACGTACGTCCTCCAATTTTGATTTTGCCGTCAGTTCCACTCGAACTTTAAGTAAATATTGTTCGTGGAACAGCTCAACCGTATAACCCTCAGGTCCGCATAAGGTAGAAAGCTGTTGCTCCAACGAACGTAATGTAAAGGGAAGCTGCTCGTTGATTCTGGACAATACGCGAAATCGTCTTTCGTCAAGGGTGTCGGTCAGCTTTGGCAGAATGTGCAATATGGATTCCCAGCGACCAATACCGTACTCGTCTGCCGAATCTACAAACGTGTTGTTCAGATACAACGCCAATGCGGCGCTGAGCAGATTCATCTCGCTGTTTTCCGTATTGATTAGCGCTTTGATTTCTCTGACATCTTTCAGAACATCGGGCACTTTGCTCATCATATCAATTTGTTTAGCTTGCACTGACAGTCCCCCTTTTGGGTATGCTATCGGCATTTATTACAAGGTTTTGTTCCGCACCATTCAGCGTTGTGCCTGTGATATCAAGCACACCTGTCACTCCAAGTAAAGCGGACTCTATCTGGCTGATACGAACAACGATGTTTTCATTGTCTGCCCAGTTCGCGTTTAATTGCGAAAAATAAGCATCTATCGTACTGTTAACGTACCCTTCAATTGCGGACCAGTTCCAATCATCTTGATATGTAATTTTTGTTGTAATGTTTACAGCAGTTTCTGTGACACCTTGAACGGTTACCACATGCCCGATGGGAGCAATACCCAAACCTTTCCCCTGATTCTGCACTGGGTCAATGGCAGTTTGCACCTGTTCCACCAAAGTGGGAGAAGGCTTTTTGTTTTCACTGTTGGTGATAACTAGTTTTACAGTCCCCCCACCGTTCCAAACAGGATATACCTTCACAGACCCGACACCTGGAATTGCTTCTGTTTTTTCCTTATAATCACGCTGATTTCCTCCGAACGCTTGACTATCCAAACTATCAAAATATCTTTGTCTAAAGTGTTCTGTGTCCTCTTCATCTTCGCCGGGGATGAGCAGTTCCGTAATTTCTGCTTTGGTTAAACCTTCAATATACTCGATAGGAATTAGCGTTCCTAAATAACTGTTTGGTTTTGCCCCTTCCTGCTCACACTCTAACTTAAAAACATGTTCGCTTATTTTTTCTCGAACGATGTAGTTTAAATCCTCCAGAGAAAATCTCGCCCCAATTGGCACGTTCATGTTGAACTCACCTTTTACGATTGCCTTTGTTGCAGAATAAGGAAGTAATCCTCTCTCAGCGGCGCGCTTAATTAGATAATATCTGGACGCAGTATCCGCATACGCCTCATTTATCATAATATCCAGATTGATATAAGCGTTTTGCAACTCGTTTGCCGCAGGAGCTGCGGCATCATAAATTATGGACCCTTCTCGCTTATCTAAGCTGTTTGAAACTCTGTCTAACATGCGCTTTAAAATTACATCAAATGTTTGAGATTCATACATTAAACAACCACCTCCTTGTTAACAGGAATGACGCCCTTAATCGTTGACACGTCAAATTCCACAAGAACCTTATTGCCAGAGCGAGATACCCTAAAATTTTCTACATTATTGATACGGTCATCTTGCAGCAGAGCTTCTTTAATACGACGCTGCAGCTCAGATACTACATATGGTATAGGTTTGCCAAATAAACTTTGTAATTCTGAACCATAGTTCCAACTGTATATAACCCACTCGAAGCGTTCTGTATTTAAAATCAAGTAGATGGCTTGTTCTATTGCTTTTCTATCGTCGCAATAGCCTACAATGGTTTGAGTATCTACATTTAACCTATATGTTTTGCTAGGCTGTGTTTGAATCGTCCAGTCTGCTTTCAGTTGATTTCCTACGTTTGGCGTCATGCTTCCACCACCTTATCTAAAACAAGAAATTGCTGTCCACCCTGAATCCTTAACATCACCACGGTATCCCCAACACTGAGAATGTCTTTTACGGTATTGGTAACCACCAAAAAAGAAGAAGTCAAGGTGATTTTTTGATCTATGTTAATCGTTAATGGCGCCTTGCTTTTGACCGTACCATAAACCGCCGCACAAGGCTTTGTAGCTTCTACAGCCTCTATTGCAGCCAATTTAATCATTTGCAGTAGCTGATTACTAGACAACAAAATCACCTCCCATTAAAGTTAAATCCATTAGATGCTGATGGTTGGTAAATGTATGCTTTACGTGTTGCACAACCATATAGTTTTGTACTACCATATCTCCTAAATTAAGTAATATCGCGATACTCGAGCCTGCACGCACACGTTTATCGCCCAATACTTTTTCTATTTTTAAATTTCGTTTCTTTTTGTTGTAAAGCGCAAGATAGGCGTTCGCTTTTTCTGCGCCATTTTCCCCTTTTTGCAGCTTCTCATGATACTGTAAAACACCCCACTCATTGATGTTTCCTGTATCTTGAGCGATATACACCTCACGTGTTCCCGTATCATCGTTATCATACGCAAGTTTTATTTTGTTATAAGTATCAGAGTCAATTGTGGTTGTATAGTTGTAATTTTCAGCCGTTTCGTTGTCTACCAAAATATCAAGCCTCATATCCTCTATATTTTTCAGGGTAAGTTTTCCGAAATCATCATATAGAACATACAATTTTTTCTTATTAATTAGCGTGAGGTCTAATGCAGTTTGAATCGTATCAAAAAGAGTAGCGTTATCTTCAATTCTTGATTCAATTACAAAACCTGTGTCCGCAATATCGCCACACTGTAAGTTAAAATCTTTTGCTATCATCCGCACCAACTGTCCCGCAGTTTTGTTTTCGTAAATATACGAATCTTTATTCTTTAAATATCGCAGTTGGTCAAAAGCCGTAATTTCTATAGTTCCTGCGCTTTATCTCTCTTTTGGGTAAAAATAAATCCGTAGAACAGATTTACTCCGTCTACGGTAAGTCTCACCGCATTACCTTCCGCAAATTTAACTTCTCTATCAGCTTTTATACTAAACTGTAGTTGTCCCGGTGTACCTTTCCACTCTGTAGTCCAACTGATTTCATCTAAGACAACCGGCTCGTAAATGGTATTACCAGTTTGAATATATAGCTGTACTTGAATATCTTCAATTGCTTTTTTCTTTACGCTGCTAAAATCAATAGAAACACTGGACATTTCCAGCTGTGACAGCGCTCCCAGATACGCAAGGGTATCTACTTTTGGAGATTCCCACGTATGCTGACTGCTTGCCTGATTCGACGGCTTCGAAGTCACTGCAGTATCTTTATCGCTTACAAAATCAAGCGGATTCTGCACGGAGCCGTTAACAATAATCTCAAAATGCAAATGTGGGCCTGTTGACCAACCGGTTGACCCAACCGTTGCTATTTTCTGACCTGCACTAACGGTTTGCCCTGCCGATACCAGTAAGCTGCTTGCATGACCGTAGCGGGAGGTAATTCCGTTACCGTGGTCAAGATGAACCCAGTTGCCAAACGAGTTTGACCACCCTGCAGTTAACACAGTACCTGCCTTTGTGGCGAGAATTGGAGCACCGGTAGCCGCAGCTAAGTCAACACCTTTGTGAAACTCTGCTCCCGGAGTAAACACCCCATTTCTATAGCCAAAAGGAGATGAAACCATAGTATAGTTGGGACAAGGCCAAACATATTCACTCATGTTAACTCCCTCCTTATTACGGTATATTCAAAACAGTGCCGGGAAAAATCCAATGCCCTGTGCTGGAGCTGCCAAGTCCACGACTGCGTGCGGTAGACTCTATAACATCCGCATTTAAGTCATATATTTCTTTCCACCGAGCTCCATTTCCTAGACAACGGCGTGCAATATCCCATAAAGTATCACCTGATACTACAGTATAGCTTTGATATGACGGTGCACCTGCACGGTCACTACTGATATGGGCTGTTTGATTTTCCACTACTTCAATCACTTTGGTTGCATAGTCACGATACTGTTTCATTTTGACTGATGCAACAATATCAAACCCATTTTTTACATCTTCTTTTATATCATATTTTTCTAGCGATACTTTCAAGTTTGTATCATACAGTGGAATTCCATTTGGCATTACTCGAGATACAATAAACTGAAACGGTTTGCTCCCTACCATGTATTTTTCCAAAACATCCAGATAATACTGTGCTTTCTGAAAGCCATTCGGATAATATGCAAATGGGTATTGCACCTGTGGCAATAGTATCTCAAAACTTAATTCTGTCAGACCGGGATTTTTTAAAATATTAATCTCTCCGTCATTTATGAGAGTAAGCGTTTTATTGTTCCCTGAGATTTTCAAATCTATTTTTTCAGGTGGTATAGGTATCTCCGTATCACCTAAATATACGTGATATGCCATTAATGAACCCCCTCTGCTGTTGATACTAGCGCTTCCTGCACCCTATTCGCTAAGGCATCTACAATTCCATCAATATCTGTATCTGAGTTAACATTGTTATTGGCTGTAAAATCAATTTTAAGTTCAGCTGTGGTAAATCTATTGATTACTTCCTGCTCTGCTAGATCGCGCAAATATTTTAAATCTTCTGACGATATATCAAGACTATCTTTGATGGCTTGGGTGTTTTCAGCAGTATTGCCTATATCTGCAGGGACATTTGCTTCCGATAAGTCATTGAGCGATTTTTCTAAGCCGCCCAAGCCAGAAAATAAATCCTCCGGATTAAAATTCGAAATGGAATCTTCTAAACCTTTCCCCCATTCATAACCTTTATCCCATCCTTCAAAAGGATCGGCTCTGTTTAGCTTATAATCTTCAGCGTTTATTTTGAACATGTGCTCAACTTCTTCTCCAAAAATCTCATCTACTTTGGAGTTTAAACCGTCCATCCAACCTTGTACTCCATCCGCAAGATGAGAACCAAACAGAAAGTCAATCACACTTGCAAGTGATTTGAGTAAACCTAGGACAAAATTAACTAAATTTACGAATAAACGTGCAATTGCTTCTACGGGATCATCAAAAACATTTCCAAAAAAATTGGCAAAAGCTGCAATTAAATTCCAAACAATAACCACTAGGTCAATAATAAAATTCCAGACAGCACCAAAAATATTGTAAATGGAATACAGCGCGAACATAATAGCCCCCGCAATAATACCCGTTGCTGACACAGATGTGCCCGCAAATTTATTAAAAGCCGCAACAGCTCCGTATACTGCTAATATCACTGCCACTATCATTAACACAATCCATGTTAATGGACACGCATACATTGCTGTATTAAGCCCCCGTTGCGCCGTTGTAGCAGTACCTGTAGCAATAGCAAATAGTCCTTGCCCAATATTATATAAAGCCATAGCTCCTTTTGCCGCAAGAACTGCTACTTTATAAGCAATAAAAGCACCTACTATTGTCCACACAATAGGACCTATCAAGGACCAGTTATCCGCAAAAAAATTATAAATACTTACGATTGTATCAAATAAATACAGTGCAATATTAGCAAGGTACGCTAGACTGATAACTATATTGTCAATAAAGGTTTCAAACTTAGGGCTGTTTGCCAAATCGTTGAATTTTTTCAATAAAGGTTCAAAAGCTTTTTTTACCTTATTTAATGCGGAAACCCACAATTGCGCAAATGTTTTTGGCATTCTATCGAATGCGGCGTTGGTTTCTTTTGCTGCATCAAACATGGCATTTTTAACCACATTTGCACTGATTTGACCTTGAGAAGCCATTTCTCTGATCTGTCCAATTGGTTTACCCATATAGTCAGCTATAGATTGAATAATATTGGGCGCTGCCTCAAACACAGCATTAAGTTCCTCACCTCTTAATACTCCAGAACCTAATGCTTGTTAATTCGTAAACGATGCCGAATTTATTTCCTCCTGAGACGCACCCGCAATAATAAATTGCTTATTCAATTGCTCTACAAAGGCTATTATTTCATCATTTGAAGTAAATGCGTCTTTTGCTCTAATCCCCAGTTTTGAAACTACATCGGCAGTCGTCGTATAATCCGTCCTTGCTCTTTGTGCAGATGCAAAAATCTTATTTTGTAAACTCTCCGTAGTTTGTAATTCGTCATTCATCATGTCAAGACGAGCGTTTGTTGTCGCAACCGTGTCCGACATACTTAATACTGCTTTCAATCCTCTAAAACCTGCATAAGCAGTCACTATCCCTGATATTTTACCAGCCAATCCTGATGCTGCGCCACTCCCATTACTAATTTCATGATTAAAATTGCGCTGCTCATTGGTGGCCCGCCGTATATTTTCTTCTGTTTTATTTATTGATTCGGCCACTTGGCTCAAACTTTGTCTGGCTTGCTGTATACCAGATATATCTATTGCTGATCCCGATACTTTCTGCATACGCTCAAAACTATTGATAACAATATCCATTGTTTTAAGCATATTACGCAGGGGAGCTGTCATTTGGTCCTGCAATCTAATTGCCGTTTGTATCGTGGCCATAATAGTACCTCCTTTCTTAAATAAGATATAAAAAAGCACTGTGCAGAAATACACAGTGCTTCTAAGTATTTATATTATATATGCCTAGTTAAGAGTGAATTCTAATTTCTTTGTGCCCGATGTAATTTGTAGTATTTTGGGTTGTGAACCGTCTACAACTGACATTGGTACATCAAACGCCACATTGCCTGTTGCAGATGATAGCGGATTTAGGCTTTTGTTATGCAAATCATTATCATATCCAAGCAAGTATGTTGCAGAATATTCATATTGACCATCATATATTATTTTTGCAGATGTTTTGTCACCATATACAACCATCGGTAAAAATTCATCGGCACTTTTTCCGTTATTCTTAACAGTCAATGTTACTACACCATACTGATTTCCATCTTCCGGAGAAAAACTACCGTATGTATTTGGTATTGTTTCTAAAAACTCAAACTTTTCAAGAGTGATTTCCCAATCGCCTAATGTACCAGTACTTCCTACTTTGAGTGTTCCTTCTGATGTTTTATCGGAAGGTACTGCATTTCCGACCTCGGCAGCGCTGTTGTTCTCTTGAGATGTATTTTTCTCACTCCCACAACCCACTAATGCGGCGGATACTACAGCACAAGCAGCTAAAATTAAAAATGCTTTTTTCATAATTCTTTCTCCCTTTAAATATGATATTTTACATTATATAACAAAATCGGAAGATAAGCAATTATTTGTGCTTAGACTTGATTTTAGCTTTGTCCTTTTTGTCTTGTACCGCTTTTATCTCAATGGCAGCGATTACAAAAGCTTGTTCTCGCTTTGACAATGTTAAAAACTTGGAGGGCTCCCAATGTAATTTGTGGAGACAATAATAAGCAATTACTGACTCAGGATCGTCTCCATTGATTAGTTTTTTGCTTCATCAACCAAATCCTGCGTTGTAATATCAAATCCATTAATCTCCTGCACTTTGTTTAGTAATGCGGCATACTCCCCAGACTTTAGCATTTTCTTTAATAAGTTGTCATCACCCATTACTCCGTAGCTATTTTGTAGTTCTGCATCAGTTAGATCAGGATATACCACACACATAGACGCCATTTTTCCAACATATTGGTTTGTGTTTAACTCTTGTTGATATGTGCCCTTTTTACCTAATACAGGTACTTTTTTTGTACAACTGATTCGTAATTGTTCGTCTTCATCAGCAGAGATTGTTTTTAATTTCCAAGTGATTGGATTGCCTTTGCTGTCCAGAAAACGATTTGAAGGTATAAACTCAAATAATTCATCTTGTGCTACGTTTTGCGCTAAAAACGCTGTTAATGTATTTTCCATTTATTTCATCAACCTTTCTATTGTTCCATACCTTGTAACAACTTAAATTGTTCAGGAATTTCAAAATCTTCAAATGTGAAGTCCATGTCTTCATCCAGGTACTCTGCATCTGCATCAAATTTTGCAAGAATACCACCGTCAACGTTGCAATCTTTTAAAATTACAGTTTGTCTTCCTACCGCACTGGTTGGGTCCTCGTTTGTCACTTGAATATCAAAGTAAACATCTTCCCCAGTCTCTTTATATCGATACATAAGCATACGAAAAACACTGGTATTATAGTGGAATGTTGCGGAACCTGTACCGGTCCAACCTGTCGCTTTGTTACCTTTTCCGGTTTTTCCTAAGATTGGTACTTCCGTCTTATTTTTCTCAAAGTTAGCCTCAAGGTTAATGGCTTGCATTAAGTTATAGCGCTTTCCTTCCAGAGTTACATAACACTCTGCCAATGACGCGCTAACGGTATCTTTTGCATGCATAACATTTCTTGCCATTCTTTTTGTCCTCCTTTTAGTTTACTGTCACTGTCATGTATAAGTGAGTCATGGCGTCGATAGGCTTTACCATATCAGTTACAACGATGGACTGTCTGCTATCTCCTTGTGCCACCACAAGATTGCTGGTATCAAAAGTATCAATAGCTTGTAATCTTTCCAGTTCTTTATGGTGATCTACCAGAGCACTCCAAAAACTTGTACGACCACTTTCGTTATTTTGAATCTTACCTAAAAATCTATTGTTAAAAATAAGAGCTGTATCAACTGCAATTTGGTCTAATACTCGGATGACTTGATTTCGAGAAAAATCTTTTCCTTTTTCATTTGTGTGAGTAACCAGGGTATTAATATCATCAAGCACTCTTCCACCATTACCTACTCGGTGCAAAATATATTTTCCGTTTTGCAATGCGTCTTCCAATTGTTTTTGAGTGTAATCCATTTTCACACTACACTCGCCATCGTAAATTTCATTTGTTGTAGATTTATTTACAGAACATCCTGCTTGTAAGCCAGCTACCCAGTACACCAAATCAGATACTTGTGCGTCTGAATCCGCAACGTCATTTTCAACACTTATGATACCTTCATAGTCTGCAGTGTTATACTGATGTAAAACCGTTTGAAACTTCACGCCCACTTCATCTCGTAAGCGCTTTGTAAACGCAGCAAACAGCTTTTTAATTTCTGTTGTTGTAGCTGGACAAGCAAGAATATTGAAGCTGTAGGATTCAATTTTATCTAAAAAGCTTTGATATTCAGTACCTGTTACCTCGCCGCCATTGGTACCACCGGACATTGGTGTGCCAGCATCTGCCTCTAAATTTAAACCGGGTGAAAATTTCACAAAGTCATTATCTTTGATTTCTGCTTTTGTAATTGCAATTTGCTCATCTACTACTACATTATCAAAGACTGTTTTTACGTCAAACTTTGAAGGTTCATCCACGTTGGTTGCTACAGAAATACGGATCTTATTACCTAAAGCACCGGTGCATTTTGCAGTTCCGTATTTATTAATCAACCATTTAGCTTATAAAGTAATACCCAGATTTTGCATAACAAGAAACAATCTCTGATGCCTTTCAATTTTACGCTTGGTTGGCATGGATTTTTAAGATTTTCAACGATTCATTTTGAAGCATTTCTGATGTTACCTCAAAAACATCGCCCATCCACGCCCCACTCCATTGTAAGAGGCATTTGCCACAAGCACCTCTGTCGCTGACAGCGGAGCTGACGGATGCAGAACTAACAAAGTTAATATAAGTACCTGGGAGTACTTTATTCTGAGTTGTCCAGTTTCCTCCACCTAGTGCCATTATCTCACCTTACCTCTCAAAAAATTAATAATCAATTTTTCTGTTTCTTTCACTGTATAAACGCTATATTCATCTAAAACAACGTTTAGAATGTCTACATTATCTCTAAAATCCGTTTCCGCTTTTCAAAGCTGTTGTTCTTTAAGTATGGCAGATATCATCCACTTGTTTTTCTTTCGTTTTAACTACGGCCATTTTCGCCATCAACTCCTTGCTTTATTTTGACATCTGACATGGCATTATCCAGCTTTTCACTCTCGTAGGTCACAAAATTATAATTCACAAAGCAATGCAAAACACCGTCTGCATTTTCTGTATGCATGCTTGTTCCTAAAAAGCGGTTACCGTCAGCAGAAGTGATTAGCTTTAAGCATTCTAGCAACCTCATTGATACATCAAGTATATCTCTCTGCGTTTTTAGTTTGCTGAAATAGTGCACGTCAAATGCACACAGGTTGTTTTTTCTTGAACCTAAATAGTTGTCTGTATTCGTTGTAAGGTCTGCAATAAAAAAGCAAGGCTCCTGTAAGCCTTGTTCTACCGTATCTGTATATATACTGTATTCCTCTCCAAACTCTTGAAAAAGAGAAATGGCAATTGAATCCACAATTTCATTTATCATACTTTAAATATATCCTCCATATACGGTTTTAAAAGCCTATTAATGATTCTAGGAGCAGCTGCCTCAAGCTCTTGCTCTGAAATTTTCAGCATAAACTGTCCTTTCACCCAAGAATTTTTTAACCGCTTACCTATCGCGGGCACATACCGCCCTGGCTCTTGTCTATGACCATATTCAACATAAGAAGCATAATTTACACTATTAAACACAACTATTTCATACGATGTTCCTTTTCTTGAAACCTGCATAGTGGTCTTAGTCGCAGCTTTTCCACTACTCATTGAAGACTTACCCGCCATCCATCCCCGCCGTAAAGCACCCGACTTCACCGGCGTCCTCTTAATAACCGTATTTATTAGCTGTGCCGCAAGCTTCTGCGTACATCGAACACACAGGTCATCTACACTCGCAGCCACTTTCTCTAGATTTTTTTGTAACTTTAATAAAGCTTCAAAATCAACATTACCCCATCTACTCATACTTTACGCCCACTTGTCGAATAGAGAAAGCTCTATTTCCTGATGAGTTGGATACAATGCCGGCTTACCTGAACTTTTATACTCTGTTGTTCCACCGCATTGCGTAACGACGATTTTAGAACCTTCCGGAACTTTTATTTCCGGTGCAAGAAAAAGTTTTACAGACTGTGTGATTGAGGCTACATTATCACCACTGGTAGCTGGTATGCTTTTATAAGATATTCTACAAGGTTGTCCCGTAACGATCTTTTTTTCTTCTGAGGATGATATGTGTGTAATTTCGTCAGTTTCGTATACCCTAACAAAGATATCGCACGAACCTCTGTATAAGTACTCTATCGCTTGTCTAGCTGTCACCATCTTAACCTCCTAAAAGCAATTAGGTCATCATACGGCAGAGTTCTAAGAGATTGAATCAGGATATCTTTTTTCTGTGTGGGGGTGGCTTCCGCCACAAAATTAACTTGTGTATCTCCTTCTTTTATGGATGCTACACTTTGAGCGCTCTCGCTATCTGTATCGCCATTAGAGAAACTCAACCCATACATTACTTCCCCGCACGCCATATTAACCACCGCGTAGTTCAGTTCGGGAGGAAGCTCCTTAATATTACAAAAATTAAAGATTGCTTGTATCGCAGCATCAATACTACTTTCAAGGCTATAAGAATCAACATCCTTATAGCCATATAACGCTAGTTTTTTTCTTACAGATTCCATCAGTTCTAATGCCGCCATCGTTATCAACCTTTCCTTACCCTCTGGAAATGATTCTGGCCATTGGAATTACTTTGTCATTAATAGCATTTGTACCGTCATTTACAAGTTCCCAGTTTTCAGGTTTCTTCAATTCGGCGTTTGTGGGACTATTGCTTGCTTGAGATGCTTTTTTGTATGAAATACCTGCGACAGACACAGCTGTGCGACGTCTGCTTACCAGAGAGTCTTCACCGCCATTTGTAAAGGCGTCGCGCACCATTTCATACGGTACTTTTGCACCAACATCTTCCCAGCCAAAAGCACCGTCACCGAGAATGTATGTGGTGTACAGCGTATGCTTATTCGCGGAGCCTTCCTCTTTGGTAGGCATTGCGTCATCAATAACAACGAGTTTACCATTCCATGTTGCAAGTTCAAGGTCTCTTTGAACGCCGTTTTCATCAGTATACTTCAAATGTTGTAGCAGGTTCAGGTTTTCCAAATTGGTCGCTACTGCACTATGCATAAGCGCTAAGCTAAATTTAGACTTATGGTCACCACATGCTTTTTGGATAGCAGAGTTTAATGAAGTTGCACTAATCAGCATGTCATCCGTAGTTGCGGTGTCACCGGAAGCAGAAATGTCCAGTGTGTGATTTGCTACAAAATTTTGATTTGCTTTGTTATAGTTAGTATCTTTCATTGAGAAAATACCTTCTAAGATAGCCAGCATTGTGTCTTGATCAGCTTCATTCCAGTAGTCCATGATTTGACTGCGGACATTAGCCATAAAATCAACACCGCCGGTAATATCATAGCTAAAGTCACCTTCTGTCCATGCCTTCATACGACCAAAAGTAAACACACCTTGCTCAAAAGAGGTGGTTCTTTCTTTGGTTAGTGTAGTAGCACCGTCATAGTTCTGAGGCGCCCCACCAATCAAGCCGAAATATGGAAGCGTTGCGTATACCGTTCCGGTTTGACTGTCTGTCTTAAATGTTTCAACTAGTCGGCTGTCTCTTGCGACCGCTCTTGACTGTCTCAGTCTGTTTAACTTTGGATTTTCGATCGCTTTCATGTATTTACCAAAAGCCACCGGATTAAATGTTTTTGAATCGAATTTTGCCATTTACTAAACCTCGCTTTAAATTTTATTTTCCATCATTGCACAAATATCATCGTAAGACGTTTCTGCAGTGATATTAGATAACGGAAGACCATCTCTTCCTTGCACCGGCTCAATGCCTGTGAATTTTGGTGCCTCGTTTGTTTCGAATAGAAACTTGCTGTCCTCTGCACCTTTTAGAGTTTCAATGTTCTCTAGCAGTCCTTTTACAGTACCATCTTCCTGAATCTCTGCGTTTTCTAAATCGAGCAAAGCTTTTACAGCCTTTAGATTTTTCGCTTTTGCCGACGTAAGCGCCATTGTTACCGCATGTTCAATTTTTTGCTGTTTTAACTGAGCTTCATACTTTTCTTTTGCTGCCTGATTTTCGTTTTTTAGAGTTTCAATGGTTGCTTGTAGGCTTTCCGTGTCAATTTTAGAAAGTTTATCCAGGCTAGGCATCTTTTCCTCTAACTGCTTTTTTGCTTCCTTTACAACAGAAAAATCTGTTTTAGAGACAAAGTTTTTCCCAATTTCAGTTGATACTTGTCTGTCAATATCCTCTGTGTACATATCACCTAAAATTGTTTTTAACCACTCTAACATATAAAATCCTTTCTACCGCCGTTATTTTTACTTGGCCTGTACCAATCCTGCGGTGCGCTTTCTTTCTCTCCGCGCGCAACGGCTAATTTTTTACATAAAAATAAGACCTTTTAATGTCATGTCCAGGACAATTGGGTATAAAAAATCCGCTCTGTGTTTACAGGCGGTTTCTACTCAAATAACATATGATATTTTTTTTGCAGCTCTTTTATTTTTTGGTTACATTCCATTTTTATATGGCGCGGTGTTGGTTCGTCTTTACCTTTGAGATGAGCATTAGGATTCGGATTTTCCTTATACCACTCTTCTTCTAATCGGTCATAAGTCTCACATAAGGCTATGAATTCTTTCTTATATTGCTCATACTCAGGTGTACCTTTTGCAGATTCTTTCATCATTTCTTTACCCTCCAATATTTAAAATGCAACCTTTGCTGCACCTCTTCCATCGTTGCATGGTATTCATCCATGTCAGGGTCTATTTTTCCATTAAAAGTCAATTCTCTTGTATGCGTAGTTTGGATATCTTTAAACAGGTATTTAACATCATCATACGCCATCTCTATTGTATCGTCAAGCCGTTGCATAAAGTATTCATACATATGGTCAGAAGCCATTGCAAAGTGCTCTCCGTAAGAAATAAAAAAAAGCAACATCATCCGCGCTGAAAGAAAAATATGTTTCATTTTTTGGATGATTGTGGTAAGAGTAAGAGCCTTTTAGCGTAGTTCCTTCTGTCATCGTTTCAATCAGACCAGGGAATACATTAGCGCTGTCACCTTCTGTTACCCAAACAGAGCCGTCCTTACATATAGAAATATTACGCTCATAATCTAAATCTAACACGCTGCTCTCGAATTCTCTTATCTTTTTCATTATCGCTTTTTTATCTGAATAATCTAGAACACCTATTTTTTTAGATGATTTTTTATTATTACCTTCAACATTACTTGCCCCTTTGCCTTTAACGTACTTCTCATACCACTGCTCGAATGTCATATCCGCAGGCACTCCGTAGTTTGTACCACCTGCATCTTTTGCAACTCTTTCTCCAATCTTTTCGTCAACAGCAGGAGCGGTACAGCAGCGACACCGTGTGTGATACGGCGGCGTAGTAATTCCAGGTTTTGCATCGCTCCCGTCTATCACCTTGCCGTCCATCGCCCCACAAGTACTACAAGTGTGTCCGTCAAGAGTTCCGACAATTTCCAGCTTATCAACACCTATTTCTTTAAAGCTGTCTTGCTGAGCCGCATTAGCAAAATAAGCAGATTCTGTTTGAACCAATGCGACTGCCCTATTTTTACTTACGTCAAATCGTTCTGAAAGCCGTTTAGCAAGTTTTTCAACAGGCTCACCACGTATCAAAGCTTGTGTAAGGCCAGTATGCAGCTCATTTACCAGCTTTGTTCTATTACTCCAAATTCGTTTGCTAAAATCACGACCGTCGTCTGCCCACGGCTTTGATAGCACTTTGTTGATACGGGCTGTGTCTAACTTTGTAAAACTACTTCCCAAACCAAGACCTTTTTGTATTTCAAAAATAGAGTGATAGTATCCGCTCTCGTAGATATCACGTAGTACATCATCAAGGTCATCAAGCTGATTTCCAAACACAACTTCGGCGTGTTGTTGTAGTTGAATTTGCAGTGACTCTAAGCGACTAATATGTACCCTCGCACTAGCATTTTTTAATTGCTGTACCCATTTGCCGTTTATATTATTTTCCTCGCCATGCTTGATATAGTCGTCTAGGGTCCACTTTAACTCTTGTAGCTCTTTGCTATTGAGCATGCGTTTGGACTCTGCATAAGTAACTTTGTTATCTTTCGCAAAGCGGTTATACCAAGTATCAATATCCTTTTGAATCTGAACGATAGCTTTTTGATACTCTCTTTCTAATATTTTCTGATACATATCAGCCTTTTTCAGTTCTGATTCTGTGACTTGCTCAAACCGTTTTCTCCAATACTCACTATTGCTCATCAGTTAAACCCTCATGCTCAGATTGCTTTGCAAAGGCGTTGCTATACAGATCTTCTTGTACTTCTTGTTGTTCCTTCTTAAGCTGCTCCAATTCTGCGTCCACATCTTCAACAAACGGGTGCTTGGAAAGAATTGTTTTTCGACTGATTTGCCCTTCGGATTTTTGACACTGGTCAATAAGCTCCGCGTTATTCATTAGAACATTTCGGTTAAAAATAATGCGAATATCTTCATGAGAATAATCGCCCTGCCCCGAATTTTTCAAATGTGCATTTATAAACCATAGAAGTTGTTCCATGCTTGCTCTGAACTCCGACTCAATGCCCGTTGCATCTATATCGATGTCAGAATACATTGACATAATATTCCATCTGATTCGGATTTCCTGACATTCTATCGTCTTTGGCGTCATACCCTTGAGCATTTTCAATCAAGGCTTTCTTAAAAATGTCAACAATAGCTTTGTAATTCTCGCAGTTAACGTCAACAGATAGAGTTCTAACATCTCCACCCGGTCTGTCATCTGTGTTTACAACCTTTACAGCTCCATATGTCGCAAGTTTTTGCCGAAACTCTCCAAGGTTCTCTCCGTCATAGTTAACCAGAACCATGATGCTGTTTCGAGGGTCCTCCTCTAAGTTGTTTTCAAATGTGGAATGCATTAAATTAATTCCGTCTTGCAGTGATTTTACTGCTTTAATAAGCGGCTGCTCTTTACTATTTCGCTTAAAAGGAATAATTGGAATTGTACTCCATGTAAAGTTTTTGTCTCCTACTGTTAAATACGGTTCGAAGGCAACTTCTTCCGGTGTTAGTATCCCACTTTTAAGTAAATAATTATATTTTCCTTCTTTTGTGTACACTTCTACATGTTCCTGAATAGACGGTGAGTTTCCGTCATATAAAACGACTTCATATAATCTAAGAACTGCATCAAGTCTTGTATGTTCTGAATCTTGCCATAACGGCCGGATTTCATAACTTTCAAAACGCTTAAAATTCAATTCTCCTGCCTGGTTGTAGTAGACATAAAGCCATCCTATTCCACCGTTAAAGCTATCTTCTGCAATATTTTTTAGGGTAATGTCCCACCGGCTATTGAATAGTTTTCTGAGTATCTTTGCATAGGTCTTATTTTTCGTATCGAAGCTAAAAGGCTTTGCAAAAGAGTAATTGACCTTTTGGTTTACCATTCTTGCGTATTGATTATCTACGATTCGATTATTTGGAAGATTCTTAACCTCTCTTAAATTGCCGTCCTCATCTATGGTGGTTCTCTTACGCAATATGATGTCGTGATCCCCACCATAATACCGCTCTCCGGTTATCTGCCATTGACGTTCTACCGAATTGCGCCACTCTAAAATCTCACGTTGCAAAAATTGCAGATCAGTCAAGCGATTTTTGGCGCCTGTTTCTATGATGTGATTAATTCTGGTCGTTTCTGTTTCGCCCGATATTAGATTAAATATTATTTTTCTCACCCCTTTTTAATCAAAGCTAAATGTGCTTGATTTAAAAGCCGCTCTCACAAAGTACCTTAAATCATCCATAGTATGGTCGTTTTCTTTTAACACTGCGTCTGCTGTCTTCTTTTCATCCCAGCAATACAACCCGAATTCTCTAATGCAATCCGCACAACAATCATTTATTTTTATTTTCTCTTGTTTCAGTACTGTTGCTACTTCTCTGATTCCATCTATAACTGCATTGTTTGCTTTTTCAACTTGGAATCTCCCATGCTTACGAATGCATGCGATAAACGAAGCTGCTGACGGATCCACTATTACCTTTGATATCGGTAAATAACCTTTTCCTTCTTCCTTTTGAACCAACCTTTCCAATTCCTCGTAGTGCTCCTCATCGGTACGTTGATATTTCATTTTTCTGCCATCATAATAGCTTTCTTTCACTCTGTACCATACTCCCAAGCTTCGCCCCCACAATCCCATAGAAGTCGGATTACAAGTGCCATAGTCTATAGATACCATATACCTGTCATACACTCTATGAATTGTCGGAACAACATGCTTAACTTTGTCAAACACCGAATATACAAGCCCTTCTGCTACCACCCATAGCCCACGGATAAACCTATCATAGAAAACACCGGAATACATATTTTCATAACGTTTTTTTACCTTCTCAGATAAACTTTTGTTGTCTTCCATAGTGAAATGTAGATATAAAGCGTTTTTCTTCTTATGCTTTTGTATCCACTCCTTATAGAACCAGTGTTCTGGGCTGTCGGGGTTGCAGTTGAACCAAAATTTTGACCCTTCCACAGAACATCTTGCCAAAGCTTGTTCTACAAAAGAGCGCGGCATCAAAGCAACTTCATCAAACATAACCCCTGCTAAGGTCATACCTTGTATCAAAGCTGCCGAACCTTCATCTTTACCACCAAACAAATAATATTTATTTACTCTGCCATCAAGAGAAACCACCATTAAATTTTCACTTTTTCTCTCTGTGATTTTACATAGCCCCTCAAATAAAGTAGGCAACTGCGTTATAACATTTCGCCGCAAACTTTCAATTGTTTTTCCACATATGGCAAAGGTCTTTCCGTTAAAGCAACTACAGGACCACAAAATAAAACCAATTGACATAGACACCGTTTTACTGGAACGTATAGAACCATCGCATATAATTGCGTCCTTATCCTTATACCTTTCTGTCTGCCACCATGTCATTGTCAGCAATGACCTCGGACTAAACACCGCATACTTCATCTTCGTCTATCCCTTCCATAAGCTGTACACTGTCCTTCATTTTTTCAATCAAGTTGTTTTCAGCGGTTTCCTGCGCCCGATTACTATCGAACATCCCCAAGTGCCGTCCTATCTTTTCCAATGCGTCTAACTTACTGTTAAGCCGTATCTTTACACCGTCTTTTCCGGCTTCGATACTTGCAACAGCTCCTATTTTATCCCTTGGTATATCTGCGGTATCTTTCGGGATAACATATCCATTATAGACACCTACAAAGTCTGTTATTTTAGCAAACCCTATGGTTGCAAGCTCTCTTAGGACATCCTCTTGACGAATGCTCGTTCTCTCTTGCAATTCTTTTTGCTCTTTTTGCATGTATTTTTGAATGTCAACATTTGTCAACAATCTCTGTCCAATAGAACGCGCTGTTTTCTCGCTGTATCCTGCTCGCATAGCGGCTTGTGTTGCATTCAAATCTATAAGATACTCATCCACAAATTTTTTCTGCTTTTCTGTTAATTTAGGCATCTACAAGTTTCACCACCTCACCACCCTATTACCATTTTCCTGAATTTATTAAATACTCTATTCGCTCAATTGCTTTTAAATCTGGCGGTACATGTCGTTTTATAACACGAACCTTTTCTGCTTTTCCGCTTTTTCCTGCAATTGCTTCTCGTTCCTCTATTTCATATCCCAAAGCCTTTTTTAATAAAGCCTCTTTTAAATCCTGTTTAACATCTTTATTACTTTTTGCCATTGATTTAACCTCTGAATTATCTTATAATCAAAGGGATAGTTGCTCGAGCGCAAAACTATCCGTGTCAAAGGTCCGTTCTTTGGCATGAAAATAGCGGGGGTGTGCCAGCACCTCCGCTATTGCTTTTTACCTGTATATTCTTCGTATCTTTTTATAATTACATCGACATATTGAGGGTCCTTTTCCATAATATATGCTTTTCTTCCACTCTGCTCACATGCAATCAGAGTTGTACCAGACCCTCCAAACAAATCTAGAACAATGTCATGCTTTTGTGTGCTGTTCATTATTTGATATTGGATTAGACTAACCGGTTTCATTGTTGGGTGCTCTTCATTTTTTTGAGGTTTGTCAAACTCTAGCACTGTACTTTGCTTTCTATCACCATACCATTTATGGCTTTCTCCCTCTACCCAACCATACAAACACGGCTCGTGAATCCACTGATAATCTTGTCTTCCTAAAACAAAAGAATTTTTTTTCCATATTAAACACTGACGAACTTGCAAATCAACTTCTTTTAATGCAGCTCTCACTGTATATCCTTCTGATTCAGCATGCCATATATAAAACGGAGCTCCTTTTTTTAAGACAGCTTTTGCACATGCAAAAGCATCCTTTAAAAAACTTTTAAATCTTTCGTCGTCCATACAGTCGTTTTGAATTTTTAATCTTTCTTTTGTTTTACCAATATAATTTACATTATACGGTGGATCTGTTTGAAGTAAGTCTGCATACTGATCTCCCATCAATTTTTGTACATCCTTTATGTTAGTGCTGTCTCCACACATAACTCTATGTTTTCCCAATTGATAGACTTCTCCAGTCTGTGCTTTGGGAGGTCCAGAGATATCAAAATGAATATCTTCTTCACTATCTTCAATTTTAAATATTTCGTCTGAGATATTAAACCCAAACTCTGACATATCAATATTTAATATATTTTTTAATTCATCTTGTAGTAAATCAAAATCCCACTCTGAAAACTCTGAGACTTTATTATCAGCTAATCTAAACGCTTTTACTTGCTCTTCTGTCAAATCATCCGCTATAATGCATGGGACTGCTCCAATACCAGCCTTAACTGCAGCTTTATACCTTGTATGTCCCGCAATAATTTCACTGTTTTTATCCACTATAATAGGTACTTTAAAACCAAATTCTTGGATAGATTGGAGTACTGCATTGACAGCTTTATCATTCTTTCTAGGGTTAGTAAGATAAGGATTTATGTCTTCTATTTTTATTTGTTTAATTTCCAATTTTTAACCTTTCTATATCAAAAGTAAAGAGCCATGCTGTTTTGCATAGCTCTTTTCAAGTTTTATATCCGTTTGTTCAGTTTATACTATACCACACTATCTATATGACATTCTATGACATTTATCGCTTTCTTATGAAGCCGATTAATTTGTCTCCAAGTATAATTCATTTGTACCGCAATTTGTTCAAACGTCCACCCATTTATGTACCGATATCTTAATAACAGTCTAAGTGCATCACTCTCCACCGTATGGATCGCTTTTTCAATGTCTAACTTTGCCTCGCACCAGTCATCAATTCTTATACCGATCTTTCTTTCATATTCTTCCAGCTTTTCTACAGTTGACTGCACTTTATCGCTTTCATTCGTACCTTTTGGCATGTCGCTGTATGTAGGAGTTATCTTAGTTCCAAGAGAAAATATCTCGCTTTTCTCACGTAGAAGTTGAGTAATTTCTTTATCTATTTGTTTATACCTTTTCAAAAACTTTACTTTTTCTTGATATGTCATTTTCTTCTTTTCCTTTCTGCAATATCTGCTATAACTGAAATAACACAGAACACTAACACCGTGCCTGATATAACTGCACCTGTTAAAAAAGCCCACCAATGCTGCAAAACCGTGATAAACGGCAAGTTTACAGCTAAGATAATTGTCGTTACTAGGAAAATGATAGAAACTATAACGCAGAAAAGGGTTACAATGCTTTTAGTTTCCATCGGTTTTTCCTCCTAAATCGATTTTTAGTTCTTCTTTTAAGATTTTATCCACATGATACCAGTAAAGTTCGTCATTCATATGCTCCCTGAACATCTCCGTTACTGTATCAAGAAACTTTATTAAGCGCTGCTGTCCGAAACCAAAATTTCTATTTAGATTAATGAGTGACACTTTAAGTATCTGCGCTATTAACTCTTTGCTCTGCTTTTCTCTTTCTTTGCTTACAATTTCCTTAATAGAATTTTGCATTTGTTTTGTTAATATTTGTTTGGCTGGTATCCTTGCTTTCATACTTTACACCACACTATCTCTCAGCTATATCATAATACGCTCCTTGCGCTATATCTAAAAGATTAGACACATCGTACTTGTCCATTCCAAAAACTTGAGTTGCGAACAAGTCAATGAAAACCTTCCTATAGTATCCACAGCTTTCGAACTCATCGCACAGCCCGCCTCGATACTCGCATTTTGGAACCAATAAATCTTTTAAGTACGGACATACTTTCAAAATCTCATCCTTTATCAGTTCCATCGTTTCTCTCGTCTGCTTGTCCGCCTGCGCACATAACCTCATATATGGATAGAAATTAAAGCCTGTGCGTTGATCTCCATAATATGTGTTACTATTTCATCCTGTCTCGCCGCACATCTATCGTAATCTTTTTGCCTATCATTTCTTTGCGATTTCACATAGTGCTCAACTCCATGTTTATGCCTTACTAGATGAACTGATACATAGTAAGGAATCTGCATTTTTATTGTGAACATCAGCGTTCTAATCGGACTATGTTCTGACTTTAAAATCTTTTCTTTTCCACTCATCTGTGGAAGAGTATCTGAGTCTTTCCACTGTGCCTAGTGCTAGCTTCTTGCAGCGTAGCCAGTCAGCATCACTTCGGTATCTTAAAATCTCTACTTGCATTTTCATTCCTCTAAAATTATATCAATTTTTAATCTCGGTTATGATTTTTTCAACTTGTTTTTATCTC
>SCPN01000561.1_pt1 | contig 51201 bp, 54 predicted proteins | sample 6106831 | NCBI WGS metagenome assembly SCPN01 (sample SAMN10720447, study PRJNA508395) | human gut metagenome | isolation source: Participant 1, 0 month | reverse complement strand
TGTTCCGGAACTGATCTTCTATGGATTATTCCAGAAGAATATTGTAGAGGGTATGACAGCGGGAGCTGTGAAAGGATAATTATTAACAAAAAGAAAAGGAGACTTATATTATGAGCAATGTATCAGGATTATTTAAAGATTTGACAACTGTAAAAAAAGCCAGAAACGGAAGACTTGCCAGCTGGGATCAGAGAGGTAAGAATCAGGATTATTGGGAAATCCCGGCAGGCGAGACAATCTCTCTTGGAGAAGTGGAAGGACCTGGATGTATCACACATATCTGGATGACTTCTTCCTGCAGAAAAGTAGTAAACGCCATTCTCTTGATCCGGTATTAAATGCTTCAGCAGCTCCGGTTATGGAGATTCATCCGGCACTTGGAGTTATCTGGGATGATTATGATCCATTCTATTATAGAAAAGTTCTGATCAAGATTACATGGGATGATCAGGATACACCAAGTGTACTTGCACCATTGGGAGATTTCTTCTGTATTGGTAACAGTTATCCGGGCAATTTTTCTTCGCTGCCATTTAATGTTTCGCTGAAACCAGAAGAAGCAGGAAGATATGGAGCTCCTTGTTCTGTGTCATGCTATTTCCCAATGCCTTTTAATAAAAAAGCAAAAATTGAGATTGTAAATGAAAACGAACTTCCGTTTATTTTATATTTCAATATTGACTATGAAATGTATAAAGAGCCACTGGATGAGAATACAGCATATTTCCATGCAAGCTGGCACAGAGAAAATCCTTGTCAGGGCTGGGGACCAGACCTTCAGACAAACTGTCCGGAAGTTAATAATGTAACCAATTTTAAAGGTGAGAATAACTATACGGTGCTTGACGTAGAAGGAACGGGACATTATGTAGGATGTAACCTTACTGTAAAACACTACCAGGGAAGCTGGTGGGGAGAAGGAAATGATATGTTCTTCATTGATGGAGAGGAATACCCGTCATTAAATGGTACAGGAACAGAGGATTATTTCAATCATGCATGGGGAATGCAGAAAAATGCATATCCATTCTTTGGAACAATTGTACATGAAAGTGATACGGATGGATTCCAGGTATCTTATCGTTTCCACATTACAGATCCAGTAAGATTTGAGAAGAGTCTGAAAGTTACGATTGAACATGGACATGCGAACCATCTGTCAGATGACTGGAGTTCAACGGCATACTGGTATCAGACACTGCCAACAGCAAAACCAATTACGATTCTTCCTGTAGAAGAGAGAATTCCAAATGTACCGGTACTTCCAGAACGTAATCTTCAGATGCCGGAATTAACAGAAGAAATGAAAGAAGCAAGAGAATCATGGGCAAAACGCTGGGAAGAGTATAAGCCTGCAAGAGAAGAACAGTTCAGAATTAAAGAAAATAAGGCCCGCCGGGAATCAAAGCTTAATACTGAATTTGCAAAGAAACTTCGTGAAGAATATAAGTAATAATATCGGAGGCACAATATGTCAAAAGAACTGATGATTGAAAGAATAGAAAAAGCCCAGAAAGAAATTGAAGCAAAAAGAGAAACCGTACAGCAGGGAAAATTTCGTCAGGACTATCATTTTATGGCAGAAACCGGATGGATCAATGACCCAAATGGGTTGATATATTTTAAAGGAAAGTATCACTTTTTTTATCAATATAATCCATATTCCGGATTTTGGGACTGTATGCACTGGGGACATGCTGTCAGTGAAGATATGATTCATTGGGAGTATCTGCCATTAGCGCTTGCACCAAGTGAAGTATATGATGATCATTTGAAGGGGGGCTGCTTCTCCGGCAGTGCGATTGAACATGATGGAAAGTTATTCCTGATCTATACAGGAACCTGTAATAATGGAAATGGGTTTGAACAGGCACAGTGTATCGCATATAGTGAAGACGGAATCCACTTTGAAAAATATGAAGGGAACCCGGTGATCACAGCACCGGAAGGTGTTCCAACAGATCTGTTCAGGGATCCGAAAATATGGAAACACGATGATACCTATTATGTAGTCTGTGGAGCAAGCAAAAATGGATTTGCACAGGCAAGACTGTATAAATCGACAGATATGTTCCACTGGGAATTTGTCAATGTCCTTGCAGAGAGCAGAGGCGAATGGGGCTATATGTGGGAGTGCCCGGATTTTTATCCGGTAGGAGATAAATATGTGTTGATGTTCTCTCCGATGGGAGGAAAAGAGCGTACCAGTGTTTATCTGGTGGGAGATTTTGACTATGATACCGGAAAATTTTTCTATACAATTTCAGGGGAAATTGACTGGGGATTTGATTATTATGCACCACAGTCATTCCTGGCACCGGATGGCAGAAGGATTCTGGTAGGATGGGAGAATGCATGGGATTGGATGCCATTTTGGAAAGACTGGGGTCCGACATATCAAGAAGGCTGGTGCGGATTCTATAACATTCCGAGAGAGGCAGTATTAGCAGAAGATAATACATTAAAGTTTATTCCTGTAAAAGAATTACAGAATCTCCGGAAGAATTAGCAGGAAGAAGCGGATATTCTGATAAAAGAAGACGAGAAAAAAGAACTTCGGAGTGGCTGTGTTTATGAAACGGAAATGCGGATAAATCTGAAAAAATCAACTGCAGACAAGATTAATCTGAACTTAAGAATGTCACAGGGAAAGAAGACAGAGATCCTATTTGATCTGAAGAGAGCGGAAGCATATTTTGACCGTAATAATTCCGATGGCTGGAGTAAAGGAGTCGCAAGATGTCCATTGAATTTAATGGGCAAAGAGCATCTGGATATTCATATTTATTCTGACAAAATTTCATTAGAAATATTCAGCAATGATTATCAGAATAATTTTTCTTGTAATATATATAATGTGGATGATGCTCAGAAAAATGAAGTGAAAGCAATTGGCGGAGATCTGGTTATTGAAAGCATTCGGTCATGGGAACTTGAAAAGACAATGAAATAATTATTCTCTCTCTGAAAAGGAATAACAAACCAGATTAGCAAAGGTTTGTTATTCCTTTTTGCATATTATTTATCTAACTTAAGTCCCGCCAGTGCCTGGGCAAATGCGTTATTCACCGGTTCGTCATTTTGCTGCTGCTGTTTCTTCAGATATTTCTGGACATCGCGCTTAGATACGCCGGCACCTTCTTTGGCACGACGGTTCTTGAATGCTTCCAGCTTCTCTTTGTAGCCGCAGGAGCATACAAATGTCTCACTGTCCCCCTTTTTGATCAGTTCCATCTTCTTGTGACAGTTCGGACATCTTGCATTGCTGGTGCGTGCGATCGTCTCGCGGTAGCCGCATTCACGGTCCTGACAGACCAGCATGCGGGAGTTCTTGCCTTTGACAGAGAGCATACGCTTGCCGCAGCGCGGGCATTTTGTATTAGTCAGGTTATCGTGACGGAAAGTTCCGTCGGAAGTCTTGATATCCCGAATTAATTCTTTGGTGTAGCTTTCGATATCTTTGATAAATACCTGTTCTTTGTGTGTTCCTTTGGCAATCTTGGCAAGTTCCATTTCCCAGGAAGCGGTAAGCTCCGGTTTTTTCAAATCTTCCGGGACTAATTCCAGAAGCTGTTTTCCTTTGGATGTCAGAAGAATCTCATTTCCCTTCTTTTTCAGCAGGAAAGAGTGGAACAATTTTTCAATGATATCGGCTCTTGTCGCTACGGTTCCGAGTCCGCCGGTTTCACCGAGAGTTTTTTTCATCTTATTATCATCAGAAGACATATAACGTACCGGATTCTCCATGGCGGACAGAAGTGTCGCTTCTGTAAAACGGGCGGGAGCTTTGGTCTTACCGCTTGTGATATTCGTGCGTGTGACAGTCAGGGTGTCGCCTTTGTGGAGAACAGGAAGTGCCTGCTCTGAAGCCTTTAAGTACATATCATTATTTTGGAAATCTTCTCCAAAATCTTCAGAATCTTCATAATCCCCGTAAGCATCATACTGTGAAGCAGAGGAACCGGAAGATGCAGCATCGGCATATACGGCCTTCCATCCGGCGGCTTTGATGACCTTTCCTTTTGCAGTAAATGTTTCACCTGCGGCTTCAGCTTTTAGTGTAGTCTGCTCATATTCAAATGCCGGATAGAGGACGCTGATAAAACGGCGTACGACCAGATCATAGATCTTGCGTTCATTGTTCGACATATGTTCCATCTGGACATATTCTTCCGTCGGGATGATCGCATGATGGTCGCTGACTTTTTTATCATCTACGAAGGTTTTGCTTGTCTTAAGCGGTTTCTTTAAGAGCTCCGGAATATATTTCTTATAAGGTCCGATATTGCAGGCTTTCAGGCGTTCTTTGATCGTTGGCACAATGTCCGTACCGATATAGCGGGAGTCTGTTCTTGGATAGGTGAGGACTTTGTGGTGTTCGTACAGACTCTGCATGATATTCAATGTCTCCTTTGCGGAGAAGCCAAAGCGCTTATTGGCATCGCGCTGTAATTCCGTCAGATCATAGAGGCCCGGGGAAGGTGTCCGTTTGGATGAGGTATGCACATCCGTCACGGTAAGTGTCTGGTTCTTTAATTTTTTATCAAGGCCGGTTATCAGCTCTTTGTTAAAGGAGCGCAGGGAACCGCTTTTCTTTTGCTGCCATGTCCATGTGACGATAGAAGCCATAGTGCCGACAGAACCACCGGTAACAGAAGTTGTACAACGCAGTCCATAATAATCTTCCGGTTTAAATGAACGGATCTGCTGTTCGCGGTGTGCGATCATGGCAAGTGTCGGTGTCTGTACACGTCCGCAGGAGAGCTGGGCGTTATACTTGCAGGTCAATGCACGGGTGGCATTGATCCCGACCAGCCAGTCTGCCTCTGCGCGGCTTCTTGCGGCATGATATAAGTCGTTGTACGCACGACCGTCCTTCAAGTGGGCAAACCCTTCTTTGATCGCTTTATCGGTAACAGAGGAGATCCACAGACGGCGGATCGGCTTATGACAGCCGGATTTGTCCAGGATCCAGCGGGCAACCAGTTCTCCCTCACGTCCGGCATCGGTGGCAATGATGATCTCAGAGACATCTTTCCGGAAAAGCTGTGTCTTTACATTATGGTATTGTTTGGATGTCTGTTTGATCACGACGAGCTCCCATTTCTTTGGAACCATCGGGAGATAAGACATATCCCAGGCTTTGAACTTTTTATCATATTCTTCCGGTCTGCTAGCGGACCAGATACGAAAGTGCCCAGGTGACGATATAATTGCTGCCTTCGATCGCACCGGAAATGTTCTTGTGACAGCCGAGAACACGGGCGATATCGCGGGCAACAGATGGTTTTTCTGCCAGTACGAGTGATTTCATATATATATACTCCTTTCAGATATAGAAAAACCTCGAAAACATGATGTTTCCGAGGTTATATAAGAGGCGCCAACCAGATTTGAACTGGTGATAGAGGTGTTGCAGACCTTTGCCTTACCACTTGGCTATGGCGCCATGCCTTACGTACTGTTAAGTATAACAAATACGTAAGATGAAGTCAAGAAAATCTGTATGTTAAAATCCAAGATCTTCATTTACCAGAATGACTTTGATGCGCTGCGGTGTCTTGGAATATCTGGTGATCAGGATCTGACAGCAGATCGTATCCGGTGTTTTGCAGTCGAAACAGGCACCTGTTTTGCAACAAGGAGTGCTCAGGTTGAAACGCTGTGCGTTGATCGGCGCGGCTTCATTTCTTGCACGGGACATGGCAGAATCTACATCGCGTGTAACTTTATTCATTCCGATGATCATCAACACATTCCGTGGTCCGGCAGCGATAGAGGATACACGGTTGGAATGTCCGTCGATATTGATCATAATTCCATCTTCCGTGATCGCATTTGCACTGGTCAGGAAGTAATCACAATCATATGCCGCAAGCTCGATCTTGCGCTTATCTTCCGGTGTCGGTGCGGTATCGCGGTTGTATACCTGATAATTTCCCTGACAGACAGCTTCTTTTAAGCCGATCTCATTGACAGACATGGAACCGCCCCAGGAGATGCTGTTTCCTTCCGGGATTAATTCCAATGCTTTCTTCAGAGCCTCTTCTTTGGAGTCTGTATAATAAGCTTCCATGTTGCGGGCTGTAAGTTCTTTTACAATCTTTGCGCCTAACATCTGGTTTCGTTTGATTCGATTCTGATCCATAATGAATCCCTCCCTCGTTTATGTTGTTTAGATATTTCTACTTGAAATTATAACACAGATTCAGGTCCGTAGTCTTTGAAATCATGCAGAAGTTGAGGGGATGATCATTTATATACTGCGCTTTTCCAGTCTTAAAATATAAAAAGAAAGCATGATGTTTGTCCGGTTCTCATTGGTCAGGATATCATAATCCAGAAGTTCTTTTATCTTATTCAGTTTATACGACAGCGTATTCTTATGACAATAAAGTGCATCTGCGGTATGGATGATACTACAGTCATGATCAAAGTAGACTCCAGGATATGCAGATAATCGGTATGATGCACAGCGTCATAGTCAAGAATCGGGCCAAGTGTGGAGTTCAGGAAATCCAGTTGTCAGAGATTGATTGTGGATATCGGCCAGAAGTTTGTATACACAAGCTTATCGTACCTCAAGGAAGTTCTTTGGGAGAGCAGTTTTGGTGAGCTGATAGGCGGTAAATGCGGTCTCGTAAGAGCGGTGAATGTCTGTAAGCTGCGAGACCGTAGTTCCGATCCCGACATAGACATCGGAGTTATTCTGACAGACATCGTAGAGCTTCTGAGATATATCGTTTACAGATTCACCGGCAAACAATACGATCAGATGCTTCCCTTCTTCATATACGATCCCTTTAGACATGAAATAACGGATCTTCTTTCCAGCTGTTCCAGGTAAGAATTACCGGAATCACTGTCATAAGTGTGGCAGCTGATTATGAGGACAGTATAGTTCATGTCGCGGAAGAATCCATTGCTTTCCAGAGGATTCAGATAGGAGTCTCATTCTCGGGTAATAGATCGCATTTTTCAAAGCAGCGGCAAGACTGGTCTCGCGGTGTTCGTTTTTTAATAGAATCTCAGAAAAGATCCGCATGATATCAATGAACGGAGTGTCCCAGGAAGTGGAGAACAGCGGAAGCTGTATTTCATTGCAATAGTCGATAATCTCCTGGGAAAATGCAGGACGCGATTTTACAGAGATGATCAGTCCGCTGGCGTGTGCGTCTTTCAATGACTTTAAGAACTCTTTCAGCCAGTCCTGAGAGGTAAAATTCAGACCGGAGTTAAAGATTAGTTCATCACCGTGGAGCAGATGGGAGAATTCACCCTGTTCGACGGTATGGATCCAGGTTACTTCTTTATCATAAAAACTATTGGTATGAAGGATGACATCAAATTGGTTGTTAATTGCTTCATACAGGGACTGTAATTTAATTGCCATAAGTGTGGTCCTCCTGATATATGTTGATCAGAGTATAGATATATTTTATCATAATTGTGTGCGACACACAATTTATAGAATAAAATCTGTCGATTAAAACTATATTCATAGTGAATTTCATATGATATATTGTATGAGAAGTACAAAAGAATGAATATTCAACCCCGAAAAATGTGCTTCTAAAAAATCCATTCTCTAGATTTTTAAAAGACTAGGCTCTCTGGCAAATGCCAGAGAGCCTTTTCCTGTAATGCGTTTGATGGTGTAGGTTCTAATGGATTAAGGTCCGAATCTGCCAGGTAGTGAAAAATCTGTACACATCAACTATTGATTGCTCATTTCACTAGAACAGTCTGGTGTTCACGTTTGTGACGGCTCTTTCGATATTCAGTAGGAGATATTCCATGATATTCTTTAAATATTTTTGAAAAGTAAGAAGGAGAATTGAATCCACAGATCTGACTGATATAGTCTACAGACCAGTCAGAGGTGAAAAGAAATTCTTCACTCTGGGTGATGCGAAAATCCAGTATATATTTTTTTAATGGAACACCCATCTGCTTTGAAAAAAAAAAATCTCTGAGAGATAGGAGCGATTCAGGCCCAGTTTGTCTGCAATATATTGAACAGTCAGATCCCGTCCGTAGAAATCTTCTACAATGGAAATTGCCCGTTGGACATGACTTTCCGAATTTTGACGACTTTTTCTTTCTGGAAGTTCTTTGGAATCTTCGATAAATGTACCGACTTTTGAAAGAAGGAGAAGAAGGATTCCATTCGTATACAGATCATTTTTTGTATTGTTATTTTTTATGGAAATCAGAATATCGAGGAGATCTTTAATCTCTTCAAAGATTTCTGTAGAAAGTTCCTTGGTAAGTGAGGGGTAACCGAATCCAAGACGATGCATGAAATATGGTGCAAGTTTACCATTGAAACCGACCCACGAATATGTCCAGGGATCTTCCTTATCGGCCTGATAGAAGACCATCTGATCTGGTTCGACCAGAAAGAGTTGATTTTCTGTAATCTGATATTCTGTTTTATTTACTACAAGGCGCCCTTTACCGGAAAGAACGAAATGCATAAGATAATAAGGTCTTGTTCCAGGGCCATAGGAATGAAGTGGAAGACATTCTGAGTGACCACAGAAACGAAGTTTTATATCATTCCAGTTGGTGTCTCTGTATAGATTTAATTTTTCTATTTCCATATAAACTCCTTTCAGCGATGTGAATATCCGACAAAATTTATAAATTACCAAACAAAAGTGACTAACATGATAATAAGATTATAGTATATGATATCAATGTAGACAAGAGAAAGAAAAGACAAAAATAATCTAAAAAATCAGACACGAAACGAATCGATTCAAAATCACAGAAAAAGAAAAAGCTATAGTTATGAGAAAAAAGTCAGTTTGCAAAAAGTGACCTGTATTTTGTGCACCCGAAAATAATATAGAAAGGTAAGGGAAAAGATATGTTAGAATTTGCAAAAACACCACCGAAAGGATGGAATAGTTGGGACGTGTATGGAGCGTCTGTCACAGAAGAGGAAGTAAAAAGAAATGCAGATATTATGGCAGAAAAGCTTAAAGTATATGGATGGGACTATGTTGTCGTAGATATTCAATGGTATGAGCCGGGGGCTGAGTCTGCAGCATATCGTAAATTCGCAGATTTGAAAATGGATGAATACAGTCGTGTACTTCCGGCCGAAAATCGCTTTCCAAGTTCGGCAGATGGGGCAGGATTTGCGCCACTTGCGGAGTATGTACATAAACTTGGCTTGAAATTCGGTATTCATATTTTGAGAGGAATACCAAGACAGGCTGTTCACGGAAGAATGCATATCAAAGGTACGGACAAAACAGCAGATCAGATTGCTGTTAACAGCATTTGTCCATGGAATTCAGATATGTATGGAGTGGATATGTCAATTCCGGAAGGACAGTTATATTATGATTCTCTTATGGAACTGTATGCTTCATGGGGAGTTGATTTCATTAAGGTAGATGACATTGCATATTCAACGATTTACAGAGATTCTCATAGAAAAGAGATTGAAGGTATTCGAAAGGCCATTGATAAAACGGGACGGGAGATTGTACTTTCCCTTTCACCGGGACCGGCAAGACTTCAGGATGGAAGCTTTCTCCAAAAGAATGCCAATATGTGGAGACTTACAGACGATTTCTGGGATGAGTGGGAATTGCTCTATGATATGTTCGATCGTTGTAATTATTGGTCGCCATTTATCCGTAAAGGAAACTGGCCTGATTGCGATATGCTTCCGCTTGGACATATTGGAATCCGTTCCGGTGAGCGTGGAAAGGCAGACCGTATGACTTGCTTTACGAAACCGGAACAAAAGACAATGATTACATTATGGTCTATCTTCCAGTCGCCACTAATGTATGGCGGGGAACTGGCTGATCTGGATGCCTGGACTCTTTCACTGCTGACGAATACAGAGGTAAATGAAATGCATCGCACATTGGAAGGACAGAGACAGGAGTACAGAGATGATGAATGGATCGTCTGGTCCGGTGAAAATAAGGAAAGTACATATATTGCAATCTTTAACGTATCAGATGAAAAGAAAGAAATTCCAGGTAAATTGACAGAGCGATATCTTCGAAAAGATGCAAAAGAAATCTGGTCAGGAAAAAAGGTAACAGAAGGAACAGAAGAAGTAGAAAACCATGGCTGTGTACTGTATCAGATGAAAAGAATATGATGAACGTTAGATAGGAGGAATGAAGTGATGGACACAATAGGGAAGAAACTTGGTCTGAAAGAGAAGATGGCCTATGGCTGTGGTGATGCGGCAAGTAATATTATCTGGGCATCTACGGGAACGTTCTTAATGTTCTATTACACTGATGTGGTAAATATCAATGCGGCAACAATTGGAGTCATTTTTCTGATTGCCAGGGTGATCAACGCAGTTGTTGCACTTCTTACCGGATGGCTGATCGATAATACGCATTCCAAATACGGAAAGGCAAGGCCATGGCTTTTGTGGTTTGCTGTTCCGTTTGGAATCGTAACATTTGCAATATTTGCAGTTCCGGATGTAGCAAAGCTGTACCAGATTATTTATGTATTCATTGCATATAATGCAATGATGAGCGTCTATTCTCTGATTAATATTCCATATGGATCTATGGCTACAATGATGACCAAAGACCAGTATCAGAGAACACTGTTGAATATCTTCCGTCAGTTGTTTGCACAGATTGCGAGTCTTCTTGTTACAGCAGGAACTCTTCCACTGGTAGACTTTATAACGGAATATGTGGGGGCGAGAAAAGCATGGAGTATCGTATACGGAATATTTGGTGTCATTGGCAATTTGTTCTTCCGGCGTTTCTTGCAGGATGTAAAGAGAGAATTCATGAAAATGAAGAGACGAAGACAGAAAAGATTCGTGTTGTTGACGGAGTAAAAGCAGTGTTGAAAAACAAATACTGGCACATGCTGATGGTGATATCCATTTGTATCAATATCTTCTTTCAGGCCATCAGTACGGTAAACACATATTATAGTAAAGCGGTTCTTCATAATAGCAGTATGATCAGCATATTGAATACGGCTTATATCGTTCCTGCAATTGCAACCTTTTTCTTTGTACATCTGGTTGTGAAGAAGTATGGAAAAGGAAAGACTACGATGTTTGGATGGATGATTATCTGTGTCAGCTATGTGATACTTTTACCATTTACAGAAAATACAACAGTACTGATAATCACAGCTGCTATGCGTGGCGTGGGATATTGCTTCCTGCTTGCAGTGTCTTCTGCAATGGTAAGTGATGCAGTTGAATATGGAGAATGGAAAACGAAAATTCGTGTCGAAGGGCTGACATTCAGTATGCAGGGATTTGTAGGAACAATTGCGGCAGGTATTGTTACGGCAGTCATCGGATGGGTACTCAATTTCAGTAAATATGATGGAACACTTTCATTTGCTGATACACAGGCAGGATCTGCAGTACTTGCAATTAAACTGTTGTTTATCGCAGTTCCGTTTGTTGTCGGAGTATTGAATATTATATTGTTAAAATTTTACAAACTTGATAAAATGTATCCGCAAATCATTGAGGATTTAAATAAGCGGAACGGAAAATAAGTGGGGAATGTATATGAAGACAAGCATATCAGAAAAAATAGCTTATGGTATGGGAGATGTTGCGTGTAATGTAGTATATGCACTCACATCTGGTCTTATCGTATATTTCCTTTATAATAAATAATCGGAGTATCAGCGGGTAGTGGCAAATAACCTGCTGATATCCAGAGTTTTTGATGGAGCGATCGGACTTGGATTGCCCAGTTGATGGATAAGATCAATTCCCGGCATGGAAAAGCGAGAGCGTGGATTTTGTGGATGGCAGCGCCATATGCAATTTCGGCTACGGCATTATTTGCAGTTCCATCGCATGCGGGCAAAATGGTACAGGCAATCTATATTTTTGTTACCTATAATTTATGTACAACAGTTGTTTACACGGCATTGAATCTACCATATTCGGCAATGGCTCCGCTGATGACAAATGATGGGGATGATCTGGCAAAATTAAATATTTTCAGAATGTCTATGTCACCGGTCAGCAACATGATCGTAACAGCTTTATCACTTCCACTGATCAACCTTCTTGGCGGTGACCAGAAGGCATGGATCACAGTGACGGCGGTATATGGGGTCATTGCATTTGGAATGTTGATGTGGACTTTTTTGGGAACGAAAGAGCGTTTTCACACGAAAGCGGCAGCAGAAGCGGAAAATCTTCCGTTCCTGGTTCGCCTGAAAGCAGCTTTACAGAATAAATATTTTATTATTATGTTCTTGATGGTAATGGCACTTGCTTTATATCAGAATGTCAATGGAACAGTATCTACTTATTATGCGCAGTATGTGCTTGGAAATGCGGAAATCATGGGAGTCATGCAGACGTGTGAGAAAATTCCGTGGATTCTTGGGATTATCTGTATGGCACCATTGATTAAGAAATTTGGAAAGCGTAATCTAGTCCTGGGAGGAGCTATCATATGTATTGCTGCTCAAGTTATTTTGATGATTAATCCGGAAAATATAAAATTAGTTTTAGTGGCTTCCATTCTGCGGGGCCTCGGAGAAGCTCCGATTAACGGACTTACGTTCACCATGTTGGCGGATGTGATTAATTATGGCCATTGGAAAACAGGAATCCGTGTGCATGCGTTGATATTTTCAACCTTTACAGTCGGGCAAAAATTTGGTGGCGGTGTGGCCGGATGGGCAATCGGTCAACTGATGCGTGCCATCCGACGCACAGCAGCTGCTACAGGAGACAATGGCTGCTGTTGCAATGATCAAAAATCTATATATTTACGGCGTTATATTGGCATGGGGATTAATTGCAATCTGTATGCTGGCATATCATTTGGATAAGGAATATAATCAGGTGTAAGCCGTCATTCCATTCAGACTTATTGTATGGGTGAGCATGGGGATTCGTCGAGAAAGCTGATCAGATGTAAAAAATCGTTAATATTTTAATTACTTTTGGATGTGTTGCATTTTATATTGTCCTATGTTACATTGACAACAGAGTACAAAAAGAATCAGAAAGAGCCAAAAAACAGTGCCCCTCTAACAACAGAGACCGGAACAGGATAACCGGCAGACAAGTATGTCTTATAGGAGGTAATTGTAACATGGCAATTTCAATCGGCATTAACGGATTTGGACGCATTGGACGCGTAGCACTCCGTATCGCCATTAATCAACCAGACACTTTTAAGGTATGCGGAATCAATGTACGAAATGCAGACCTGGTTATATGAAAGGTATATGATCCGGTATGATTCTACATTTGGACGTTTTCAGGGAGAACTGGATACATATGAGAATGGACTGATCATTGAAGGACAGAAGATTCCTGTATTTTCAGAATCAGATGCGGCATTGATTCCATGGGGAGCATGTGGTGCAGAGTATATTATTGATGCAACAGGTGCATACTGTACAACGGAAAAGGCAAAAGCCCATTTAGAAGGCGGTGCGAAGAAAGTTATTATCTCAGCACCGGCAAAAGACGGGGATACACCGACATTTATCATGGGAATTAATCATGACAAATATACATCGGATATGCCGTTGTATCGAATGCATCATGTACTACGAATTGTCTCGCACCAATCTGCTGTAAAGTTCTGGAAGATAATTATGGAATCGAATATGGGCTGATGTCAACGATTCATGCTGCAACTGCAAAACAAAAGGTTGTGGACAGCCGTTCCCAGAAAGACTGGAGAACCGGACGTTCGGCATTTGGTAACCTGATTCCATCTACAACGGGAGCCGCAAAAGCAATCTCGCTTGTCATTCCGGCTTTAAAGGATAAGATGAGTGGTATTTCTTACAGGGTTCCAACTTCAGATGTATCAATTGTTGATCTGAATGTAGCGTTAAAGCAGCCGGCATCATACGATGAGATCTGCAAAAAGGTCCGGGAGGCCTCTGAGACATATTTGTCCGGCATTCTGGATTATGTAGAGGATGAAGTGGTATCTTCAGATTTTATCGGAGATTCACATGCATCGATCTTTGATGCAAGGCAGGGAATTCAAGTGAATTCCCACTTTTTCAAGGTCATCTGTTTCTATGACAATGAGTGGGGATATACAAGTCAGATATTCCGGCTGATTGAGCATATGGATCGGATAGATCACAATCGCTAATAATTAAGATGACGACAGGGGCATGTAAGATCTGATTCTGATGTAACACGTTTGATTTTATATCATACACTTCTGTAAGGGACATATGGATTCGTTATTACGATTATGAACCAGACAAGATGCGGACAGAAAAGCAGGTAAAGCTTTTGCTGTCCGCAGAAAATAAGAAAAATCTGAAAAATAAAAATTTTTCGGAAAATTCAAAAAAACACTTGCCAAACAACCGAGTCTATGATATATTAAATATCGGTCGTGTGAAAAACACAGTGACAAATAAATATACGGCTCCACTGGTCAAGGGTTAAGACATCGCCCTTTCACGGCGGTAACACGGGTTCGATTCCCGTTGGAGTCATATGGCGCCATAGCCAAGTGGTAAGGCAAAGGTCTGCAACACCTCTATCACCAGTTCAAATCTGGTTGGCGCCTCTTATAAAAACACCCGGAATATTTATTTCCGGGTGTTTTTTTATCAAAGAATACAAGAAAAGCTGCCGGTGGCAGCCTCTCGTATATTATTTCATTATAATTGAATCTTCTTTAACATATGATCGACGAATACTTTTGCATGCTCCACATCCAGATCATCCGGATGAGTAAGTGCAAGATCGAAATTCTGGATAAAACGGTCGATCTGGTCGTTATTCTCGTCAGTTCGCATGGATTCATACTTCATACGTACCTTCTGCGGCATCTTTCCCTGACAGATAAAATATCCAAGATAATCGTTGTCTGCTTCGATCCAGGCACTGACGCGTCCGGCAATATCCTTATAATATTCCGGGGAATCCCCCATTCCGCAAGTTCCGAATAAAGCGATCTGTTTGCCGCTTAAGTCACTTAAGAAGTCACTGACTTCCATACTGCAGCTTCCGCGGTGCACGCAGAATCCGATGAAGTAGACATTGGCTTCCGGAATTGTCTTATCTGTATCGATATCGATCAGATCTTTGGAATTGCCGGGAAGGCGCGAGAAGATAGATGCAGCAATTTTCTTTGTATTTCCGGATTCACTCTGATATAAAACAAGATAATCCAACATAAGAATTCCTCCTTTTTACGTTTGCTGATGGTCACAATTTATTGTACATCTGAATTACATTGAAATTTCATAAGTTACATATAATGGCCGCCGCTGTAACCGCCCGGGGCACCGCAGCACATTCCGCCGCTGCAGCATAAGTTGCAGACGATATTGGCAATACATAATTTTACACACCAGTCGCTTCCGCCGCCGAAGGTGGTGGTATACGGATTCTGGCGTTGGCGGTACCAGCTTCCGCCGCTTTCAAACTGGTTAACTAACATCTGGTATTGATAGTTGGCTGGTTCCATGCGGAGCGCTTCTTTGGCATGCTGAAGGGCCGTTGCATTGTTGCCGAGACCGGAATTGGCAATCGCACTGTAGTAATACCACTGGGCAGTATGCTCGTTGATTCCGTTTAATACGTTCATTGCTTCCTGATACCGGCCGTTGTTGATGAAGTTGGCAGCAGCTCTTAAGTGAAGATCCTGCTCACTTTCCTGACCTGCATTACCTGCATTACCGGTCTGTCGGTATTCTCCGTAGAAGCCGCGGAACGGACCATATCCGTTCTGGCTATATGGACCGTAATTCCCGGAAGAGCCGTATTCCCGCTCTTTCATGATCTGCTGATAGGCCTGCTGGACTTCTTTGAATTTCGCCTCTGCCTGATCCTTGTTCGGATTATTGATATTGGCATCCGGATGATATTTTCGGCTGAGGTTACGATATGCTTTTTTTATCTCGTCATCAGAAGCATCACGGGATACTCCTAAGACACTATATGGATCTGTCATTGTTCTTGATCTCCTGTTGTTGAATTATCTGTGTCAGGATGTGGATTATCATTCGTGGTTCTACCGGCAGTGGAATTGCCGTCAGCAGTATCTGCAGCGTTGTGTGTATTCTTGCCGGCGAGTCTTTCGGATGTTACGGCAGTGTATCTGCTCCATACTCCGGAATAGAGAACGTTCCGCAAGATCTCTGCATGCAGCAGTATTGGAAGCTGTTCGAATTCCCTGGAGCATTCCGACATCATAAGCGTCAGAAGGCTGCGGCAGTCATCTGCAAATGCAGGATCGTCCAGGTATGCCTTCCTGAATGGATTATAGCTGCCGGATTTGATGTCTTTTTCGACATCATCGTAGGCATCCATCAGATAGATGAATTTTCCGAGGAAGAATCCGATCTTACGAAGAGAGGATTCCCATTCATCGTGGCGGTATGCAAAAATCTCAGCCATGATATTGCCAAAAAGTCCGGACATAAGATCCAGATTCTGTTCATTTTCTGCCTCATATTTTGAGATTTGGGCGAGATTTTCTGAGATGACCTTACATTTTACGGGATATAATTTTTCAATCTTCTTTATCTTTGAATGCAAAAGTTTTGCGGCAACAAAAGCTTTCTTCCTGTGTTCGTCTGCCCAGTCATCTTCACACTTATAATAAGATAACAGCATGTTGATGGCTGCGGCATATTCAGTAAATTCATTGGTCTTTGCCGCATGCTTTTGCAGGATGCAATACCAACGGACCATCTCTGTCTTCGTGTCCGGTTCATAAAGACCGGTGAGCAGGATCACAAGAAATGTCATATCAAAGGATAAAGTCACCTGACCTCTTCTACCATAACATTCTTTTAAGACTTTGCATAGTCCACAGTAATAAGAATGATAGACATCATAATCTTTGAATTTCATCTCGGCTTTGTTGATAGAAATATAACCAAACATGGGAACTCCTTAGCTTCGTTTGATAAATCTGGTGTTACACTTCGGGCAGCGGATCTCAATCTTGCCTTTTCCTTTTGGAACACGAATCTTCTGTTTGCATGACGGACATTTGTAAATGTGGTGTGTCTTGCGCTGTGTTATCATGTTACGCTGCCTGTAGAAAAATGTCCGGATGCCGGTGTCATCTGGCAGATATTTTGATTTCTCGGCGGCTGTTTGAAGTATTTTGGAAAACATCCGGAAATAAGAATAGATGATACCGGCCCATGCCAGCCAGGAAAGGATTCCCCTGATAGTAACCATCCCTGCGATCAGCATAAGGATCAGGGATCCCCAGATGGTAAATTTGCCAAAGGAATCAACACCATATCTTCCGTACATAAAACGTATAAATCTGTCTTTTAGTTTCAATTCATTCACCTCTTAAAATAGTACTTGCAATATACATTTAATCATACGCCGGGAATAGGAAAAATCAATAAACAGAGTATTAAAATTTCTAAAGATTTTAGACGAGAAAAGTGCAGAAACTGTGGTGGATGTGTTAAGATAAGAATGTTAATTTCGTAGAACAGGGTTGATAACGGGGAGGAGGCAGAATATGCAGAAGCTGACGGAGCTGATCAGAGAAGATATGAAACCGGCACTTGGCGTGACCGAGCCGGGAGCTATCGCATTTGCCGTGGCAAGTGCGAAGAAATATACGGAAGGTAAGATTGTAAATGTACATGTGGCATTGAATTCCGGTATGTACAAGAATGCATTTACCTGTGGAATTCCTAATTCGGAGAGATTCGGCAACTATTATGCGGCGGCACTTGGGGCGGTAGCGGCAGATTCGGAAAAAGGACTGGAATCGCTGGCAGATATCACACCGGAAGATGATGAGAAAGCGGCGCAGATGGTGAGCGACGGTCTGGTGGAGGTGGTTATGGATCATGTCGGATCCGAGATCACGATCGATGCCGTGGTGACAACGGAGAATAACCGGTGTAAGGTGATGATCCGGGATGCACATACGAATATCGTAAAGATAGAAAAAGACGGCATTGTAATATTTGAGACAGAAGATAAGATGTACAGGGATGAATCCCGGAAAAAGCAGGCACGTCCGGTAATTCACGGATATTCCCTGGCAGAGATTCTTCGATATGTAAATACAGTTCCGGTTGAAGAGATTGCGTTTATAGGAAAAGCGTATACGATGAATCTGGAATTATTAAAAGAAGGACTGGCTTCGGACAGGGCAGTGTTCGCAAAGAAACTTTATCGTGAGAATGGCAACCGGATCATATCCAGGGATGCACTTAAGACGGCACAATTACTGTGTAACGGTGCGATAGAGGCCAGGGTTCTGGGCCTTTCCAGACCGGCTATGAGCATTACCGGGAGCGGTGCACACGGAATCATTGCGACGATGCCGTTGTATGCGTACCGGCATGCTAATGAAGATAAGACGGATGATGAGACCCTGTGGAGAGCAACTGCACTCAGCTATCTGATTACAATGTATATCAAAGAGTACTCAGGAAGATTATCGGCATTTTGCGGCTGCGGGATTGCAGCCGGAACCGGGATGGCCTGTGGACTGGCATATCTGCAGGGAGCGGATGGAGAAAAACATACAAAAGTGATTCAGAATATGGCAAGCGGTCTGACCGGAATGATCTGTGACGGAGGCAATCACGGATGTACGATGAAAGGGATCGTGGCAGTAGATGCAGCATTCCGTGCAACAGATATGGCAATGGATGATATCTGCATAGAAAATATTCATGGAATCAACGGCAGGACCCCGGAAGCAACTATGAAGTACATGGGAATGATCGCATCCCCTGGAATGACAGGGACGGAAAAGACGATTGTAGAGATTATGGAATCGAAAAAGTAAAGAAAATAGAACAGCACAGGAAGGGATCGAATCCGGAATGAGAAATGAAAATGCAGACAATGAAAGAAAAAAACATCACCGCGGAAGAAGGCGGAAGAAAAAAGGGAATATAATCGCCAATGTGATTCTTGTGATTGCACTGATCGTATTCTGCGTGTCGGGCTTTCAACTGTTTAAGATCGGAAAAGGTTATCTGGATGGAAGAAGTGAGTATGATAAAGTGCGGAAACTTGCGGTGACGGATGATAAGAATAAAAATGATAAAGATAAAAATCATAGTGAAGACGGAGATGATACATTCTCTGTTGATTTTCAAAAACTGCTTGAGATCAATCCGGATACGATTGCATGGATCAGATTCCCGGATGAGCCGAGTCAGATCAATTATCCGGTTGTTCAGGGAACGGATAACAGTAAATATCTGAAGAAAACATTTTCGTCTAACGAAAATACGCTGGGAGCAATCTTCCTGAATGTTGACAATCAAAAGGATTTTTCGGATAAAAACTCTGTAATATATGGACATAGAATGCGGGACGGTTCGATGTTCCGTCACCTGCAGGATTATGATACCCGTGAATTCTGGAAGAATAATCCATATTCTGCTATTACTATACCGCCGATGCGGAAGAATCGAAACATCATATTTATTCGGCAGGACGGGTAGTCGACACTTCGAACTCCGTAATTCACAACATCGGCACACAGATGAAGAATATCAGGAATTTTTGAATATGACGCAGAGTAATTTCCTTCAGGCTAACACCGGGGATGCGTGAAGACAACGGCAGATACGATCGTTACATTGTCGACCTGTACCAGCGCCAGTGATAATCACCGGTTTGTTGTAAGAGGGGTAAAAGAGGAGGTGACGAAACAGTGATGAAGAAAGAATATACCTATGAAGTAGGAGATGTGGTAACAATGAAAAAGCCGCATCCATGTGGAAGTAGAATGGGAGATACTCGAAGAGTTGGAGCAGATTTCCGACTGAAATGTATGGGATGCGGACATCAGATCATGATCGCCCGCAAATTGGTATAGAAAAACAATGCGATCGCAGCAGCATACTTGAAAGAACTGAGACTTCATGGTAACATATAAGAACTCGTGGATAATAATCGGTCCCGCAACAGAGACAATCCCTGTCTCATTAAGATGAGTAAAATAAAGACCAGAAGGAGGTGCAAGACGACATGAACAAATATGAATTAGCTGTTGTTGTCAGTGCAAAAATCGAAGACGACGAAAGAGCTCAGGTAATCGAAAAGGTGAAAGCATTAGTTGAACGTTTCGGTGGACAGATCTCTGACGTTGATGAATGGGGTAAGAAGAGATTAGCTTACGAGATTCAGAAGATGAAAGAAGCATACTACTATTTCATCCACTTCGAGTCTGATGCTGAGACCTGCCGAAACCGAGCAGAGAATCTCTACTATGGACAATGTTATCAGATTTTTATGCGTTAGACAGGATGCATAAGCAGGAAGTAGAGGTATAATATGAATAAAGTAATTTTGATGGGACGCTTGACAAGAGATCCAGAGGTAAGATATTCACAGGGTGAGAATTCTACAGCGATCGCAAGATATACATTAGCTGTAGACCGCAGATTCAGACGTAACAACGACGGAGAGCAGACAGCTGACTTTATCGGATGCGTAGCTTTCGGAAGAAGTGCAGAATTTGCTGAGAAATATTTCCGTCAAGGACTGAAGGTTATCGTAACCGGACGTATTCAGACAGGAAGCTATACCAATAAAGAAGGTCAGAAAGTATACACAACAGATGTTGTTGTAGAAGATCAGGAATTTGCTGAAAGCAAGGCAGTAAGCGACGCAAATGCAGGAAGTTTCCGTGCGGCAGCTCCATCACCGGCTCCGGCACCAGCCACACCAGTATCTGATGCAGGTGACGGCTTCATGAACATTCCGGATGGAATTGATGAGGAATTACCTTTTAATTAGGCAATGGTACCATGCTGTGGTACTTGCCGCATTTCATTTTGTTGAAAGGAGAAACCAAAATGGCTTACGATAAAGGAAATCGTCCAGAAGGCGGCTTCAAGAGAAGAGGCGGCGGACGCAGAAGAAAAAAAGTTTGCGTATTCTGTGGAAAAGAGAATAACGAGATCGATTACAAGGATACAGCAAAATTAAGAAAGTACATCTCTGAAAGAGGAAAAATTCTTCCTAGAAGAATTACTGGAAACTGCGCTAAGCACCAGAGAGCTCTTACAGTAGCAATCAAGAGAGCACGTCACATCGCTCTTATGCCATACGTACAGGATTAATATTGAATGTTGAAAACCGTCAGTGCATTGCACTGGCGGTTTTTTTGTGTAAAAAATGCTGTCACGATTGGTTTATTTTTTTGTACGTTTGTCTCTTTGATTTTATACAATCTTGTTTTTCTGCGGTATATTTGCTAGATTGAGATAGAAGCCATTAACTATGCAACAGGAGTCGGCATATGGAAGTTCGGTTGATAGAAAACAAAGAGTTATTAGAATCAGTAGAGCTGTTTAAAATTGAAAATCTGTTATGGGGAACAGAGAAGATTGCAAAAACTTATGGGTATATTGGATTCGTTCCGGGGGAAGGATTATATATCAAACTTGTGTGTGTGGAGAAGAATCCTCTCCGGATTTATAAAAAAGATCAGGATCCGGTTTACAAGGACAGCGCTATGGAGGCTTTTTTTCAATTTAAAGGAAATGATACGGCAGCAGATGATATTTATCTTAACTTCGAAATGAATGCAAATGGTGCACTTCTTGCATGCTATGGAAAGAATAAGATGAACCGGATACCATTTACGCCGGATCAGATACGGAAGATGAAATGTAGCGCAGAAATACGGGAAGAGCAATGGAATGTGAATCTTACGCTTCCGATAGAAATATTGGAACAGGTATACGGAAAATTGAATTTACAGGAAGGATCCGATTTTCGCTGCAATTTCTATAAAATTTGTGAAACAAAGGAATACGAACATTATGCAGCGTACAGATGCGTAGAAAGCGAACAGCCGAATTTTCATCTGCCGGAGTATTTTGAAAATGCAGTAATTTTGAAAAGAAAGTAACAAATACAATTGGGAGGTTGTACTTATGAAAATTTACAAAGCAAAAGATTACAAGGACATGAGCAGAAAAGCAGCAAATATCATCTCTGCACAGGTGATCATGAAACCAAACTGTGTACTGGGACTGGCAACAGGATCTACGCCAATCGGAACTTATGATCAGCTGGTTGAATGGTATAACAAGGAGGATCTGACCGGAGGTTACGTGACAGTAAATCTGATGAATAAGCAAGGGATTGCCACGTACGAATGATCAGAGTTTAGCTATTACTTTATGCATTTCAATAATCTGTTTGACCGTGTGAATATTGATCCGGAAAGGACCAATGTTCCGAACGGAATGGAGCCGGATGCGGAGAAAGAATGTGGAAGATATGAAGAACTGATCCGTTCATTGGGCGGTGTGGATCTTCAGCTGCTCGGACTCGGACATAATGATATCGGTTTCAGCTCGAGCGGAGAAGCATTTGAAAAGGAAACACATTGTGTAGATCTGACAGAGAGTACGATTGAGGCAAATAAGAGATTCTTCGCATCTGCCGACACGATGCAAAACAGGCATATACGATGGGAACAAGACGATCATGCAGGCAAAGAAGATCCTGATAGTAGTGAACGGAGAAAACAAGGCAGATATCGTAGGAGCTGTGTTTCTCTGGCCCTGGCTTCACACCCCGGAAGTGCCATTTCTATTCTCCAGCTGCATAATGATGTGACGTTGGTTGGGGATGAGGCGTTTGCTGTACCCGATTTAATTCAGAAAGGCTGTGGATGCCCGACCGATTTATTACAAATAAGTCCCCAGTTGTTACCTCCGGAAACATGGATGAAGAGAGCTGATCAACTACGATCAGCTCCCTTTTACTAGCAATTTATAATCTTTTCCACTTCATCTTCTTTCGTTTTCAACAGTTTTGAAATCTCAGCAACTGTAAATTTTGCTTCATATAGATTTTTTATAAGATTCTTTTTTTCCTCAAATTTACCTTCAAATTTTCCCTCTTCTCTTCCCGCATCATATGCTTCGCCTCTCTGTACTTCAATATCTGTCTCATAATCATACTCAGCCGTTAACATATTTACAACCTCGCTTCCTTTTCTTTTCAGATAGTCTGCAAGAATTCCTTTTTCTATACATTCTTCAATTGCATGTTTATATGGCTCTACATCTTTTTTCTTCTGATATTTTTTACGGATTATTTCTATAAATTCACTATATTCCCGTATTATCGGACAACGCTCCAACAATTCATGTCCTGCTTCTGGATTGATATTAATCACCCGGACTTTCAATTCCAGCATAGGATCATTACTCTTCGTTTCAAATGCATCTGATAACTTTAATATCTTCTCTTTTTCCATAAAATCCTTGCCATTATACAATGTATAAAATTCAGGTGTAGGAAAATGAACCTGTCCTTTCTTATACCTGTCTTTTATCGGAATTAACTGTTCCAATACTCTTCCGATATACATAAGTTCTCTGAGAGGCATGTTGTTATTCAATGTCGACTGATGTTCTCCAAGAACTAAAACCTGATCTCCTGTTTTGAATGAAAAATCATTTTTAAAATTCATATATACAACATTTTCTACTCGCAGTTTCTTAATCTCTATATTGTTCGGTAACTGCTCCTCATGTAAGGCATTATAAAAAGAACGTTCATTTTCTTCTGCAGATTCATCTTCATACATCAAATCTACCAGTACACTACCATCCGGACTCCTTTCCGCACTTTGCACGAAAAAATCCCGGATGTTTACTCTTAGTATAAGCAAAATATATTTTTTCTGCAACATCAATCGTGCAAATATGCTTCTCATTTTTCCTTTGTTTCAAAATTTTCTGTGAATTATCTTCTGATTTCCCTCACGAATAGCTATCGCTATTTTGAAATATACAAGACCCGATTCTTATATATTTTGAATTTATCCGACAGACAGAATAGCTGTCGATGAATGTATATTAACATAACATTTCTTAAATGGCAATGCTTAACCGTAGTGGCCTCCACCGGGTTACACTTCCGGGCATTTTATTTATTAATATTCGCTGCCAGTCACGACTTGAAGGAAACAATAGATAAGGATTATTGTGAATGTGGAATGCCGTTAGAAACAATTAGAGAGTCAGAAGCACCGTTAAAGGAACGAAGCGAACGTGTTTGAGGCGAACGCCGAGTTTGAACGTAGTTCCTTTGCTTTTAGGTGATTCTGACTCTCTTAGTGTTTCTTATGGTATGGAACCTGAACAAGAAGCCTTATCTATTGTTTCCTTCAAGGACTGAGAGGCCGCTTCTCAGTTAATAAATTAAATCCCAAGCAATCCTATCGTCCGCAATATCAATATCGTCACAAACAACGTAAAGATCGAAAGCACCGATGAGAACACCACCAGCTGTCCGGCAAGCTGTCCATCCGCTCCTGCCTGTTGTGCCATGATATAACTGGATACCGCAACCGGAGTCTGGTATGCCAGCAGGCCTGACAACAGATCCGCATCCCTGTATCCCATCATAACGATCATCGGGATCATAATAAGTGGTAAGATCACAAGCTTGATCGTCAGTACTACCGATGCAACTTTTAAGTTTCCTCTCACTTTTGAGAAGTCCAGATCTCCTCCCAGGATCATGAATGCAATCGGCGTTGACAGCTTTGCCAGATCCTGAACCGTTGTATCCACTGCCGTCGGAAGTCTGATTCCCAACAGCGAAAATATAATTCCCAACACCGAAGATATGATCAGCGGATTCTTCACAATATCAAGAATAATCTTCTTCCAGTCTGTCTCCCTCTTTTCTCCGAAAATCGAGAGTGCAACTACTGCCAGAAAATTATACATCGGTACAAGGATCGCACTTAAAATCGCCGCCGTTGTTGTGCTTTTTACTCCATACATATTCTGCACAACCGCAACTCCGAAGATTACGTAATTGCTGCGAAAGATTCCCTGAATCACGACTCCCTGCTGATTCTCCTGCTTCACAACCTTTGGAACGATCAGACAGAGCAGTACGAACAGGATCAGAAGTCCGCCTGCCGCCCAGATACACAACTTAATCCTGCTGTGGATCTCCGCCCCGATGTCACTCTGATAGACATTATAGAATAACATACACGGCAAAAATATCTTAAAAACAATCGCATTGGCCTGTTTTGTAAGTTTACGGTCTGCCAGAGAGGTATAATTGACCAGCAGATATCCTAACACCATAAGAAAAAATACAGGTGCGATTACATTAAATGATACAATAATATTTTCCAATTTCCCTTACTTCTTTCATTCCCGGCTCTTTACACATGAAATACATACTCATCCAGACGCTCAAATGCTTCCTTCACTCTGCTGAGCGGCAACGCCAGATTCATACGGATTCCGTATTCCTGATGGAACGGCCTTCCGTCCTGCCATGCAACACCGACATCCCAGCCGGCTTTCAACAATTCATCCAGTGACTTGTAATTCTCTTCACACCAGTCCTCGCAGTCCAGGAACAACATATAAGTTCCCTGCGGCTTACTTACTTCAATTCCTCTGTAGTAGTCACGGATATGATTCACTGCATAATCAACATTTTCAGATAATACCTGGCAAAGCTCATTGACCCAGGTATATCCTTCTGCCTCGTAAGCCCCGATCAGCGCATGCATAGATAATACATTCATTGTATTATAATGTGATTTTCTTGATTTTGCCTCCACCCGGTCACGCAGCATTTTGTTGAAGATTATATGATAACTTCCTACCAGACCTGCCAGGTTAAATGTCTTACTCGGTGCATACAATGCAATCGTACGGTTTCTTGCATCCGGACTGATCGACTGTGTCGGAATGTGCTGGCTGCCTTTTAAGATCAGATCTGACCAGATCTCATCTGCGATCACTACACATTCATTGTTCTTATATACTTCCATCGCCTCTTCAATCTCTCGGCGCTCCCATACACGTCCGGTCGGATTATGCGGACTACAGAAGATTGCTACATGGATGTTATTTGCCTTTAACTTGGCATCCATGTCTTCATAATCCATCCGCCAGATTCCTTTTTCGTCTTTTTTGAGCGGACTGTGTACAATCTTGTATCCATTCTCTGTGATGCATTTGGTGAATCCGATGTAAGTCGGGCTGTGAAGAAGTACAGCATCTCCCGGTGCGGCAAAAGCTGTCAGAGCAGAGATTACTCCGCCTAATACTCCGTTCTCATATCCGATATATTCCGGCATCAGTCCTTCTACATTATTGCGGATCTTATGCCAGCGTATGATCGAATCATAATACTCTTCCACCGGACTGAAATATCCATATGCCGGATGTGCTGCCCTGTCCATGATCGCTTTTGGAATCGTTGGGACAGTTTCAAAGTTCATGTCTGCCACCCACATCGGGATCACATCAAATCCGTCTTTTGGCGGTTCCGGTGCAAATCCCGGATTCTTTCCAAGTCCGTCTACTGCAATCGCATCTTTTCCATGCCTGTCTATAATCTTTGTAAAATCATATCTCATATCTTTCTCTCCTGTTTCCTGAAAACAATCTTCCACCGGCGCCTGCCGTCTGATAGCTATTTTTTTGAAAATACCCACATCGCTTTTATCTGGTCTTTGATATTGGCAAATACCCATGTTGCTTTCGAATTCTTTATGCTGAACGGATCATTCACTTTCACATTGCCATTCTCATAACCTGTCAGTACGATAAAATGTCCAATCTTGGTAAAATCTCCCGGACCGACACTGCATATGATCGGATGTCCCTGCGAAAGTTCTAAAGCTACCTGCTCTTCTGACAAAAGACCTGCAGTACTGTTAAGCTTCCAGTTTGCTCCGGCTTCATCCATGAATCTCCAGTACGTGTTATTCTCTTCGTCCACATAACCATGTTCCGTTCCGTAAGCAGCTACCTTTGCCGGAGTGATCGACGCATCCTGATTCAGTCCGGCTGCTACCATCGCCATACAGGTCGGTCCGCATCCACTTGCCGCTACTATACTGGTTCCGTATGGAGCATACCCCCATCGTTCATCCCACTGCAAAAGTTCCGGTATCCCTCCCTGCGAAAGATCTTTTCCTATCGTATCTGCATACGGCTTATCTTTTTTCTTTTCATAATCGGCCACAAAATCTACTGTTTCCACATTTTTATCCAACAGTTCGATCACATTTTTCGGATATCCGTGTTCCGTTGCCTGCTTTCGTACACGTTCCAATTTCTGTTCGGCAGTTTCCGGCTTTGACTTTACTTTTTCCGCCTCTTTTTTATCCTGCTTTTCTTTTCTGAGCTCTTCTGCTTTCTGTTTTTCTTCTACACGTTCACGGTGCAGACAATAGCCAGCAAAAGCAGCAGTTATTACTGCTGCTATCACACCGACTACTGTTATACGCCTTAATATCTGATTTCTTCTTGCACCTTTTGAAAGAGAAGTGCTTGGTCGTTGTTCTACGTTATTAGTCTCCTTCATCTATCAATTCAGTCCTCTTAATAATAATCTATTTTCTCGACATCGTTCTTAATTATACAACAGCATTCCAGCGGATACAACTTATCATTTCCTTAATATTGATTCTGACTTTTCGTATTTGTGTCGTTTTTTTATATAATTATGACTTTTTTCAATTTTTTTCATTTTTTACTTGCTTTTTACATTTTATCATGATATCATACTATTTGTCTTAAGGACACGTCAAATAACGGGGTGTGGCTCAGCTTGGCTAGAGCGCCTGGTTTGGGACCAGGAGGTCGCAGGTTCGAATCCTGTCACCCCGATTTATAATGTATTATGCGGGTGTAGTTCAATGGTAGAACACCAGCCTTCCAAGCTGGATACGTGGGTTCGATTCCCATCACCCGCTTTTTTCATGCTCTATTTTAGATTTATCTGGCGGCTTCTTTCGAACCGCATGGCGACAAACAACGAACCCTGTCATCTTCCGGGTGTCTTCACTAACTTTATGTGAAGCCACCTGAAAGATGACAGGGTTCGATATTTTTCCAAATTGTTCCCTGTGCCCTAATCTATTTTCTTTTTCAAAAATGCAAATACAGAACCGAGCAAAATATAGATATCTGCCAGATTGGCGGTTATATTGCCCAGTATTTTGTGACTGGATTTAATACCGATATAATCCACTACCTTTCCTCTGACAACACGGTCATAAGTATTGCTTAAAGCTCCTGCGCTTAAGAATGTCAGGGCTATCTTACTAAGCATATGCCCTTCCCTAAAAGCTTCTATAATTGTCAGAAGTCCGATCGCTGCTGTCGTCATCACCGACGCTTTCTTTACTTTTTCCGGTTCGGAATCCATAGAGTTAAATGCAAATCCTTTATTATATACTTTTCTGATCAGAACCCCTGTCCCACAGAGACTTTTTTCTTCCGTCTCGCTTACATTCTCTTCTATGTACTGTTTTACAGCCATATCAAGAGCGAACAGTGTTCCGACCGCACCGGGTATGCGTGTACGCATTTATACTTCTCCCTGGATCTTTACGATCTCTTCTTCCTGTTTTTCTATCTCTTCGTCACGTTTTTCTATCTCTTCGCAGAGCGTTACATAATCCATGTCTGACACTTCTCCACTCTGGAATTTTTCATATACCATACGTCCGATATCTGCAAGATCTCTTTCATTCGCTCTCTTTAACGAACGAACATTGCTTTTAATCTTCTGGATTTCCAGAGTATCTCCTGTCTTCTTTGTGATGTCACTAGCAACATCTGAAACCATTCTGCCGAATTCTTCAAAAAAATCTGCCATTAGTATCCTCTCCTTATCTCGTTCTTCTTTACAGCTGTCTTAAAATATCCAATGATCGGTACAAATTCATCGTCCCATATCCCCATTGTGTATTCAGATATTCTATTCCCGGAAGCTTTTGTGTTCCCATCACGATAATATTTCTGACCTGACTGGACGACACTCCTCTTGCCCCCGGCTGCTCACTGATCCATTCCATGATCAGGGCACATCCGCCTGCTGCAATCGCTGTTGCGGCGCTCGAACCGGTCCGATTCTTAAATTCCCCGCCAGGTACTGCTCCTGTGACCGCTTCTCCCGGCGCAGCATAATCCGGTTTTATTTTTTCATCTCTAGTATACCCCCTGCCCGAATTAATATCAACTCCATTCTCCCTGCTGTTATAAAAAGCCACAGTCATTGTATTTCTTCCTCCTGAAGGCTCTGTAAATGTAGTGTCGGGATTTGATTCCAGAAAATATACCTCTCCCTCCAGGAATTCTTCCATAGGAAGCCATATGTGAAAATCTCCGGTTGTCTGCATCGCCGGCTTTATATCTATTTTCCATATTCCGGGAACCGCATTCTGAAACCTTATAAATACCAGCTGTGCATCATTATTCCTCTGTAATAATCTGTATTCCACAGTAATCGTTGTCCGTTCAAATGTAAATGAAAAATCAAACAGATACCCCAGACGTATCGGAATCATCCCCGTACGCTCTCCAGACGGCGAAGTAACCGACACCATTACGATATTCGGAAGTGTACTCCATAATTCAACGGCAAAAGACTGTGTCCCTTCTCCTACCCGGATTTCTGCTGTCCTCATATCCTGTGCATCCGTAAAACGGTTAAAATAATGATGTCTTCTGGCCGCTTCATTGCCTGTTCCGACTACAACACACCTGTTTCTTACCGTCGCATAAATGTCCAATATATCTGCCAGAATAGAATCTCCGTTATGTCCTCCAAAGCTTGTTCCGAGGGCTACACAGATCACTAACGGCATTCCCTGTTTTCTTGCCAGGTCATTCAGATAGCGGAGTCCCAGCATAATATCATTTTCCTGATAACATACGGCATCCTGTGCTATTGCGAAAAATTCTTTCAGATAATTTTTTGCCGGCTTTAATTGACCATTGACAATAGCTCCGGTGCGGCCCCGAGAAACTGTTTTCCAACTTCTGCTCCTCCTGCAGACGCACTTGCAACAAATGTTCCATGTCCGTCTGTATCCACACTCGGTACTATCTGAAGCGGATCCTCCGATCTAAGTGCTGCATTGATCATTTCTTCCGTATATTCCGTTCCATAATAAAGCCCCTGTGGTGTTCTTCCCGTCTGAATCGTCTGATCCCAGATTCCCACAATCCGTGTCGTCCCGTCCAGATTGCGAAACACACGATTCTGATAATCTATCCCGGTATCTAAAAAGCCGATCATGATCCCATCCCCCATCAGCTGAAGTGTCGGATAGTTCTGCAATGTAATAATTCCCGCTGCATCTAACGGCTGCATATCCAGAAGTGTATAACATTTTGGGATCGTACTGTACCAATATTCTCTGAACGATAATGGAAGCAGAATCCTTCTGTCTACAGATACACTTTTATATCCAAAATCCATCTCCTGAATACACGCATTTTCCGGATTCACTTCCTTAAGTTCCTCATCTCTGTATAATGGAATAATAAAATCCCAGTAATCTTCGGAAATAATCTTTTCTTTACAGTTCTCTTCCAAATCAAAAAAACCTTTCATATACATTTGTTTTATGTATATGAAAGGTTCCCTGTCATTCATTAATCTTTTATTATGAATTCGTATTCTGGTTCAGCATACGTTCAATAATGTCTACCGACTCTTCAATACCATAACTTGCACTGTTAAAACAGATATCATAGTTCATAGCATCTCCCCATTTCTGACCGGTATAATAATTGTAATATCTTGCATGTTGACGATCCAGCTTTTTAAGCAGACGTACCGCTTTCTTCTGATCCAGATCATTGACCTCCATAATACGATGCACACGCTGTTCGAACGGTGCCGTAATAAAAATACTGATATGTGGAATATGGTTATTCGCAAGTATCACATCTGCACATCTACCCATTACAATAAAATCTTCTTCTTTTGCCATTTTGCAGATCAGGTCACTCTGATTGAAGAAGATTGCGTCTTCTCTTGTCAATCCATGATAGCGGTCAAAGTCTTTCAGACGCTCTTTGATCGTCCTTCCAGATCCCTGATATTTGTTCTCGATCAGATCCGTTCCCAGATCCGCCACATCTGTCACAGAATCCTTCTCCGCATCCAGTCTTCTTAATACTTCATTAAAGATTTCTGCATCATAGTAGTTGATTCTAAGTGCATCTGCCAGTGCAAATCCAATATCATTTCCGGCACTCCCCTGCGTTCTTCCGATACAAATAATAAGATGATCGTCTTTTGAAAACTTCTGACGCAGATTCGCTGTATTCAACTTCGCCCTGTTTTCATCCAGAATTTCAACCTTACCGAAACTTGCAGGAAGCTCTGCTATTTCCTTTAATATCTCATCGTATTTTTTCATCAGTCTGGAACGGTCTTCATCCTTTCGGATCGTACGTGCCATGTTACTGATCAATGCCAGCTCACTTCTAAGAAGATGTCCCTGCGGCTTGGTACGCATCAGCATAACCAGATTGTTCACACAGGTACGTTTATCTCCTGTAAAGGTACGGCCCAGAGAAGATCCTACACATTCATATACTTCTCCGTCCAGATCATAGATCCGTTCTGCAATGTCATAATATTTATTCTTATTCTCCTGCATTTTCCGCACCCCCTTCTATAAAAAGAATATCAACATATCGATAATAAATACCGGTATCAAAAATGTCAGTGACCATGCCATATATCCGAAGAACGACGGCATACGCACACCGTTTTCATCCGACATAGATTTTACCATAAAGTTCGCATTTCTATATATGTATTTGCTCCCATGAATACAGCACCACACGAGATTGCCTCCAGCATCTTAACCGGAACAGCACCAAGCGTTGTTGCCACACCGCCCTTGAATCCAAGTGCTCCTGCTGTTGTAAGGAACACAAGATATGTCGGCGTATTATCAAGAAAACTTGACAGAGCTCCTGTAGCCCAGAACATCTGGAATGGTTTGCTGATTCCAAGCTCCGCTCCATTCGCTTTCAGGATCATAAGTGCCGGCTGCATAGTAATAAAGATTCCGATAAACAGAACCGCAACTTCCTGGATTGCACCCCAGGTAAAGTGGTTACGGATACGGACTTCTTCGTTCGTCGTCTTAAACGATAAGAATGCAGCCAGAAGGATGATCACAACCTCAATTATTGACGGGAATCCAAGTGTAACTTCTCCAAGGATATGAAGTCCTTTTACGGTTCCGTCTGCATTCTGGAATGCGGACATTCCCGGAAGTGTTCCACTTAAGATCACGGCTCCGACGATCATCGCTACATAGATAAGATTATGAAGTCCTACAATTTTAAAATGTGTTCCCGGCTCTCTGATATCCGGTTTTCTTCCTTCTGCAATATCTTTTCTGTATGCTCTTCTGTCCAGGAAATAGAATATCACCAGAAGGATCACCATATTAAAAACCAGAATATGGAATAACTTCATACTCCAGAAAAAAGGTACCCCACGCATGAATCCCATCAGAAGTGGCGGATCTCCGATCGGTGTCAGACATCCTCCCATATTAGAGATCAGGAAGATAAAGAAGATCATGATATGACTCTTTCTCTTTCTCCATGAATTCATCTTAATAAACGGACGTACAAGAAGCATACTTGATCCTGTAGTTCCGATCACACTGGAAAGCAGTGTACCAAAAACAAACAACGCCGTATTAATCCTCGGTGATCCGGCAAATTCACCGTCAATCGTAATGTTACCTGCTACACAGAATAATCCAAACAGTAAAACGATAAATGTCAGATAATCATTTACCACACATTCCAGAACAGTCTCACTCATTGTAAATATTCCATATTTCGCTGTAAAAGGAATAATAAACAAGATTGACCAGAATGCAACTGCCAGCGGCTGATGTTTTTCCCACCAGTCCGGCTTGAACAGCGGCATTACCGCAATACTAAGCAACAGCCCTGCAAAGGGTATGCAGAGCCAGATTGGAATAGCTGATAATTCCCCCATCGCTGTCTTTCCTCCATTCTTCTCCAAGTAAAAAAATTATATAATAGTCTATATGTAAAATGTATTATTGAAGTCTTGGTACTTCCTGACCTCTCAACATAATTACCGGTCCTCCGGTTCCTTCGATATATTCCTTCGTGATGATAACCTCTCCGATATTGTCATCCTTCGGGATTTCATACATGATATCCAGCATGAATTCTTCAATGATCGCACGAAGTGCTCTTGCTCCGGTATCTTTCTTCAATGCCTTCTTCGCAATTGCATGAATGGCATCGTCATTGAATTCCAGTTTTACCTCATCCAATGCCAGCAGTTTCTGATACTGTTTTAATATTGCATTCTTAGGTTCTTTTAAAATCTCTACCAGCATCTCTTCACTCATCCCCTGTAAAGTGAACACGATCGGCAGACGTCCTAAGAACTCAGGAATCATTCCAAATGCACGTAAATCTTCTGTTGTTACTTTCTTCAGTATCTCTTTATCGTTATTATACTTGTCTCTTAAGTCTGCTCCAAAACCAATTGCTGCCTGTTTGGTCAGACGCTCTTTGATGATTCCGTTAAGATCCGGGAACGCTCCGCCGCAGATGAAGAGAATATTTCTTGTATTCACGGTTGTAAGCGGAACCATGGCATTTTTACTGGTTGCGCCGACAGGTACTTCTACATCGCTTCCTTCAAGAAGTTTTAACATTCCCTGCTGTACCGACTCACCGCTTACGTCTCTCTGACTTGAATTCTTCTTCTTTGCGATCTTATCGATCTCATCGATAAAGATGATTCCCTGTTCTGCCTTCTCTACATCATTATCTGCAGCTGCAAGCAGTTTGGAAACCACACTCTCAATATCATCTCCGATATATCCGGCTTCCGTAAGTGAAGTCGCATCTGTGATCGCAAGCGGTACATCCAGAATCTTTGCCAGTGTTTTTACCAGATACGTCTTACCGGAACCTGTAGGTCCGATCATGAGCATATTGGACTTTTCAATCTCAATATCATCCATAGAATCAGTAGCCACACGTTTATAATGATTATAAACAGCTACAGACATAACTTTCTTTGCATATTCCTGACCTACCACATACTCATCCAGTTTTGCCTTGATCTTATGTGGTGCCGGAAGATTCTTGATATCTACTAATGGTTTATATTCTTCGCCCTCTTTTTTCTTTTTGATCTTCTGCTGCTTTGGAATACTCTGTTCCATATCAGCCATATTAAATACCTGTACTCCCGGAATATTCATCAGCTGACTGTAATCAATCGGGCCATTTGACATTGCATCAAAGCTTTTCTGCATACAGTCATTGCAGACACAGATATGATTCGGAAGTTCAATCATTTTTCCTGCAACGCTCTCTGGACGTCTGCAGATAAAGCAGACTTTTTCATATCCATCGTCATTATTTTGTTTCTTATTATCTGTATCAGATGTATTCTTTGTTGTCTCAACCTCTACATCTTCTACTTTTTCTACTTTTTCAATTTCCTGATTGTTGTTATCATCCTGATTTGCCATTATTCTCTCCTTCTTAACGTAGTTTACGCATTTCACTCTGACTTTTATCCTGCTTTTATGCTTCCCCCTGATTTACCAGTTCCAGAAATGTCTCTTCTGAAATAATCGGTATTCCCAGCTCATTCGCTTTTTTATTCTTGGATGACGTACTCGTCACATCATTATTGATCAGATAGTTTGTCTTTGATGTGACTGATCCAGTCACTTTTCCACCCAGACTTTCAATCAGCTCTTTTACTTCTCCACGATTGGCAAAATGCTTTACGCTTCCGGTAATTACAAAATTAACGCCTTCAAAAATCTGCTGTTTTGTTACAGTCTCTTCCGGAATGGTCAGCTCATTTAAAAGCCTTCTGAAATTCTCCACATGTTTTGCATCTGCAAAATATCCGACGAACGCTTTTGCCAGAACCTCTCCGACTCCCTGAATCTCATTTAATTCTTCTTCCGAAACCTTCAGAAGAGATTCTACATCATATTTTAATTCTCTGCAAATAACTTTTGCATTGGCAAGTCCGATTCCTGCAATTCCCAGAGAATAAATGACTCTCGGCAGGGTCGTCGTTCTTGCCTTTTCTATACTTTCTGTCAGTTTTTTATATGATTTTTCTCCGAATCCTTCCATCTTTTGAATTTTTTCTTTGTATTGATCCAGATGGAAGATGTCTGCAAATGTGTGAATATATCCTCTGGAAATGAATTTTTCCAGTGTTGCTTCTGATAATCCTTCTATATTAAGTGCATCCCTGCTGACAAACAGTGCAAATGATTTGACGTGCTTCGCCTGACATTCCGGATTCATACAGTACAATGCTTTTGCGTTGCCGACCTGCCGGATCTTTGTCTCTCCCTGACAGACAGGACATTTACACGGAATATCTTTTACTCCGCTTCTTGTCAGATTCTCTGCAATCTGCGGGATGATCATATTAGCCTTATATACTTCAATCTTGTCACCGATCCCAAGTTCCAATTCTTCCATAATACTGATGTTATGGACACTAGCACGGCTCACTGTTGTTCCCTCAAGTTCTACCGGATCAAAGATTGCAACCGGATTGATCAGTCCGGTTCTCGACGGACTCCACTCAATCTCTCTTAATACTGTCTCTCTGATCTCATCCTGCCATTTGAACGCAAAAGAATCCCTCGGAAATTTTGCAGTTCTTCCAAGCGACCGTCCATACGCTATATCATCATATGTTAATACAAGTCCGTCCGACGGGAAATCATTTTCACTGATCTTAGACGAAAATTTAGCAACTTCGTCCTCAACAGTATCTCTGGTCACCATATAATACTCCACTGTTGTAAATCCCTGTGACTTCAGCCATTCCATCTGACAGGCTCTGGAATTCTGAAAATCAACTCCGTCTGCCTGCACCAGTGTAAATGCATAGAACATTACATTACGTTTAGCCGTGATCTGGTTATTCAGCTGTCTGACAGAACCGCTGCACAAATTTCTTGGATTCTTGTACCTGGCATCTACATCTTCAATCTCCTGATTGATTTTTTCAAAATCCTTATATCCTATGACTGCTTCTCCTCTTAAGATCAGTTCTCCCTGATATGCAATCTGGACCGGCACATTTTTGAATACTTTCGCATTGTTCGTGATCACTTCTCCGACTTCTCCGTTACCTCTGGTGACCGCCTTATAAAGCTTTCCATCACGATAAGTCAGTACAACCGTCAGACCATCCATCTTCCATGATATCAGAACTTTCTGATCTCCCACAAAGTTCTTAAGTTCTTCTACTTCTTTCGTCTTATCCAGAGAAAGCATCGGGCTTTCATGTCTTTCTTTCGGCAGTTCGCTTACCACTTCATATCCGACATTTACCGTCGGACTGTTTGACAAGGTAATACCAAGCTCATCCTCAAGCTCCTTAAGTTCATCATACAATCTGTCATATTCATAATTACTCATGATCTCCTGTGCTTCCTGATAGTATGCTCTGGAAGCTTTATTCAGAAGGCTGACCAGTTCTTTCATTCTCTCGTTCTTTGACTGTCCCATATAATTCTTTTAACTCCTGTTCTGTTAATCCTCTTACCTCTCCGGTTTCAGATTACCTAGTTCTACATTCATAATGCGGATTCTCTTCAGTGTTGTCACCTTATAGCCAAGTGCCTCACACATCCTGCGGATCTGTCTGTTAAGGCCCTGCGTCAGAATAATGGAAATGTGTATTTTCCATTCTTTCTCACTTTACACGGCCTGGTCACCGCATCCAGGTTCTTCTCCCTGTCTCTGATATGTACTCCGCGACTCATTTTTTCTATGAACTCCGGTGTGATTTCTTTATTAACTGTGACCTTATATTCTTTCTCATGGGAGAATCTTGCACGCATCATGCCATTGATCAGATCACCATCATTGGTCATGATCAGAAGTCCTTCCGAATCTTTATCCAGTCTTCCCGCATAGGTCACGCGTAGCGGATAATTCAGGAATCTGATAATATTCTTCTTTTCCCTTTTATCTTCTGTGCAAACAATCCCAGCGGGTTTATATACCGCCAGGACTGTCTTTTTTGTCTTGCTTTTTATCCGTTTTTTCCCCACACAGACTTCCTGTCCGTCTTCAACCTTCATTCCGGGTACGGCATTTTTTCCATCCACCGTTACAACGCCAGATTCTATCAGCCGGTCCGCCTCTCTTCTTGAGCACACACCGGCTTCGCTTAAATATTTATTCAGCCTAATCATTCTGTAACACCCCGCTGATACTGTTATCTTTTACAAAAGTATTTCCATTATATAAAAATAATACACTTGTGATATTATCCTTCTTCATGACCTTTTCAATATCATCATAATAATACCTTGGATCGACAACCACAATTTCCCTGTAATAAGGTATCAGGAACGGAATCAGACTATTGGCATAAGAATCCTTGATGATCAGAAGCCTGTCTGTCGAATCTGCCGTCGTCTTGATGTCAAGGATCGGATAATTTCCGCCAAGAAAAAGTGCATATTTGTCTTTTCCTTTAAGCTTGGAAGTATCATAAAGAGTTGCCGTCTTCTTTTTTTCATTTACATTATTTACTACAGCCTCTGTTGCATTCTTAAGATTGTCGGGTGCATAGATATATATCGGTTCTTCATATCCCGTTTCATATCCGCTCGTCGAAGCCAGTGTTCCGTTAAATGCATTGGTCACCGCATAAGGCTTCATGTCAGAGGTTTTGGATGTATCAAGCTTCATGCTTTTTGAAAGAGCCTGATAACCGTAATACGCGCCAAGTGTTGTCCAGTGATGATCTGTGTGATAATAGATTTCTTCTGATCTGTGTTTTTTTAAAATATCACTGACATCCACCCATGTATAAACAGATCCCAGTGTACTGTGAATTGCTTTAAATTGCTTCTCCTGATTCTCTGTAACTGCATATCCCGGAAGTTTATCCGATTCGATATTAGCCGCATTCGGAACCAGCATCATGTACATTGGTATATCTTTATATTGTTTTTGAAACATTTTCATTGCAGACAGATTTTCTTTCATCTGATCTTCATCCGGTTTTGCAATATCCTCCAGAAGATAATGGTCTTTTCCTTTGAACACGCCATTCGCTTTTCTCTTTCCTGCCAGCAGATCCACCCTGCTTTTTAGCATTACCCAGAAATCTCTTCCCGCGAACTGATCTGATACATAGGATTCGTACTGCTCCATCCATCTTCCGCTTTCTATTCCTGAAATTGTAAGTTCCGGTCTCTGTTCCAGTGCCCGGTTCTCTGTCGCCGAGAATTCCCGGTCACCCGTTGCCAGATTCACAACACAGAAAGCGATCATCATTATGACAAATATCACCGCTGCTAATTTATTTCTATGCACTTCTCTTCTTCTTTCCCATTTTTTTCTTGACTGTCTCATTTTTACTCCTAAAATCTGAAATACAGGAACGGATTATATGTCTCTGTCACCAGATATGCGATACACAAAATGAACAGTACCGCATATACGATTCCATTCAAAAGCGTCGTATTCCACTTCTTCTGGCGCAGCATATGCTGATATCTGACATCTGTAAGCGGAGTAGAACCAATGATCAGAATGATCCACAATACCAGATTCGTTGTAAGCAGATACAGGCTTTCCCTGTCTGCCACTCCGTGTGCTCCTGCTCCAAACATCATTCCCAGATATCTGGCCGCCCCTCCAAGTGAAGGACTAAAGAATAATACCCATCCGATCACAACCAGCACAATACTGTAAATATGGCGTACAACCGAAGGGAGTTTATCCAGTACCGGTGACAGGATATATTTTTCAATGATCAGTATGATCCCGTAATACAATCCCCATGCCACGAAATTCCATGCAGCTCCGTGCCATAATCCGGTCAGAAACCATACAACCATTAGATTGAAGATATGCCGGCTCTTCGATACTCTGTTGCCCCCGAGCGGAATGTATACATAATCCCTGAACCAACTGCTCAGAGAAATATGCCATCTGCGCCAGAATTCAGTAATACTTTTCGCTATGTACGGATAATTAAAATTCATACAGAACTCAAATCCAAACATCTTTCCAAGTCCCACTGCCATATCCGAATAACCGCTGAAATCAAAATAAATCTGAAACATATAGGCAAAAGCACCAAGCCATGCACTCAGTACCGACACTCTGCCCTTTCCAAGTCCGGTTACTTCCGTAAATATCATACCGGAAGTATTCGCAAGCAATACCTTTTTTGCAAGTCCACGTATAAAATACATGCACCCTTCTCCGAACTTGTTCCATGATGATTTGCGGTTTACAAGCTGCTCTTCAACATCTGCATACTGTACGATCGGTCCTGCGATAAGCTGCGGAAACATTGTTACATATAATGCAAAGTTCAGGATATTCTTCTGAACTTTAACATTTCCCCGATAAACATCTATAATATAAGACAATATCTGGAATGTATAAAATGAGATACCGATCGGCAGTGCCAGCGGATGATATGTAATATGCACCGGCAGCACCGCATTCAGTGAATCCAGCACAAAGCCTTCATATTTGAAAAATCCCAGGATTGCAATGTTCACCACAATATTGAATATAAGGCTTCTTTTTGCCAGCCTTCTGTCCGTCAGATTTCTTGCTATATCAAGTCCACTGAAATAATTGAACAAAATGGATAACAGCATCAGGAAAATATAGACCGGTTCCCCCCATGCATAAAAAATCAGACTTGCAAGCAGCAAAACCGGATTGTGGAATCTCTCCGGCAGCAGGTAATACAACACCAACACAGCCGGTAAAAATGTAAATAAAAAAACAATACTGCTAAATAACATCTTTCTAATTCCTCTGCCTTCTAATAAATACTATTCTTAAATGCGGCTTCTATGCGATCCGCATCTTTTGAAACAGCTAATAATATGTAATACCCCCTGGTTTCATCGATTGCAGAATGAAGAAGCCTGGTCTGTTTTACACCATAGCCCTCAAAACTCTTCTTCTGTGTAGACAAACGCTCCTCTACAGCCTTCTCCACATCTTCTACCTGGCTCTTATCTTTTACTTTTACTACCAGTATCTCATTTACACTCATGACATCATCCGGTATATACAACATTGTTCCGGCATAATCGTTGGCATTCAGGCCATAATACTTCTTAAGGTCCTGAGAACTTCCCTTTTTCATGCCTTTCAGCGAAACAGATTTTTCAATATTCTTTTGTATCGTATCTACGGATACGGTATTATCTCCCTCTCCGGAAACCAGCAATACCACATAGGCAATCAATGCGATCACCATCAGATATTTACATGTATTAATAATATCCAGTCTTCCTTTTCTCATTATAATCCTGCTGCCTCCGCCATATGATCTACCCATTTCGTATAATAAGATGGTGACATATGGATCCCATCATCGGCATAATACTCCTGTTTTACCAGATCTGTATTATCGATGAATGTCACTTTTTCTTTTTTACATAATTTTTTCAGTTTTTGATTGAACTTTGGAACATTGGCAAATAAAGGTCTTGTTTCAATCGCCGACTGCGCCGCCGGAAGAATACAATTGACATAAATCTTCGTATCCGGCAGGGACTCTTTCAGATCCTCTATAACATTTTTATATGCTTTCACAAATCCGGACGCATTTCCATTCTGTGCTTCGATATCATTCATTCCATAGGCAAGAAACAGCACTTCCGGCTTCATCTCTTTGGCTTTTTTTATATGTTCCACAATCTTTTTACTGCTGACTTCCGAAACTTCCGTTCCGCGGTCTGCCTGTACATTCGCCTCATCCAGCACTCCGTACTCATATAAGCCCTGTGTGATCGAATCTCCAAGGATCAGACAATCCGCAAACTTTTCGCTTACGGATCTGTTATCTGCTGCTTCTTCCTTCACACGTTCTTCCTCTTCAAGTTTCTGGATTTTTTTATTTACTTTTCCGACATCCGTACGATCCATCTCACTCAGGATCTTCCTGCCTTTCGTTGTGTCCTGCTTTGGATTATTAAGCCTTACTGCTACAACGATTCCTCCAAGCACAATGATCACTGTTGCCAGAATTACTGCAGTCCTAAGCACATGATCCTTTTCTTTTTCCGGAATCTCTGCCGGCTGTTTAACTTCCTTCTCCTCAGAATTTTTATTATCTATTTCCAAAAAAATTCCTCTCTTCTACATTTCTTTTTGTTGATAAATATATATTCAACTTATTTTACTGTTTTTTCATTCCCATGTCAATTTATATCAATTTTTGTGCTATAATACAGATTACATTTATTTTTATCCGGAGGTTATTCCTTATGAACGTATACCAGTTATCAGCCAAAAGTTGTATGTCCCATCTTCTTTTAAAGGATACTTTTGATACATTTCTCTTTATCGAAGGAGAATTCACTACATTTAACAAATTCACCATAAGCGGTTATCTCCAGGAAGACTTCTTCGACGAAAAACTGGAAGAGACTTACTCCCGCTGGGAAAAGATCCGTGACTTCTGCTTCCAGATCATCCGTGGCAAACGCACTCCTCTGAACTTCAAGATTGTCCTTGCTCTCCCGGACGATCAGATTCCTGCCTTCCTGACAGCCCACGGCCTGACCGCTTACCGCCCGGAAGATATTCAGGGACTCTACCTCAATTTCCACTACGATGGAAGCACCTCCAATGCATCACCGGCACTTCCCTCAAAACCTTTTCTATGGATAAGTCCATCGAAAGAGAATGGGATACCGAAGTAAAATCCATCTTAAAATCCAAAAATATCGAAGGCGAATACTAGAATACAAACAAAAACCATGCAACTATGGATTTCTCTTTCCACAGCTGCATGGTCTTCTTTACTTCAACTCTCTGCCAGACTTACTTCGTAAGCAGCATCATAATCTCATTACTTCTCTTTACAAACGCTGTCATCTCTTCAGGATTCAATGGCTTATGTGCCAGCATTGCCAGATCATACAACTGTTTGCAGATAATACTTGTATTCTCGCTGCCCTTATGATCAACTACATACTGAACCAGCGGATGATTTGCATTCAGGATCAGTGTACTTGTTGTACCCATATCCATTCCGCTCATGCCGTACATCTTCATCATTTCCTGCATACGGCGGTTCTCTTCAGATAATGTCATCATAGAAGCTATATTTTCATCTTTTAATTTTTCGATCTTAACACATCCAGTTTCTCGTCACCAAGCTCTTTACGGAAGATTTCTACCAGGCTGTCAGATGTCTTCTGGAATGCTTCTTTTTCCTCTTCGGCAACTTCTTCTTTTGCTCCTGCTGTTACATCTGCATCAATTCTCTGGAACTTGATGTTCTGATTGCGCTGCTCTAACTGTGTAATAAACGGTGAATCAATATTGTGGCCGAGGATTACTGCATCCATGCCCTGTTTCTTAAACATATTGATGTACTGGCTCTGCTGGATCTCATCGGTTACATAGTAGATGATCGTCTTGTCTTCTTCTTTCTTCTCTGTGTTCTGATCATCTGCTTTGTTGTCCTCTGTCTTGGCATTCGGATCTTCTACGGTTCCACCATTTGCCTCGATACAGTCTTTCAGTGTCAGATACTTATGATCCAGATTCTTGAACAGAACCGCGTCTTTCATCTTGTCACAGAACTTTTCATCTTTCAGGCATCCGAACTTGATGAACGGACTGATGTTATCCCAGTATTTCTCATAGTCTTCTCTCTTTGTCTTGCACATTCCGGAAAGCTTGTCTGCAACCTTCTTGGAAATGTATTCAGAGATCTTATTCACAAATCCGTCATTCTGTAATGCGCTACGTGATACGTTAAGCGGCAGATCCGGACAATCGATGACTCCCTTTAATACCATCAGATATTCCGGAATGACTTCTTTAATATTGTCCGCGATAAATACCTGGTTGTTGTATAACTTAATTGTTCCTTCAATAGAATCATACTCTGTGTTGATTCTTGGGAAGTACAAAATTCCTTTTAAATTAAATGGATAATCCATATTCAGGTGGATCCAGAACAGTGGCTCTTTGTAATCCATGAATACTTTGCGGTAGAAGTTCAGATAATCTTCATCACTACATTCATTCGGATGCTTTGTCCACAGTGGGTGGATATCACTTAATGAAACCGGACGTTTTTTGATCTTTACTTTTTCTTTGGCAGGTTCTGTCTCTACCATTTCTTTCTCGCCGTTTTCATTCTCTTTTTCTTCCATCTTGGCATCTTCGTGAATATGCTCGATTACTTCATCATCATCTTTCAGATCTGCTTCGTCGATCGTCTCATATTCAGGCTCTGCATTTGCCTTGGAAAGGAAGATTTCTACCGGCATAAATGAACAATATTTCTCCAGAACTTCTCTCATTCTGTATTCATTAGCGAACTCCAGGCTGTCCTCATTCAGATACAGGGTCATTGTAGATCCGACTTCCTGTTTGTCGCCTTCTTCCATCTCATACTCAGTTCCGCCGTTGCTTACCCAGTGTACCGGTTTTGCGCCTTCTTTGTAAGAGAGTGTATCGATATGCACCTCATCTGCTACCATGAATGCAGAATAGAATCCCAGTCCGAAATGACCGATCATATCATCTTCTGTTGTCTTGTCTTTATATTTTTCAAGGAACTCTGTAGCTCCTGAAAATGCAATCTGTGTAATATATTCTTCTACCTCATCGGCTGTCATTCCAAGACCGTTATCTGTAAATTTCAGAGTTTTTTCTTCTGGATTAACCTCAACTTTGATCGCCGGTTTGTAATCATCCGGTAACTGGTATTCACCCATCATATCCAGCTTTTTCAGTTTTGTGATCGCATCACATCCATTGGAAACCAACTCACGTGCGAAAATATCGTGATCGGAATATACCCATTTTTTAATAATTGGGAAAATGTTTTCACTGCTGATTGAAAGACTACCTTTTTTTGCTGCCATTGTAAATCACTCCTATTTCTACTTTTATATTTCTATCATATTAGTGACAAAAGATGCCGTATTGCCGACTGGCCCACATCTTTTTGTTACATTTTTCATCTAACAGATATGATAATACTGCATATTTTAAAAGTCAATAGAAAATTAGCACTCTTTTAAAAAGAGTGCTAACAATTCTATGAAATTTATAAACCATTTATAAACTTTGATATTTTTATGATATTTTCGCCGAATATCCTTATATTAATATTATATGTGCCGTACCATTTTTCCGGCTACTCTATGCTTTTCAATGATTCTACCATGTCAATTTTCTTTAACTTGAAATACATTACCCAGTTTACGAATAATGAAAATCCTATCGTAAATAAAAAGCTGTAGATATAACTCGGAAGATAAATGCTTCGTCCAAACATCGCCGCATCCACTTCCACCGTCTGAATTACGAACAGGTGCAGGACTTTACCGAATATCACACCTACGAAAGCTCCAATTAGCGTCAGCAGGATATTTTCCCGGAATACATATTCCGCTACTTCCACATCATAGAAGCCAAGCACTTTCAAAGTTGCAAGCTCTCTCTGACGCTCTGTAATGTTAATACTGTTCAGATTATAAAGTACTACGAATGCAAGCATTCCCGCCGAAACGATCAGGACTATGATCACCAGATTCAGGCTGGCAAGCATATCATCCAGCTGATCCTTAATATCATGCAGATAAGAGATTGTCAGTACCTGATCTTTCGCAAGGATTTTTTCTCCGGCTTTTTTCACCTGCTCTTCTGAATATCCATCCTTTGCCCGGAACATGATACAGTTATATTCTGCTGTCTTTCCATATACTTTCTTATAATACTGCGGCGTAAAATATATGTAATGTCCCATATAGTTCTCACAGATATGCGCAATTTTTACTGTGACACCTTTTGCCATACCATCCTTAAGATTTATCGCATCTCCTTCTTTTACATTCAGAAGTTTTGCCGTCTTCTCACTGACAATTGCACCATTGTCTGTAAGTTTGTATGATTCTTTCGTCTTTCTGTCATGGAAATCTTCATATTTTCCGACAATATCCGGATTGCCAAGTACGCACTGATAAACGCTGCGTTTTTTATTTCCCTTTGATGCCGTCACGCTCTGCATCCTCGCATCCATATAAGTCTGAATATCCGTATCTTCTTTCAGATATTCCTTCAACTCTTCTTTCTCTGTCTTTGTTACATCATCCTTGTAGAAAATATGCCCGTCATACAGTTGGATCTCATCGTACTGAATATCTGCGATCTCATATACCGAATCCTTTACCCCATATCCAACCAGCATCAGTGCCATACAGCCGCCAATTCCAAATATCGTCATAAAGAAACGTTTTTTATAACGCATCAAGTTTCGGATTGTTGATTTCCATGTGAAATTCATTCGTTTCCAAATAAATCCAATTCTTTCTAGGAACACTCTTCTTCCCTTTTTTGGTGCCGGCGGACGCATCAGCACAGCCGGTTCTGCAGCCAGTTCTTTATAGCAGGATGCAAGTGTCGCTCCCATGGTACACACGATCGAAGCGACCGATGCCATCACCGCATAACTCATATGATATGGTACATAAATCTTCGGAATATGCGGATACATAATCTCATATGCATAAATGATAATATACGGCAAGATCTTTTCTCCTGTCAGCACTCCCAGAATACTTCCTCCCGCTGTTGCAAGAAACGCGTATCCCAGATACTTGGAAGCAATAGAAAAATTACTGTATCCCAGTGCTTTCATTGTACCGATCTCAATTCTCTGCTCTTCCACCATACGGGTCATACCGGTCAGACTGATCAGAGCAGCAACTAAGAAGAACATCACAGGAAATACTTTTCCGATTGCACGCATACTGTTTGCATTTTCCCCAAATCCATCATATTCTACCAGTGTACTTCTATTGTATACATACCATTTTGGATTTTTTATCTTCTTAATCTGTTCTTTTGCATCAGCAAGCTTTTTCTCACCTTTTGCGATTTCTTCCTCAGACGTCTCTTTTCCGTCCTCATATTCTTTTCTCGCATCGGCAAGTTTGGCTTCATTTTGAGCAATTTCTGTCTCGCCATTTTGCAATGTCTGTTCCTGTGCTTTCAACTCTGCTTTACTGGCATCTAATTGTTTCTGTCCGGATTCTATACTTGCGGCTGCACTGGTAAGCTTTGCTTCACTGGCGTCCAGCTTCGCTTTTGCCTGGTCAAGCTCGGCTTTCCCACTTGCGAGCTTTTGCTTTGCTGCATCAAGTCCGGCCTTCTGGGTCTGATAATCCTGTTCTTTTGCATCCAGTGTCTTCTTGGTCTCCTGCGCCTGCTGCTCCATTACCTGGATCTTCTGTAATAATTCCTGATCCTGGTTGGGATTCTCCTGATCCGGATCCTGTCCCGAACCGCCTGCTGCCTGTGCTTTTAGTGCCTCAATCGTATTCAGAAGAGTCTGATATCCCGCCCAGCCTTTATCCAGTTCGGCTCTGTATGTAACCAGGCCTTCCTCTCCTGCCTGAATCTTTGCCTGCGCTTCTGCATACTGGGAATCATACGCAGCTTTTCCTTGTTCGTACTGTTTCTTTCCCTGGGAAAGCTCTTTCAGTCCATTTTGATACGTCTTTTTCGCCTGATCCAATTCTTTTGTTTTGTATCTATCGTCTGCTTTGCTGCTGCAATCTGCGACTTTCCACTCGCAATCTTTTCTTTTGCCTGCGAACCTGCGTCTCTCCATCGGTAATCTGCTTTTTGGCATCCTCAAGCTTCTGCTTCGATTCCGCTTTGCCATCATCCAGCTTTTTCTGCGCTTTCGCAAGTTTTCATTTGCCTTATCTTCAAGTTCCGACTTCCGGATCTTTCCTCTTTCTTCTGTGATTGCTTCGATTCTCTTTTGGACGGTCTTTACTTTCTCTTTATATGCCTTCGTATAATGCAGTCAGATCTTTTGCACCTGCCACCTGTACGTACATTTCCGTATACACATCTAGATCAAAGGTTTTCTCCGGAACCACTACGAATCCGCTTATCGTACCGGTTCCAATGGTTGTGCTTCCTCGGCTCAGTGAAATGTAGTATGGGGAATTTCCTTTTCCGACTACTTTTAATTCGTCCGTCTTCAATGTATCTGTCACCTTGTCATCTGTTCCGGACTTTAATTTTATCGTCTCGCCGATTTTATAATTCATCTGGTCATCAACCAGACATTCCCCTGCTTTTTCCGGCATACGTCCTTCCCTTACCGTGATCTTATTCATATCCTCCATCGCTGACATCACATGAAGTACATATTGCTTCTTATTCTTTATATTCAGGAAATCTGCACTGTAGGCACCTTCAGCCTTTCCCACTCCCTTTACGTTTCCGACCGCACTTACATCCTCTTTCGTAATTCCAAGCGTACTGACAGCCTTAATGTCCATCAGATCCGATTCATCAAAATACGCATCTCCCGTAATTCTCATAGATGGTTCCGATGCCCGGATTCCAGAAAAGAACGCAACACCCAAAGCAACAATAAAAAGAATTGAAATAAAACGGCCAAAATTCCGTCGGATCTCCATGTAAAAATTCTTTCGTGTTATCTTTCTTGCCATCTGTTATCCTCACCTCTTTGTCTTACCATTCTATGGTCTCAACCGGAACCGGCTGCGGATTTTCGATGATCTTATCAACCCGTCCGTTCTTGATCTTGATCACCCGGTCTGCCATCGGTGCTATTGCCGAGTTATGTGTGATCAGTATAACTGTCATACCATTGTTCCGGCATGTATCCTGAAGTAATTTCAAAATGGATTTGCCTGTATTGTAATCAAGCGCTCCCGTTGGTTCATCACAGAGTAATAATTTCGGATTCTTCGCAAGTGCCCTTGCAATCGACACTCTCTGCTGTTCTCCTCCTGATAACTGAGCAGGAAAATTATCCAGACGGTCCCCAAGTCCTACTTCTTCCAATACCTCTTTTGCATCCATCGGATTCTTACATATCTGGAGTGCAAGCTCCACATTCTCCAGTGCCGTCAGATTCGGTATCAGATTATAAAACTGGAACACGAATCCGATATCATCTCTTCTATATGCAGTCAGCTGCTTCGTTGAATACGTAGCAATATCCTGCCCATCTACCAGCACCTGCCCCTCAGATGCCGTATCCATGCCGCCAAGAATATTGAGAACTGTGGTTTTCCCGGCTCCACTCGGACCAACAACAACTGCAAATTCTCCCTTTTTAATCTCAAAATCAATTCCTGCGGCCGCCATGATCTCAACTTCGCCCATCTGATATATCTTCTTAACATCTTTCAAAGTCACAAATTCACTCATGCATACTTCCTCCGTGTGCGTATATTCGTATGTCAATTATACCATCTTTTTCGTGGAAACCACAGGGGCAATTTTCTATTTAATGCATTAAGCGGTGATAAGAGTCGCTGCTGATTCAATCAATTTTGATGCTTAAGAAATACTAACCATGATCTCATGATGCGCAGCGGGACTCTCTTCCTTTTCTTCCTTACGTTATCGCATACTGTAATGATTCAATAGTGGAAGCGTAACCGGCGTGATACCGAAAGTGTATAAAAAATCCGGAAAATCAAGGCTTCCACCTCAACTTTCCGGCTGCACACAAAGGTTACAACCCTCTATTGAATTCATTATCATTGGCCTAGCACGACATGAGAGAAGACTTGGTGCTCTGTTTGTCGCGTATATGGAGTGAGGTTTAGAAAAACTTAGGGTGTTCAAATCTCCGTTAAAGGCATGGAACGAATTGTTTGAGCGAAGCGAGTTATACGAGTGGAATGCCTTTGCTTTTAGGAGATTTGGACATCCTTAGATTTTCTTACATCACGGAATCTTAGTAGCAAACAGAGCACCAAGTTTTTCTCATGGACTGAGAGGCCGCGATAATTAATTAAATAAAAAATTACTTCAACATCTCCCGCAATTTCTGATTCACCATTCCAGGATTTGCCTTTCCTTTCATGGCTTTCATAGTCTGTCCGACCAATGCGCCGAGTGCTTTTTCTTTGCCGCCTTTGTAATCGGCAATGGCTTTTGGATTCTTCGCAATGACTTCTTTTAACACTTCTTCCAGTGCGCCTTCATCATTGACTGTCTTTAATCCGTATTCTTCTACATAACTTTCCGGATCTACATCTTTTTCAAATACCTGTTCGAACACTTCTTTGGCAACGGAACTGTTGATGGTTCCTGCTTCTGTAAGCCCGATCAGTTTTGCAAGATTTGCCGGTGAGAAGCTGATATCTTCCGGTTCCATGCCGTGTTCTTTTAACAGACGCATGGTTTCTACCATCAGCCAGTTGGATACTTTCTTCGGTTTTCCACAAATTGCTGTTGTCTCTTCAAAGATATCCGCCATATGCTTGGACTCTGTGAGGATTTCTGCATCGTATTGTGGAATATCGAACTCTTTCTTGTAACGCTTTAATTTTTCCTCACGGAATTCCGGCTGTTTTGCTTTGATCTTTTCAATCCACTCATCGTCGATCACGATCGGTACAAGATCCGGTTCCGGGAAATAACGATAATCCTGAGCATCTTCTTTGGAACGCATTGCGTGAGATGATTCTTTATTGTCATCCCATCTTCTGGTCTCCTGGATAACAGCTTTTCCTTCTTCGATAAGGTCTATCTGACGCTCTCTTTCTCCTTCTATCGCTCTTGCAATAGCCTTGAATGAGTTAAGATTTTTCATCTCTGTTCTTGTTCCGAATTCCTGTGTGCCGACTTCTCTTACCGATAAGTTCACGTCCGCTCTCATCGAACCTTCCTGAAGCTTGCAGTCTGATGCTCCCAGATACTGGATGATCGTTCTTAATTTTTCCAGATAAGCGATAACTTCCTCAGATGAGCGCATATCCGGCTCGGATACGATCTCTACAAGCGGCACACCACTTCGGTTAAAATCTACCAGAGATGTATCATCCCATTCATCATGAACCAGCTTTCCGGCATCTTCTTCCATATGCATCTCATGGATGCGAACTTTCTTCTTTGTATCACCAACTGTGATCTCTACATAGCCATTTCTTGCGATTGGCTGATAGAGCTGTGAGATCTGATAGTTCTGCGGGTTATCCGGATAAAAGTAATTCTTACGGTCGAATTTGCATACTCTTGTAATATCACAATGTGTTGCAAGGCCGATTCCCATTGCATATTCTACAACTTGTTTATTTAATACCGGAAGTGATCCAGGCATACCGGTACAAACTGGGCATGTATGTGTATTCGGTGCTCCTCCGAATGCCGTGCTGCATCCGCAGAAGATTTTTGTCTTTGTTGCAAGTTCTACATGGACCTCAAGTCCAATGACTGTCTCATACTGTTTTGCCATGACTATCTGTCCTCCTTTGCAAGTTCTGGTGCTTCATATGCCTTCGTCTGTTCAAATGTATATGCGGTCTGAATGATTTTGTTTTCTTCGAAACAATTTCCGATCAACTGCATACCTACCGGAAGTCCTTTGGAATCCTTTCCTACCGGGATTGTGATTCCCGGAAGTCCTGCCAGGTTGACAGAATCGTGTAAATATCTCCCAGATACATCTTGATCGGATCACTTAAGCTCTTCCCAAGTTCCGGTGCCGTTGTCGGAGCCGCCGGAGCCACGATCATATCATATTTTGCAAATGCTTTGTCAAATGCTTTCTTAATTAAGGCTTTTGTTTTCAGTGCTTTCAGATAGTATGCGTCATAATATCCGGAGCTCAGAACGAATGAACCAAGCATGATTCTTCTCTTTACTTCCGGTCCAAAACCTTCGGAACGGGATTTCTTATACATATTATGAAGTCCTTCATATTCCTCGGTACGATAGCCGTATTTTACGCCATCGAATCTGGCAAGGTTGGAGCTTGCCTCAGCTGATGCAATGACATAATATGCAGGAATCGCATATTTTACAAGGCTTAAGTCGAATTCTTCTACAACTGCGCCTTTTTCTTCCAGAACCTTTACTGCCCGAAGAATATTTTCTTTTACCTCAGCATCCAGACCATTTCCGAAATAATCTTTCGGAATACCGATTCTCATGCCCTTCACATCATCTACCAGTGCAGATGTAAAATCATAACTGTCACGTCTGATTGATGTGCTGTCTTTCTTTCGGATCATAAGATGCAATCGTCTCCAGAATTGTTGCACAGTCTGTCACATCCTTTGCAACAGGTCCGATCTGATCCAGGGAAGAACCATAAGCGATCAGTCCGTAACGGGATACTGTTCCATATGTTGGTTTGATTCCGACTACGCCGCAGAAAGAACTTGGCTGACGGATGGACCCGCCTGTGTCAGATCCAAGTGCATATGGTGCTTCTTCTGCTGCCACCGCTGCACAGCTTCCCCCGGAAGATCCTCCCGGAACATGCTCTAAGTTCCATGGGTTCTTTGTCGGTCCGAAATATGAAGTCTCTGTGTACTTCCCATGGCAAATTCATCCATGTTC
>SCPN01000821.1_pt1 | contig 51348 bp, 62 predicted proteins | sample 6106831 | NCBI WGS metagenome assembly SCPN01 (sample SAMN10720447, study PRJNA508395) | human gut metagenome | isolation source: Participant 1, 0 month | reverse complement strand
AAAATGCCACTGCACAGGTGGATGGAACCCTTTGTGAGTGGCATTTTCTAAAATAAGCATTTATTTGCTTAATCTTTGTTTCATGTATTCGTTGGCGTTTAATTCCAGGGTGTCTTCCAGTGGCGCAAGTGGTTCTATTTGACCGTATTTGCGTTCGAGGGCAGTTTGTAATATAAAATCACAGAGTACCGGGTTCTTTGGTAAAAGGGAGCCAAAAGTGGAATAGGTTCCGAAGACATTTTTGTAGCGGGCTCCTTCGGTTTGGTCTTCTCCGTTGTTGCCGTAGCCTTTGAGCATTTTGCCGAGTGGTCGATACGCCTTCACCCGGTAGGTCTTGCCGGAATGATTTTCAAAGCCGACTACGACCGCTCCACTGCTCTCCGGGAGGGTCTCAAACATATAATTGCCGATCATACGCTCTTTTGATCCAACGGTATGAATGTTGATCGCGCCGGTAAAATCGAGCTGGACACCATCCCAGGTCTTATAATACTGGCCAAGCATCTGATAGCCTCCGCAGATTGCGAGGAAGGTCTTTTCATCTTCCACAGCCGCGCGGATCTCTGCTGCTTTTCCGGTCCCCAGGTCTTTCAGAAGGACTTCCTGTTCAAAATCCTGACCTCCGCCAATGAAGAAGATATCATAGCAGTTTGCATCCAGCGTTTCTCCGATCGAGCAGCCTTCTACATTGACCTTGATTCCCCGATCCTCCATACGACGTTTCATTGTGATGATATTGCCCCGGTCTCCATACAGATTAAGGATGTCCGGATAGAGATGACAGATATTCAGTTCCATAATTCCCTCCTTATTCGTAAAATGCCTTAATATCGGTATGCTTGCTGATCTCGCCGCGCAGATCAAACATAGCGGTATAAGTCGGCATAATAAATGTCGGTGTCTCATCCGCTCCGATTGCTTCTAAAAGATTCTCGTAGTCGCGGATCACTTCAATCCGTCCAGTGTCAAATCCTGCATATTTCAGGCGGAGTGCCATATCATCTGCACGGACTCCGGATACCAGAATACGGGTAAAGCGTGCGCTCTGGCGGGCAAGTGCTTCAAAATCCACATCCCAGATCCAGCTGATATCGGTTCCATCTGCATAACGGTCGTTCAGAAGGAACGCAATCTTGCACTCTTCCTCATCATTAGAGATCTGGTTGATGACCTGATTGTACCCTGCCGGGTTCTTGACAAGCATCATACGTGCTTTAGACTTGCCAAGTTCAAACTGTTCCGCACGTCCGAAACCACACTCAAATCTGCTGAGTGCATCAACTGCTGTGTCTTCATCGATTCCAACAATCTCCGCAGCCGCAACACAGGCTGCCGCATTGTAAATATTGTAACCTCCCGGAAGATTAATGTGCACATCATGGCTATGCCCGAATGCATTTAACACGATATCCGAAGAATCTGCTCCGGTACGCACTACCTGCGTCACGCCAACCTGCGGTGTCTGCCGGTGATATCCACATTTCGGACAGCGGAAACCGCCAAGATGGCTGTAAGTTCTGTAATCGTATTCATATTCTGTCTTACAATGAATACAGTACACTGCATCAGACAATTCAAACGCTGTCTCTTGTAAATCGGCAAATCCACCCCGAACCATACAACCTTATTCGGTACATCATCTGCAAGAGATGACGTCAATGAACAGTCCGCGTTCAGGCACAGGGTTGCATCCGGTACGTGGGTAATTCCTTCGCGGATTGCATTCAACGTGTGGGTGATCTCCCCATATCTGTCCAACTGGTCACGGAAAATATTGTTGACTACCAGACACTCTACCGGCAGCATCTCACTGGTCTTGCGGAACGCTGCCTCATCGCACTCGATCAATGCGTAGGAACACTTGGCCAGAAAGACTGCAGTGCTGTGCAAACACCGTAATGATCCCGGTCAGAAGATTGGCACCGGATTTATTTGCGAAGTACTTATATCCGGCTTCTTCAAATGCCTGCTCGATCATACGGGACGTGGTCGTCTTTCCATTGGTTCCGGTCACTACCGTAACCTTCACCCCACGTGATAATTCCTTTAAAATATCTTTGTCAATTTTTAATGCGATCTTGCCCGGCAGGTTCGTTCCGCCTCGTCCCATCCGCCGCAGAACTGCATTGGATGTCTTACAGGCAAGTACCGCTAATCTTGTCCTTATTCCCATAATTTCTTCCTTTTCTCTCGTAATCTCATTTCTTTTGTAAAACATATCTGCTACTACATAATTCAACGCTCATTATAACGCATTTTCAGACGTACCACAAGCGCAAAATAACCCGAATGGAAAAGCACAGAACATTTCACTTTTACATACAATGTTAGTAACTCTATTTTGAGGTAATCGTATTGAAATCCTTTCCTCCGCCTCTTACTCCAAAAGAGGAATCCGAGCTTCTGAGACGCAGTGCAGACGGTGACAATGAGGCCCGTCATATTCTGATCGAGCGCAATCTCCGTCTGGTCGCTCATGTCATAAAAAAATATCAGCATCTGGAGGACGATACAGAAGATCTTCTGTCCATCGGAACCATCGGCCTTATCAAAGCAGTTTCCACCTTTAACCCGGACAAAAAAGCCCGGCTTGCCACCTACGCCTGCCGCTGCATCGAAAATGAACTTCTGATGATGCTGCGCACCAAGCGGAAAAGTAACCGGGAAACCTCCCTATACGAACCGATCGGTACAGACCGGGAAGGAAATGAGATCCGCCTGTATGATGTCATCGAATCTGATAAAGAAGATGCCTGTATGCAGCTTGCCCTGAAAAATGATATTTCTCTTCTCTATGAAAAACTGGAATCTGTTCTCACCGACCGCGAACAGCTGATACTGAAAAAACGCTACGGTCTTTATGGTGAAAAAGAATATACCCAGAAAGAAGTTGCAGCTTCTCTTGGCATCTCACGTTCCTACGTTTCGCGAATTGAAAAAGGAGCGATTCAAAAACTCCGCCCCTGCTTTCTTCCTTCTCATTTTTAATTTTTGCCGGTCTAGATCCTGTCTGTCCATTTTTTAATTCATGATGCTTCTTTCACACCGGCAGACAGGACACTCTACTCAAACATTCCTATACCAAAAAGCAGAATGCCAAGTCCCAGAAAGACGCTACTTACAATCACAAGCCCCAGCAGAGTTTTCTTTTTCTCTCTTGGCAGAAGTCCCCTGTCGTATCCCGGCTGCCCTTTATGGATCAGGTAATTCCCCGCATAAATCAGAAACGGTCCTGCCTAAGCATAAATAAAATACACCGCCACCGTCACAAGCAAAATGCCTGTCGATGCCATAGCTTCTGCACGTTCCATCTGCTCTGAAACCACACTGGAAGTAAGCTGTAAAAGCAATGTCGGTAACGCATTATTGATCAGATGGAAGAACATGTTATAAAACATGTTATCCGTCTCGGCAAGCAGATATCCCATGGCGATTCCAAGCATCGCTGTCGGCACAAACCGCCAGAAGCTTCCGTGAAATGCACCGAACACTGCTGCACTGATCAGAATTGCCGGCCATGGACTCCTAAAGCCACGAAAACAGCTGAAAAGCCCGCCTCTGAATGCTATTTCAAAAATCGCCGGCGTGACACAGATCAGAAGAAATGCAAGTCCAAACGGCAGTCCGCCGGATAATTCACTCACACTTTCTGTAGCCCCACTCATCTGCTCCGGAAATACATAAAGCAGGATCGATGTCGGAATCATCGTGATCAGAAGGGTTCCGATCCACATCAGCAATGTTCCGACAGTCTTTGCGATCGTCGGTCTGTGAAATGGAAATGCACGCTTTACGTCTTCCCTGAAAAGCACTACTATTCCAAGTGCCAGCACCGCAAGAAGACCCTCATACATTGGAATTCCCCACTCACCAAAATAATAGACACAAAATCCGGAAAGCCAGAATATATCTACGCCGTACAGAAGGATCAGTACGATCGCCGCATATGGCTTCCACGTTTTTTTATTCATCTGCTTCCTCTTTTCTTCTGAGAATATCGTACTTGTCAGCCCTACCGGACAGTTCTACATACAGTACCTGCTTCGGATGTGGTGCACTCTCCTGTTCTTCTCCTTCTTCATTTACGATCCGTTTTACCTGAACCTCCACGTTATCTCCGTTCGGTTTCATGATCTCAATCGTCTCGCCCACCGAAAATTTATTTCTCTGTTCGATCTTCACCATACCATCTTTAATCTCTTCTGTGATTCCAAGATATGTGTACTCCCGGATATAGGTGTTGCTGTCATAAATCTGTGCCTCTTCCGATGGTTTTCCAAAGAAAAATCCAGTTGTAAACTGCCGATAGGTACAATTCGAGATCTGGTCCAGATACCACGGCATATTCTTCCTGTAAAGCTCCGGATCTTTCTGATAATCATCAATTGCTTTCCGGTATGTTCTCGCTACAGTTGCCACATACAGAGCCGTTTTCATTCTTCCTTCGATCTTGAAGCTGTCAATCCCCGCATCGATAAGCTCCGGAATATGTTCGATCATGCAGAGGTCTTTTGAATTGAAAATATACGTTCCTCTCTCATTTTCATAAACCGGCATATATTCTCCCGGACGGGTTTCTTCCACAACAGAATATTTCCAGCGGCACGGATGGGTGCATGCGCCATGGTTTGCATCCCTGCCTGTAAAGAAATTACTGAGCAGACATCTTCCGGAATAAGAAATACACATTGCACCGTGTACGAATGTCTCAATCTCCAGATCATCCGGGATATGTGCACGGATTTCTTTGATCTCACGCATGGAAAGTTCTCTTGCAGATACAACTCTGCTCGCCCCTTGTCTGTACCAGAACATATAAGTTGCATAATTTGTATTATTGGCCTGTGTACTCACATGTCTTTCAATTTCCGGACATACTTCTTTTGCGATCTCAAATACACCCGGATCAGCAATGATCAATGCATCCGGTTTTATTTCCTTTAACTCTTTAAAATATTCCCGCACGCCTTCCAGATCGTAGTTATGTGCCAGAATATTTGCAGTTACATATACTTTTACATCATGCTCATGTGCAAACCGGATTCCTTCCATCATATCTTCTTTGGAAAAGTTCTTTGCCTTTGCACGAAGTCCAAATGCTTCTCCTCCAATATAAACTGCATCTGCTCCAAATACGACTGCAGTCTTCAACACTTCCAGGCTGCTTGCCGGTATCAAAAGTTCAGGATGTCTTGCCATTATTTTTTTCCTTTCTGTTACTGTTATCTCCTGTTTTTATTTTCGCACGCTCAGTGCCACTCCATCTCCCAGCGGAAGAATAGATGTCTCAAGCTCAGGATGATGTTTCAGAGTATACAGATACCCCTCATCCGGCTATGGATCGTGCGGTCTCTTCTTTCCACCGCAAACCGTGACTCAATAATATCTCCGTCCTGCAACACATTATCCGTGATCAGGATCCTCCCGGCACAAGGAAACGCATCACCTGTTCTAAATATGCCGGATATTGTCCCTTTGCGGCATCCATAAACACAAAATCAAATCCTGCATCATCCGGCATGCCTTTATAATCTCCAGTGCATCGCCTTCAAGCAACGTAATTTTCTGTTCCATACCTGCCCTGGCAAATTGGCTCTGGCAATTGGAATCCTTTTTTCGTAATTTTCGATTGTTGTAATGCGACATTCCTCCGGAGAATATTTTCCCATCAGAATTGCCGAAAATCCAACTGCTGTCCCAATTTCAAGAATCTTTACCGGACGTTTGATCTCCAGCATTACTTTCAGAAAACTTTTTGTCTCTTTGCGGATGATCGGAACCATGTCCGCAAGGGCTTCCTGTTCGATCTCATCGAGAACGGGGATGTCCGCGCTTTCCAGAGAATGGAGGTAAGTCGTCAGTCGTTCTTCTACTATCATATTTTCCTCTTCTTCCAAGGGAATTCTTATCCTATACATTTATCATAGAAGCGCAGACAAAGTTTATTTTCTTTTCAACTCTGACTGCGCTTCTTTATGCAGATATCTTCGCATCTGCTTATTTTCATAAAAATGCCACAGGCATCTTTATATTATACATCCATAATGATCGGAAGGATCATTGGTTTTCTCTTGGTTCTTTTCCAGATAAAATCATTCATTGTGTCGCGGATCACAAGCTTAATCTTGCTCCAGTCAGCATGACGGCTCATCAGACATTTTTCAACCGCTTCCGTAACAACCTTCCGTGCCTCTTCCATCAGGCTTTCAGATTCACGTACATAAACAAATCCACGGGATACGATATCAGGTCCGGCAAGAAGCTGGTTGGTACGCTTTTCCAGTGTCAGAACAACAATCAGGATTCCGTCTTCTGCCAGATGCTGACGATCACGCAGTACAATATTACCGACATCACCAACACCGAGTCCATCTACCAGGATTTCTCCTGTGTGTACCTTATCTAAAACTTCTGCACTTTCATCATCCAGTGCGAGTACATCGCCTGACTTGAGGATAAAAATGTTGTCCTTCGGAATCCCAAGAGATTTTGCAATACCTGCGTTCGCTTTCAGATGACGGTATTCTCCGTGAACAGGAATTGCATATTTTGGTTTTACCAGAGAATAGATCAGCTTCAGCTCTTCCTGGCACGCATGTCCGGATACGTGCGTATCCTGGAAAATAACATTCGCTCCCTTTTCAGAGAGTTCATTGATGATATTCGATACCGCTTTTTCATTACCCGGGATCGGATTAGAGCTTAAAATGATCGTGTCACCCGGCATGATCGAGATCTTCTTATGGACATCTGCTGCCATACGTGACAGTGCTGCCATTGATTCACCCTGACTTCCGGTTGTGATGATCGTTGTCTTCTCTCTTGGATAGTTTTTCAACTGATCTGTCTCGATCAGCGTATTCTCCGGCACATTCAGATACCCAAGCTCAGATGCTGCCGTGATGATATTTACCATACTGCGGCCTTCTACAACTACTTTACGTCCATACTTGTAAGACGTATTGATGATCTGCTGTACACGGTCTACATTCGAAGCGAAGGTTGCTACAATAATTCTTGTATTGGAGTGTTCGGCAAAAAGCCGGTCAAATGTAGCTCCCACTGTCCTTTCTGACTGTGTAAAACCAGGTCTCTCCGCATTGGTACTGTCCGACATCAGTGCCAGTACCCCTTTTTTTCCAAGCTCTGCAAAACGCTGCAGATCGATGGTATCGCCGTATACCGGCGTATAATCAACCTTAAAGTCTCCTGTATGCACTACAATACCTGCCGGGGAATAGATTGCCAGTGCCGATGCATCCTGGATACTGTGGTTCGTCTTGATAAATTCAATTCTGAATTTTCCAAGATTGATCGACTGTCCATGGCGCACTACTTTTCTTTTAGTTGAGCGGAGAAGATTGTGCTCTGTAAGCTTGTTTCTCTATAATTCCCATTGTCAGCTTTGTTGTATAAATCGGCAGATTGATCTCTTTAAGTACATAAGGAAGCGCTCCAATGTGATCCTCATGTCCATGTGTGATCACAAAACCCTTCACCTTATCCGCATTGCTCTTAAGGTAACTAATATCCGGGATTACAAGATCGATTCCCAGCATATCATCTTCCGGGAACGACAATCCGCAATCTACTACAACAATACTGTCTTCATATTCAAAGGCAGTGATATTCATTCCGATCTTTTCAAGGCCTCCAAGCGGAATGATCTTAAGTTTTGAGTTGCTTTTTTTCTTCAATCTCACACCTCCATATATTTTATGTATCTCATCCGTACATTTAATTATCGTAAAATTCGGAGTCCGCCTCTGTGTGCGAACCCCGTTCTTATCTGTCAGAAATATTCTTTTGACAGTTCCGTCTACACTTCAATCTCCACATCCTCCAGAAGCTCTTCGAACACCTTGAGTACGGCATTAAGCTCTACTTCCTCTTCTACCATCTCATAAACGCTGTCCTTCTCTTCCGGCGCACTTGTATCCTTCAAGATCAGGCACTCTGCATCATCCTCTTCTGAATCTGCAACCAGAAGGTAAGTCACTCCATTCAGTCTGGTCTGCTCCACAACAAAAAATTCTTCTGCTTCGCCGCCTTCTCCGCATGTAAACGTTAATTTTTCATTCTTCATATACTTTCCCCTTATCGCCTGATTGTATTCCAAAGCCTGTTACTTTTGCATACCCAGAGAGTCCAGATATCCCTGCAATATAAATACAGCCGCGATCTGATCCACATACTGCTTGCGGTTCTCCCGTCTTACGCCGGATTCCATAAGTGTCCGTTCCGCTTCCACCGTTGTAAGACGCTCATCCCACATCACGATCTCAATGCCGGTACGCCGCTTCAGCATCTCTCCAAATTCCAGTGCCTTCTCTGCCCGTTCTCCGATATCATTATTCATATGTTTCGGAAAACCGATCACAAACTTCTCTACTCCATATTCGGTTGCAAGACTCTCAATCCTTGCCAGTGTCTTCCGAAGCTTGTTCTCGTCCTTCCTCGTAACCGTCTCCACTGCCTGTGCCGTAATCCCCAGAGGATCACTTACAGCAACACCTACGGTCTTCGTACCATAATCAAGTCCCATTATCCGCATCATATCTTCAACCTACAGTTCATGTCTGATATAAGCTTTTAATAATTCTTCTACTATCTCATCCCGCTCAACCTTCATCACAAGGCTTCTTGCTCCGTTATAGCTGGTAATGTATGTAGGATCACCGGACATAATGTATCCTACAATCTGATTCACCGGATTATATCCTTTTTCCACCAGAGCATTATATACAATTTCCAGAATATCTTTTGCCTGGATCTGTGGTCCTGTCTCTACCTGAAAAAATTGTGTATTCGTTATATCTTTCATCTTACGACCTCCAATACTTCATATTCATTTTAATATAATCTATACAAAAATTCAATGCATAATTTGTGAAAGTGAAGTAAGTTCTATCTCTTTTAACTGATTGATCCACCGGTCTGCCTGTTCCGGTTCGCATGGAACCCCAATCCGCAGATATTCCTTGGTGTGCCCTGTGACATAATTTTTCCCATCACGCTCTGTCATCTCTTCAAATAGAACTTCCACCTTTTTTCCAAGCCATCCTTCTTCATAGCGCTGCATTTTTTTACGGTTCAGTTCCAGCATGATATTGCTTCTTCGCGTTTTTTCATGTTCCGGGATCTGCCCGTCCATCTTCGCAGCCTTCGTTCCCTGGCGCTTTGAATACTTAAATATATGAGTCTCATAAAAATTGATGCTGTCTACAAAGTCCCGGGAGGCTTCAAATTCTTCCTCTGATTCCTGCGGGAATCCTACGATCACATCGGTTGTCAGTGCCGGATTTTCAAAATACTTCCGGAGAAGCTCACATTTTTCCCGATATTCTGCCGCATCATATCTGCGGTTCATCCGTTTCAGGGTTGCATCACATCCGCTCTGCAGAGACAGGTGAAAATGCGGACATATCTTCGGCAGGCAAGCCAGTTCTTTTGCAAATTCTTCCGTCACGATACGCGGTTCCAGAGAACCCAGACGGATCCTTTTGATCCCTTCAACTCCATGTACCGCGCGGATCAGATCCAGGAGTCCTTCTGTCTGCTTTCCATTTTCATCTTTCCATTCCAATCCGTAAGAACTGAGATGGATTCCGGTAAGCACCACTTCCTGATACCCATGTTCCGCAAGTGTACGCACCTCTTCCACTACATCTTCCTTTTTCCTGCTGCGCACGCGTCCTCTCGCATAAGGAATGATGCAGTAGGTACAGAACTGGTTGCAGCCATCCTGCACTTTCAGATATGCCCTTGTATGCTCTGCTGTCCGGGAAAGATGGAGGCTCTCATACTCGAAGGTATGGTTAATGTCAATGACCTCCTGCATCTGTTCCGGAATGTCTTCTTTAAAATATTCTTCCAGAAGGCGGATCAGATCCTTTTTTATTATTCCCGATTACAATATCTATATTCTCATCCAGCTCACCCATATCCGCCTGCGCCTGCACTATAACAGCCGGCCGCTACGATCACTGCATCAGGATTCTGTTTCGGGCACGATGGATCATCTGTCTGGACTTCTGCGGTCTGCCATATTCGGGTCACCGCAGGTAATAATCGCCATAGACATTCGCCAGACCGCGAAACGGTACGATCTCATATCCGTTCTTTCCAGCAGTTCCTGCATCGCTTCTGCTCTATCGCTAATTTCTACCTACAATGCCCAGGCCGTGTAATGCCGTCTTTTCATAAATTCATCCCTACTTACTTCTTGGCCATTTATAAATATTTCAACGGTAAATTTTTTAATATTTTTATTTTTAAATAATCTTTTAAATTTATTATAATTTTATTCAATTTATTTTAATGTTTGTTGATGTTTTATGATAAAGCGGAAGAATGGAAGTCTCATAGGTTCCGATCTTCTCTGAAATATCTACGATCTCCTGCTTGTCAAATCCGATCAGCGGCCGATATACCGGCAATGTACATACATCGTTGGTTGCCATCAGGCTCTGCATGGTCTGGCTTGCCACCTGTCCGATACTTTCACCGGTAATAAGTCCCAGGCATCCGTCTTCTTTTGCAAAATGCTCTGCAATCCGCATCATATAACGGCGCATGATGATCGTCAGTTCATCATGTGGGCATTTTTCATAGATATAAAGCTGGATATCGGTAAAGTTGACTACATGCAGCTTGATCGGTCCTGTATATTTGGAAACCTGCTTTGCAAGATCCACTACCTTCTGTTTGGCCCTCTCGCTGGTGTACGGCGGTGCATGGAAATAGGTTGCCTCCAGTCCGACGCCACGTTTGGAGATCATATAACCTGCAACCGGACTGTCGATTCCACCGGAAAGCAGAAGCATCGCGGTTCCATTGGTCCCGATCGGCATACCGCCAGGTCCCGGAATGATCTCGGAATAGATATAAATCTCTTCTCTTACCTCTACATGAAGCAGTACATCCGGGTGGTGTACATCTACCCGGATTTCCGGGAATGCATACAGAATAGCTTCTCCGAGGTCATAATTGATCTCCATTGATTTCTTCGGATAGGTTTTCTTTGCACGACGGGACTCTACCTTAAATGTGATATTCTTATCCGGATAAACCTCATCCATGTATGCGATCACATCTTTTTTCAGTTCTTCAAATCCTTTATCCTCTACACGGACAACCGGACAGATCCCTACAATTCCGAATACTCTTTTCAGAGCTTCTACCACTTCATCTCCGTCATAATCTCCGTCACAGTCCACATAAACTCTTCCCTGTGCTTTATAAGTATGGAATAATCCATCCAGGTCCTTTAACGAATGCTTGATCTGTCTTACCAGCGCATCCTCGAACATATAGCGGTTCTTTCCCTTTGATATCAAATAAGTCTGATTTCCTCCTAAGTATTCTAAGCATCAATTATATAATGTTTCCAGCGTATAGTCAATTTCTTCTTCTGTAGTAAATTCTGACATACTGAATCTGAGCGTTGCGTCCAGATATTCTTTTCCGGCTCCGATTCCCTTTAACACTCCGCTGATCGCCGGATGGTTGGATGCACATGCCGAACCGGATGATACATAAATTCCCTTCTCTTCCAGTGTATAAGAAGAACTCTCACCCGGATTCCTGCAAATCCCACACTGATGATATGTGGTGCACTTGTTTCATCATAAAGTCCGTGGATCACAGTATGATCGATTTTCTGTACCCCTTCGATAAAGTGCTGTTTCAAGGCACGCATATGTGCCACCTTTTCATCCAGGTCTGTGTAAATCGTCTTTGCTGCCAGCCCGATTCCTGCAATCCCCGGTACATTTTCTGTTCCGGAACGCATGTTTTTCTGCTGCTCGCCTCCGAAAATGATCGGTTTTACTTTTGCTTTCTCATTGATATAGATAAAACCGATTCCCTTCGGTCCATGGATCTTATGTCCGCTTACAGAAAGCATATCGATTCCCATCTTTTTCGGGTAAATCTTATATTTTCCAAATCCCTGTACTGCATCCACATGGAACAGGATATTTTTATTATAAGCCTTTACGATCGCAGATGCTTCTGCAATCGGCTGAACCGATCCCACTTCGTTATTCACATACATGACCGATACCAGGATCGTCTCGTCACAGAGCGCTTCCTTTAACGCATCCAGGCGGATCCGTCCATACTCGTCAACCGGAAGATAGGTCACACGATAGCCCTCCTCCTCTTCCAGGTAACGCATGGTATTGAGAATTGCCGGATGTTCAATTGAACTGGTGATCAGATGCTTGCCGGCACGGTGATTGGCACGTGCACCTCCGATCAATGCAAGGTTGTCACTTTCTGTTCCACCGGATGTGAAATAAAGTTCCTTTTCCTGCACCTTCAGAATCTTTGCAAGTGTCTCCTTCGCCTCACGGACATACGCTTCTGCATCCACACCTTTTTTATGCATGGAGGATGGATTGCCGTAATCCTCACACATCACTTTTCCGACTATATCCCGAACACACTCATAGGCTCTCGTTGTTGCTGAATTATCCAGATAAACTTCCATTTTTCTTTGTCTCCCAAACACTTCTTCTCTTTATCTTATGCAGTTCTTTGCCTGCCGGTCTACTGTTCCAGTTCAAACATCAGTACAGCAAGCGTTGCAAGTCCGGCTGTCTCTGTCCGCAGGATCCGCCTGCCCAGGGTGATGACCTTCGCCCCCATACTGACTGCTGCATCAACTTCTTCCGGTTCAAATCCACCCTCTGGTCCGATAAAAATCCCAACAGACTGTCCACTTTTAATCTGGCGGATCACTTCTCTTGTCACTTCCATACCACCTGCAAGTTCATACGGAAGCAACGTTACATAAAGCGGTGGTAACTTCCGGGATCCGGCTTCTTCCGGCCTGCTTTGCCGCACTTTCTGCGATGGAATTCCAACGGTCTGCTTTTTTCGCTGCTTTCTTATCATCCAGACGAACAACAGAACGCTTCATCGCTACAGGAATCACCTGATACACGCCAAGCTCCACCGCTTTTTGCACGATCAGCTCCATCTTGTCGCTTTTAGGAAGCCCCTGGAAAAGATACAGCTTTGACGCCGGTTCCGTGTCCGCTTCCATCTCTTCCAGAATATGCAGAACCGCCACATCTTCTTCATAGGCTTCCACCTCGCACAAATAGGTTCTGCTTTCTCCGTCACTGATTTCAGCCTTTTCATGCAGCTTCATCCGGAGCACATTCTTCATATGATTAACATCTCCGCCTTCAATCCGGATCTTATCTCCGGAGATCTGCTGTGGTGTTACAAAAAAATGATGCATCTTTTCTGATCCTCTCTGCCTACGCTTTCGTTTCTTTTCTCGCTGTTACAGATACCCATTCTCCCTGATGATGAACCTCCAGGACCGTGAGTCCTGCTGCCTCTACCGCTGCTTTTACCGTCTCCTCCTTGTCTTCGATGATACCACTTGTCACGTAGATACCACCATCTTTTAACTGGTTCATGATCACCGGTGTCAGCGGCACCAGTACGTCTGCAAGAATATTCGCCACAACGATATCATAGCATCCATAACCAACTTTATCCTGGACCTCCTTATCATCAATGATATTTCCGATCATTACTTCGTATTTATCCTTTGAAATACCGTTGACTTCCATATTTTCATAGGTTGCATCAATCGCACACGGATCCAGGTCTGTTCCTACAGAATACTTTGCACCGAACATCAACGCCAGCATTCCAAGAATTCCACTTCCGCATCCTACATCCAGAATTCTGGTGTCCTCTGTCACATATTTGCGGAGCTGACGGATGCAGAGCTGTGTGGTCTCATGCATTCCCGTTCCGAATGCAGTTCCCGGATCGATATGCACGATCATCTTGCCTTCATCTTCCGGCTTTACTTCTTCCCAGGACGGAATGATCAGGATATCATCCACATAGAACTGGTGAAAATATTTTTTCCAGTTATTGACCCAGTCCACATCCTCTGTCTGGGATTCTTCTATCGTTCCTTCACCTACTTCCACATAGGCACGCATATCTTCCAGTTCATTTTTCACAGCTTCCAGAAGACTTTCTTTATCTTCATCTTCTTCCAGATAGAAACTGATATATGCGATACCGTCATTGATTCCTGTCTCCGGAAGGATATCAACAAACATCTGCTCTTTTTCCGCCTGTGTCATCGGAATCTTATCCTCAATCTCGATTCCCTGTACACCAAGGTCCATCAGCATACTACTGACAATGTCTTCTGCCTCGGTTGTTGTCTTTAATCTGAATTTATTCCACTTCATATTGGTTCTCCTTTTATTGTTGTCCAAGCAAATAATCAATAAACTGCTGTGCAGTACGTCCGCTTAATCCACCATGGCTCAATTCCCATTTGTTTGCCTCCAGAAGAAGCTTTTCCTCTTCCATCTCGACACCGTAACGATCTGCAAGCGTGGTGACAATCTTCTGGAATTCTTTTTTATCCGGTTTTCCAAAGTAGATCGTAACACCGAATCTTGCCACCAGGGACAGCTTCTCCTGTACAGTATCATTTGTATGAAGTTCTTCATCTCTGTCAGCTTTATCTTTGAATGTCTCACGTACCAGATGTCTTCTGTTGGAAGTTGCATAGATCAGGATATTATCCGGTTTCTTCTCCAGACCGCCTTCGATCACCGCTTTCAGATATTTGTACTCAATCTCGAATTCTTCAAAAGAAAGATCATCCATGTAAATGATAAATTTGTAATTACGGTTCTTGATCTGTGCGATCACATCATTCAGATCCTTAAACTGATGCTTGTATACTTCGATCATACGAAGTCCCTGATCATAATACTGGTTCAGGATTGCCTTGATCGAAGAAGATTTACCGGTTCCGGCATCACCAAAAAGCAGACAATTATTAGCTTTTTTACCCTTTACAAATGCCTCGGTATTATCGATCAGTTTCTTCTTGGCAATGTCATAACCCACCAAATCATCCAGATGGACGTGTGCGATCTTGGTGATCGGCACGATCTGTGCTCCTTCTTCCGTATGCTCAATACGGAATGCCTTGTGAAGTCCGAAAGTTCCCACTCCGAATTCTTTGTAGAACTGGGTTACAGTTGTCTTAAATTCTTCTGCATCATCTGTCTGTGCAAGAGCTTTGCTTAAGTCGCAGATCCGGTCGCGAATCCTCTTGTTAAATACATGTCCCTTGGCATTGACCGGATGATAGTCCTCAATCAGTTCCAGGCTGTCTGTACCGAGCTTTTCACCCATCTCTTTCAGATCATATTCGAACAGTTCTTTGAAAATCTTAAAATCATGAAGGGCTGCTTTATTGACGCTTCCCTCTACCTCTCCTACCACTTCACAGGCTGTGCTGTAAGCATTCTCACTGTTGGCAAGCAGGAACGTCAGGAAGGTATGCCAGAGGTTCCCTCGAATCCATAGTTTGCAGCCAGCTCGATCAGCTCATTTAAATTTTCGAAAAGAAGGCTCTTCAAATCCTCTTTGTTGTAATAATCATTATCTGCATTGTCGATCAGAAATGTCATGTCCCGAAGCAGATCTTCATGTTCCATATAACGATATAATATCAGTTCATTTGTTCTCATAGCCGTGTCCTCTCTTTTCAGTCTAATAATTTCCAAGGATTTTCAGATTCAGTGCTTCTTCCCTCAGTCCACGGATCGCATTTTCACTGCGGCATCTGCCAGATTTCCTTCAAAGTCCACAAAGAAACGATATTCCCAGCTTTTTCCTTCTACCGGACGGGATTCGATCTTTGTCATGTTCAGGTCATTGTAAATAAAATGGGAAAGCAGATGGTACAACGATCCACTCTCATGCGGTACTTCAAAGCAAATACTGATCTTGGATGCATTTTTCAGGAATACCTTCTGGTTTGTGACAATGATAAATCTTGTACTGTTGTCAGATTCGTCATTGATCTCTCTTGCCAGGATATCCAGTCCGTAAAGCTCTGCTGCATATTCGTTGCAGACAGCTGCCTGCGTGGTATCCTGGTCTTCCATCATCTTCTTGGCCGCCATAGAGTATTGGCAACACTGATCTGCTGCCAGGTTCCGTGTTCATCCAGGAAATGGGATGTCTGCATCAGTCCTTGTGGATGTGAATACACTCTTTCAATGCTGGAAAGTGTAGTTCCTTTCACTCCGGCAAGCATATGCTTAATCGGAAGGACCGTCTCTCCTACAATGTAATTTTCAAATTCCACCAGAAGGTCATACACCTGTGTCACCGGACCTGCGGAAGAATTTTCAATTGGAAGGACTGCATAATCTGCGCTTCCCTCTTCAATTGCTTCCATTGCATCACGGAATGACGGTACATGGAAGTTTTTCACATTTTTCCCAAAATATTTTAACATAGCTGCCTGGTTGTTGGCTCCTTCCACTCCCTGGAAGACCACACGTGCACCATCAAGATCCAGCTGATCCAGTCCGATAAAGGGAAGTCTTCCCAGAACTCCTTCCTCAGAAAGACGCTGGTACTGCAGCTTTCTGCTCATGCTCATCAGCTGTTCAAAAAGCTCCCGGATCCCTTTTTTGTTAAAATCTGTGGACACCTTTTCTGCTACTGCTGCCAGTTTCTCGTTCTCTCTTGTCTTATCAAATACCTTTCGTCCGTTCTTTATCTTATATTCTGCAACTCCTTCGCAGACCTTCATACGTCTCTCATAAAGCGTGGTGATCTGGTCATCGATCACATCCAGCTCTTTTCTCATCTCTTCCAGACTCTGCATTGTCCCACTCCTTATCGTTTTATCCTTATGTCTTCTTACGCTGACGTTACTAATTTTTCATTATAATATATTTTTTCTGTAAAATCTACATTTCTTCGCAAACCCGATCAGAAAAAACATGTAAAACTTTGTTGAAATAACCATGTTTTTGTTATATTATAGATAAAGAATATATGAACCCGCACATATTTTGCGGTTATTTTTAAGGAGGTTTCTTATGAGACATTTAATGAGTCCTTTAGATTTTTCTGTGGAAGAGCTCGATAAGCTTATGGATCTTGCAGGTGATATCGAAGCTCATCCAGAAAAATATGCACATGCTTGCGCAGGCAAAAAGCTTGCCACTTTATTCTATGAGCCAAGTACCCGTACCCGACTGAGTCATGAAGCAGCAATGATGAATCTCGGTGGTAATGTACTTGGCTTTTCTTCGGCAGCTTCCAGCTCTGCTACCAAAGGGGAAAGCGTAGCAGATACGATCCGTATGGTTTCCTGCTATGCAGATATCTGTGCGATCAGACATCCAAAAGAAGGTGCACCGATGGTTGCAGCGCAGCACTCTTCAATCCCGGTGATCAACGCAGGTGATGGCGGACATCAGCATCCGACCCAGACTCTGACCGACCTTTTCACCATCCGTTCTTTAAAAGGACGTCTGAATAATCTGAAGATCGGACTCTGTGGAGACCTCAAATTCGGTCGTACCGTACATTCTCTGATCAATGCCCTGGTGCGTTATGAGAACATCGAGTTTGTACTTATTTCACCGGAGGAACTCCGTCTGCCAAGTTATGTACGCAAAGACGTACTGGATAAGAAAAATATCCCATATACAGAAGTAGAACGCCTGGAGGATGCCCTTCCGGATCTCGATATCCTTTATATGACACGTGTTCAGAAAGAACGTTTCTTCAACGAGGAAGATTATATCCGTATGAAAGATTTCTACATCCTGGACAAAGGGAAAATGGAACTTGCAAAAGATATGCTGGTTCTCCATCCACTTCCGCGTGTCAACGAAATTTCTGTTGAAGTTGATGATGATCCAAGAGCTGTTTATTTCAAGCAGGTACAGTATGGTGTCTATATCCGTATGGCACTGATCCTGACACTTTTGGATATTCATGTAGATTAAGGGAGGCGAAAGACATGGTTGAAAATACACTGAACATTGGGAAAATTTCAGAGGGCTTCGTACTGGATCACATCAAAGCAGGAAAAAGCATGGATATCTACAAATATCTGAAACTTGATCAGCTTGACTGCTGCGTAGCCATCATCAAGAATGCCAAAAGTAACAAGATGGGTAAAAAGGATATCATCAAGATTGAATGCCCGATCGATATCATTGATCTGGATATCCTTGGTTTTATCGATCATAATATCACGGTAAACATTATCGAAGATTCCAAGATTGTTGAGAAAAAAGAACTGAAACTGCCATCTGAAATCAAGAATGTGATCAGATGCCACAATCCGAGATGTATTACTTCGATTGAACAGGGACTGGATCATGTGTTTGTACTGACTGATCCGGAGAACGAAGTGTATAGATGTAAATACTGTGAAGAGAAATACAACAGAAAGCGAGGCTAGCGTCGGCTTGTTGGACTAGGCGGACAGGTGCCACGCAAAGGACGCATGAAAAAAGAAAATTTTTTCATGCGTCCTTTATTTTTTGTCTCCTTCGTACAGTAAGAAAGGAGATCTTGGCATTGCTCGTCCTGTTTTCTGCAGTATGTTTGTCCGGCACAGCATACAGTGGATATTGACAGAATGCAGTCATAGGCTTGCAGGGACAAAGCACATCATCACTGCGGATCTTCCTATTTTCTTCAGTCCTGACAGATCCAACTCATACACATTCCAACAAGCAGGATCAGCGCAATACTTAATAACATAAAAAATACCTCCTATAGACGCAGAAAAACAAAAGCGAATATGTCTTCGAAACTTCTGGTATTTGTCCATAAAAATCTTTCCCTTGATTTAAAACAAATCCAGCATATTATCCAGATACAATTCCTCTCTTACATGCAGCTGATATTCCGGCTTTGTCATATAATACAGCAGAAATTCCAGGATCAGCGCACTTCCAAGTCCCCTGCCTTCGATCTTAAAATTTGTAAATCCCATCGGCAAATAGATATTTTTGATATCATCTACACTGATAAATCCCGGATTTGTCATTGCTTTTGAAAAACGATAGCCTTCCTTTGCATTTGGCGCAGTACACCGGTGTTCCTCTCCATCTTCTCCGAGATTCTTCCGGCTCACATCCTCATAACAGGCTTTCCGGTCCCTGCAGCCGAACCAACAACACTCATTACACAGGAATTCAACTTTATCCTTCTGACCTTCTGATAATGTATTCCATTTATCCAACATCTTATTCAGACGGAAATCCGGCACGACATATTGAAAATCTTCTCTCTGGATTTCCCGCAGACACTCCTGAAATTCGGTCAACACTTTCGTGGTAGATGAGACCAGATAGAACCCCGGATACTTCTTTTTCAGATAATCCACCAGCAGCTCTGAGTGCACGATCACACCGTTTTTCACACCTGTGCTTTTCTCAAATAACTGACAAAGCATATTGCATCTCTGATCCGCAAGGTGCTCCTTCCTGAGCAGAGAATTACTAAAGGTCAGACGGGCAGAAATCCCGTACTTCTGCATAAGTGCAAGCACTTCTTCCGGCTCAGCTTCTCCTGCTTCCACACGTCCTCCGCCCCACAGGCAGTCTTCCGGGGCTCCATAAATGGAACCAATCTCACACCAGTCATAGAAATACTCCCTGTGTGTATAAAACAGCGGCAAAAAAAGTCTGTACAGTTCATAAAATTCAAACAAGCCCGGAAGATGGTAATATGCTACATTTCCTCTTTCCCGACTTTGAAAACGATCATTCCTCATTTGACACTCCTACATAACTTTAATCCTCCTAAAACTACCATATTTTTCAAACGATTGTCAAACGGATTATCACGTTTTTTTATTTTTCATTCCACTCAAAAAATCATTCACACAATACTACGATATCATAAAAATTAAAGCTTTTTAAAGGGCACCGCAACAAAAAAAGAATCTATATCCTTCATGAATATGAATACAGATTCTTTTCAAAATTTCTCAATTAAAAATAAAAAAGCAAGCAAAACGATAAGCCGGGTTATGTCGTGGACGTTCATCTATCCAGTTCTGCTGTTGCCAGCAGACTCAAGCGACCAACCTGAAGCATGACGGGCCGCCATACCACTTCTTTTCGGTCTTGCTTCGGATGGGGTTTACATATGCCCTGTGTGTTACCACCCAGGCGGTAGTCTCTTACACTGCCCTTCCAACCTTACCTGCATCTGCAGGCGGTATATTTCTGTTGCACTATCCTTAGAGTCACCTCTACCGGACGTTATCCGGCATCCTGCCCTGTGAAGCCCGGACTTTCCTCGTCTGCGGCCTTTCGGCACCTGCATCCGCGAACGTCTGTCTTACTTGCCTTAGATACTTTATCACATTTTTTTATCAGTGTAAAGGATTTCTTCTACACTCCCGGATCAACCTGCAGCTCATTTCCGTCTGCGGCCGTTGTCGCAAGAGTATCACAACGTTCATTCTGCGGGTGTCCATCATGCCCTTTTACCCAATTGAAGTTCACCTGGTGCGGCTTTTTCGCTTCCAGAAGACGCTTCCACAGGTCGGTATTCTTGACCGGCTCATTCTTCCCACGCTTCCAGCCCTTTTTGATCCATCCCTCAATCCAGTGCTGATTGAATGCATTGACCACATATTGAGAATCAGAATAAAGCTCTACCTCGCAAGGTCTGTTGAGCGCTTCCAGCCCCCGGATGACAGCCATCAGCTCCATCCGGTTATTGGTTGTCCGCACATAGCCGCCGGAAAGCTCTTTAACGTGAAGTTCTCCCTTCGGGTCTACATATTCCAGAACGACTCCATAACCGCCCGGTCCGTCCGGATTACCTCTTGCCGCTCCATCTGTATAAATACTGACTTTCATAAATTGTCTCCTTATAGTTCAAATACCTGTCCCTTTTCCCGGACCCGCATGATCTTCTCCCGGTATGGTTCTGATACTTCCATTCCGATAAGCCGATCCTGCACCTCGTACTGCTTCCACATATGCATCGGAAATACAATCTTCGTATCCGTATGCCGCATATACCAGTCAAAGCCCCAGTAAAACTGCTCTTCCTGTCTCGGGTCAAGCACGACAAATGCAAGATCGATCTTTTCACCGGCCAGCGTTTCAATCTCCTTTTGATAATCGCCGCGCATCATCCGGTTATACGCATCATCTTCCTCTTCCCAGTGCCACCAGTTCAGATCCCCTGCATGATAAATGATCCTGTCTTCGCATCTTACCAGAAAGGCAACCCCTTCATCGGTTGAGCGCAGACTTTTTACCTTTGTATCCCCGACAGTAATCTCATCCCTTTTTCGCATGAAATGTTCCGCCACACGCTGCTCCTTTTTCGCAATTCTGATATCCTTCGGGAAAATATATTCCACATCCGGATACACATCCGCAAGCTTCAGGATCTCTCTGTTAAAATGATCCGGATGGGAATGGCTGGTAAACACCAACAGCTTCTTCGCCGGATCAAACTCCGGCATCGTTCCTTCATAATAGTCAAATAATAGAATATGGGATTCCAGTTCCACCGAAAATCCGCTGTGTCCGATATACGTCACCCTCATCTGTCTGTCTACTCCTCAACATCATCATGTTCACCGGCTGCCGTCTCTGTTGCATAAACAATCTCCGGAAGAACATATTCCAGACACTCTTTGATGATCTTCGGACTTCCCGGAAGATTGACGATCAGGGATTTTCCCCGGATACCTGCTGTTCCTCTCGTCAGCATTGCCCTTTTTCTGGTCCGTGTCATAAAAAGACGCATCGACTCTCCGATCCCCGGAATCTCCTTATCGACCACTGCCTTTGTCGCTTCCGGAACACAGTCCTCTTCTCTGCATCCGATCCCACCGATCGTAAGGATCAGATCTGCCATCTGTGCATCCGCGATCTTCGCAAGGATCTTGCGGATAACCTCCCTGTCATTTGGTACCGGCTGTACAAGCTCTGTCTTGAAGCTGACCTGATCGAGCACTCTTCGCACGATTGGCGAACACGTATCATCCTTCTGTTTTCTGTATATCATGGTGTCTGCTGATACAATTGCTACTTTCATAGATGTCCCTCTTTTCTTTTCTCCTCACGTATAGATTTCATGGTATCTTATATGACCATTCATTCCATGAAAATGTATCCCCTAACGTATAGACTTTAGTATAACATACTCTCGGATTGCCATGCAAGTTTCCCGCCGCCAATCGAATTGATTTAAGAAAAATTTTAGATAATGATGCAAACCATACCTCCGTTGCTGTCATTGACGATCTTCTGCATGGTGTCCTGCAGTTTTGCCTGACTTTCATCTCCGATCATGGCGATCTTGTTTCGCACGCCATCCATCACCAGCTCTTCGATCGATTTTCCGAAAATATTGGTTCCCCAGACTCCATCCGGGCTCTTTGCCGCCTCGTTGATATAATTTACCAGATCCTTTGCCTGCTGCTCACTCCCCACGATCGGTGCGATCTCGGTCTCAATGTTAGCTCGGATCATATGGATAGAAGGTGCTTCCGAACGGATCTTTACTCCGTATTTATTGCCCTGCCGGATTACCACTGGATCGTCCAGCCGGATTTCTTCTCTTGTCGCGCTGACTACACCGTAGCCTTTCATTTTAACCGAAGCAAGTGCATCTTTGACACTTTCATATTCTTTCTGGAGCATGGCAAGATTACGCACTGTATGGATCAGATCATATTCCCCGCTGATCTGCGTTCCGGTCAGATCACTTAACATTTCATAATAACAGCCATCTTCCACCTTGATTTCAACCGAGATCTCACCGGTATCCATGGACACACCTGTTACATTTACTGCATTTATGTAGGTACTCTGCTCCGGCTTCCGGATCTCCATCGCATCCCGGATTTCTCCGATTCTGCCCATGACTTCTCTTGCATAAGATACCAGCTCTTCCCGGACCTTGTGATCTGCTGTAAGTATTTCCACCCATTTTGGAAGGAAAAATTTTACTTCTGTGACCGGAAATGCAAAGAGCACATTTTCCATGATTCGGTGGATATCTTCTTCCCGTAGCTGTTCACAGTTGACCGGAAGTGCCGTTACCTGATATTCTTTCTGGATTTCTTCTGCCACGTTTTTTGCCTCTGCGCTGTACGGTTTCCGGGTATTGACCAAGACCACGAACGGCTTTCCAATGCTTTTCAGCTCCTGGATCGTTTTCTTTTCTGCCACCCGGTAGCTGTTTCTGGGAAGCTCTCCGATACTTCCGTCTGTCGTCACAACAATCCCGATCGTGGAGTGGTCATGGATTACCTTTTTCGTCCCGATTTCTGCCGCCTTTGTAAACGGAATTTCTTTTTCGTTCCACGGCGTTTTCACCAGACGTTCTGCTCCATTTTCCATGTGACCGGCGGCTCCCTCCACCATATAGCCCACACAATCGATCAGACGCACCAGCACACTCACATCCTTTGCGAGCTGGATTTCGGCAGCTTCTTTTGGCACAAATTTCGGCTCCGTTGTCATGATGCTCTTCCCTGACGCAGACTGCGGAAGCTCATCCACCGTCCGCTCTTTTGCATGCTCATCGGTCATTTTCGGCAGCACCAGCACATCCATAAAACGCTTGATAAAGGTTGATTTGCCACTCCGCACCGGTCCTACCACACCCAGATAGATCTCTCCATTCGTCCGGCACTGTATATCCTTGTATAAATCAAATGTATCCATACACTGTCCCCCTTTGATTGCTGATACAGTGTATGCGGGCTTTCCCCGGTTTAGAACAACTATACTGCCAGTTCACTTTTACTTTCTTGCCATCAATTTCAAAATCGGGTATGATAAATGGTAACAAAAAAGCGTATTACAGGCACGTAATGCCTTTCATTTATCAGAAAATCCTATCGGGATTTTCTTACAGTCAAAAAAGGAGGTATCCTATGCACGTAGGAAGAAAAGCACAAAAAAGAGAAAAAAAAGCCATGTCTGTCTCCCTGTACGGGAATCTGTTTTTCGTTATCGTTGAGATCGTCATGGCAATCTACACCAGTTCCCAGGCAGTTCTTCTGGACGCAATCTATGACGGAGTCGAGTTCTGCATGCTCCTGCCGTCGCTTTTTCTGATTCCGCTACTTTACAAGCCATCCAATGAAAAGCACCCGTTCGGTTATATGCAGATTGAATCTATGTTTGTCGTTGTCAAGGGCATTACCATGACTGGCGTTACCGTCGGGCTGATCCTGAACAATATCGAAATCATGATCCATGGTGGCAGAAAAGTCGCTTTTGATACCATTGCCTGGTTTGAATTATTTGCATTTTTTCTGGGAATTACCGTATCCATTTATCTCAAATATAAGAATCGTCTGATGGATTCCCCACTGATCACAATGGAAATGGAAGGCTGGGAGATCGACAGTATTGCCTCTTTCGGTATGGCAATTGCCTTCTTTCTTCCGGTTCTGCTGCCTTTTCCATGGTTCAGACCCATAACACCTTATCTTGACCAGATCATTACCGTCACCCTGTCCATCTTTATGCTGCCGACGCCGATAAAGACGGTAATAACCGGACTTCGGGATCTGTTCCTGATCCCGCCGGAGGAAGAGACTGTTGATGAAATTAAAGAAACGATCGAACCTGTCCTAAATGCCTATGGTTACAAAAAACTCTACTATGACATTCTCCGTACCGGAAGAAAGCTCTGGATCAGTGTTTACATCACCTTTGACAAAGATCTGGTTTCCATTACCCGGTTTAAGATCGTACAGAATTTCTGTATCCAGGCTCTTGCGAAAAAATATACGGATTTTTATTTTGAACTTCTGCCGGATATTGTGTTTACCACGGATGATGAGGCATTGACCAATCATATCGTAAACCAGTCGGGAGAGGTGGATCAGAATGCAAAATTTGCAGACTGAATTATCTGATCTTTATTCTTTAAAAATACTCATTTTCCAAGAAAAGCTGCCTTAATCGGCAGCTTTTCCTTTAAATTCTTTGATTGGATTCTTGATAAATTTTATGTACTGCTTTCTCAGCCATTCGATCAGCTTCGTCAGATACCGAAGTACCGGCTCGGTCGCGATAGAGAATACTACAAAAAGCATAATGCATTTTCTGGACATTCCCGTAATCGCAAATAACTGTGGCAGGAAGATACTGCATCCTAACAGTCCGATCACGCATCCGATCCAGACGATCATACGCAGTGCATTCATCGGCTGGCAGATCCGGTAAAGGATCATGAATCCGACAATTGCAAGCAGCATCGTCGCCGCCGTAGAAATATCTTTGGATGCAACTCCGAACGTCTGTCCAAATACAACCAGCGCACCAACCGCAAGTACATCCGTAAGTCCTGCCGGAAGTGCCTTTAAGAACACATTAGTCAGGAAGTGTCCCTTAATGATATCCCGGTTCGGCTGCAGTGCCAGGAAGAATGCCGGAATACCGATCGTATACATGCTGATCAGCGATACCTGGGATGGCTCCAGCGGATAGGTAATCATAAAGACTGCCGAGAAAATTGCAAGCAGGAAGGAAAAAATATTCTTCACCAGGAACAGACTTGCTGAACGCTGAATGTTATTGACAACTCTTCTTCCTTCCAGAACAACCTCCGGCATCCTTGAAAAATCGGATTCCAGAAGTACCACCTGGGACGCCTGGACCGCCGCATCGCTTCCTGATGCCATCGCCACCGAACAGTCTGCATCCTTCAGAGCAAGTACATCATTAACACCATCACCGGTCATAGCGACCGTCATTCCCTGCTTTTTCAGTGCCTGCACAAACTGTCTTTTCTGTTCCGGGATTACCCTTCCGAAGACCGTATATTTGCTCACCGCAAGGGCAATATCTTCTTCGGTCTTTAATGTTCCCGCATCCACGTAATTCTCTGCGCCTTCAATTCCGGCCTGCTTCGCAGTCTCCGATACGGTGATCGGATTATCACCCGAAATAACTTTTATCGCAACACCCTGGTCCGCAAAATATTTGAAAGTCGCAGGCGCTTCTTCCCTGACTTTATTGAGAAGGAGGACATAACCAAGCGGCGTTACCGTTCCAGTCAGCGGCTTACCATCCGGCTCTCCATCATAGCTTCCAAATACCAGTACACGGAACCCCCTGGACGTATACTGTTCTATTCTTCCCTGATACTTTGTATAATCCTCACGCAGGACAAATTCCGGTGCACCAAGCACATATGCCTGATCTTTGAAAATTACTCCGCTGTATTTGACCGTGGAAGAAAAAGGAATCACTTTTTCCGGCACTTTATCTGAATGCTCTGTAAAATGTTCTTGCATCGCATGCATCGTGCTGTTATCCGCGTCCATTCCTTTGACAAAATCGCCGATCATCCGGTTCAGATCCGGCATCTTTTCTTCGTCATAGGCCTTGGCTTTCACCACTTCACTGACACACATACTGTCTTCTGTGATCGTACCTGTCTTGTCAACACAAAGCACATTTACCCGCGCCAGAGTCTCGATACTCTTCATATCATGGAGCAATACCTTTTTCGATGCAAGACGCATTGCACTTACCGCAAGTGCCACGCTTGCAAGAAGATATAATCCTTCCGGGATCATGCCGATCACTGCAGCAACCATGGAGATAATACTCTGCCGGAAGCTGTCGTGATTATAGAAATAACTCTGCACAAACAAAATGATTCCTATCGGAATCAGTGCGATTCCGACCATTTTTACCAGCTTGTCCAGGGAACGGATCATCTCCGACTGTTCCCCTGCTGCATGGCTTTTGCTTCCAGAGTCAGCTGTGAAATATAGGAATCCGCTCCAACCTTGTCCAGGCGTGCATGACAGCTTCCTGATACCACAAAACTACCTGACATCAGACGGTCTCCACGCTTTTTCGTGATCTCATCAGATTCACCGGTAAGTAAAGATTCATTGACCTGAACCTCGCCAGCCTCAACAACCGCATCTGCACAGATCTGGTTCCCTGCACGAAATACAACAATGTCGTCCACAACCAGCTGATCCGCCTCCAGATTCAGCGATACCCCTCCACGGATTACTTCCGCGTGCGGTGCATTCAGCATGGTCAGCCTATCCAGTACTTTCTTGGAACGGATCTCCTGAATGATCCCGATCAGTGTATTACAGATGATAACCGGCAGGAATGTCAGATTTCGAAAAGAACCTACCAGGCACAGCAGAATCGCCAGAATCAGAAAGATCAGGTTGAAATAGGTAAATATATTATTATGAACAATCTCTTTTGTCGTAAGTCCCGGTGGAGCAACCTCATCATTGGTCCAGCCATTCTCTTCCCTTATCCGGATCTGCTCGGGATTAAGACCTACCCGGTAGTCTGGAACCACACGCTGGATCTCGCCGCGAACGACTTTTTCCTCTTGTGTTTCTTTTTCTTTTTTTCCGAATTTCATACAAAAAATCCTCCTGTATACACGTCATTATACGCCTATACGGAAGGATTTTCCATTAAGACTTTATGAAATTTCTTTGAAACTTTAATCCCACGGAAGGTTACTGTATTCGCTGCGCCCGTCACGCATCATCAGTTCACTTACCGCATCCTTTGCGGGTTTGCCTTCAAAAAGTACCTGATTGACCTTTTCCACGATCGGCATGGATACCTCATATTTTTCAGCCAGCTCTCTTGCCGCTTTTGCTGAATACACACCCTCAACTACCATCTTGACCTCAGCCATCGCTTCTTCCATCGTCATTCCCTCACCGATCAGAACACCTGCTTTACGGTTACGACTGTGCTTACTTGCACAGGTGACGATCAGATCACCGATTCCGGTAAGTCCGGTAAAGGATTCCAGCTTTCCGCCCATCTTTACACCAAGTCTTGTGATCTCCGCAATTCCTCTGGTGATCAGTGCAGCTTTGGTGTTATCCCCGTATCCTAGTCCATCTGCAACTCCGGCTGCAAGTGCGATTACATTTTTCAGGGAACCACCAAGCTCAATTCCTTTAATATCCGGGCTTGTGTAGACACGGAATACATCATTCATGAAAATTTTCTGCAGATAAATGGCGGTTTCTTCTGTCTCTGCTCCGACTACAACCGTTGTCGGAAGTTCGCGGCTTACTTCTTCTGCGTGACTTGGACCAGAAAGAACAGCTACATTTGCCTGCGGAATCTCTTCTTCAATCTGCTCAGAAAGCGTCTTTAAAGTACCCTCTTCAATTCCTTTTGCCACATTGACCAGAATTTGCTCTTCCTTTACATACGGGCACATTTTCTTCGCCGTAGCTCTGGTTGCCATAGACGGAACTGCAAGAACGACCACATCTTTTCCTTCCACACTTCCCTGCAGATCTGTTGTGATCTCGATCTCCTCCGGGATATGAACGCCCGGAAGCTTACTTGGATTTTCCCGCTTTTTCCTGATCTCATCTGCTTCTTCTTTTAAATAAGACCAGATGGTTACATGATGTCCGTTTTTATTCAGTACCAGGGCCAGAGCCGTTCCCCAGCTTCCTGAACCGATAACTCCGATTTCTGCCATAAATTATTACCTCTTATTTTTCTTTTTTGAAAAACTGATCTTGCTCTCTGTACCATTTCTCAGACGTCCGATATTCGCACGGTGACGGATAAATGCAGAGAGAACAAAAAGTGCTCCGATTCCATACATTTCAAACAGATACTTCTGCGTCATTCCAAACATTCCCATCTGTCCGTCAACGACGAGTCCGACAAGGAACAGTACGGAAATCACCAGCGATCCCAGTGATACATAACGTGTCACGGCAACAATTACGATAAACACGATCAAACATACTGCCGCAATCCGAATATCTGTAGATAAGATCATACCTGCCGTAACTGCAATTCCCTTTCCGCCCTTGAACTTCAGATAGAATGGAAAATTATGTCCGAGCACTGCCCCAAAACCTGTATACAGCGAAAGGAGCGGTAAAATATCTGCGTGAGACTGTCCGTAAATTCCGCGGACCACCAGAACTGCGATCACGCATTTGAAGCAGTCACCTAGCAGGGTGATCATTCCGGCTTTGATTCCCATGGTGCGAAGTGCATTGGTAGAACCTGCATTTCCGCTTCCCATCTTGCGGATATCTACCCCCTGAGTTTTTCCATAGAAATAGCCGGTCTGAAACAGACCAAATATATAGCCGATCAGCAAACATACAAGACGTTCCATCTTATTTGTCCTTCTCCTTTCTCTCCCTGATAAAGAATTTAAGAGACGTTCCACGGAAGCCAAACGCTTCACGGATCTTATTCTCCAGATATCTCGTATAAGAGAAATGCATCAGTTCTTTATCATTGACAAAAATCACAAATGTAGGCGGTTTGACCGCTACCTGTGTAATATAGTAAAGTTTCAGCCGTTTTCCCTTATCTGACGGTGGCTGCTGCATTGCAACAGCTTCGGTCATGATCTCGTTAAGGACACCCGTAGCCACACGGAGTGTCTGGTTCTCAATAACGGTGTCGATCATGTCAAAGAGCTTCGGAAGTCTCTGGCCTGTCAGTGCAGACACATACATAATCTCTGCGTAAGGCAGGAAAGACAGCACCATCCTGATCTGATGCTCATATTCCCTCGTGGTCTTATCGTTCTTTTCAATGGCATCCCATTTATTTACAACGATGATGACACCTTTTCCACGCTCATGTGCAATTCCTGCAATCTTGGCATCCTGTTCGGTGACACCTTCTGTCGCATCGATCACGACCAGGACCACATCCGCTCGTTCTACTGCCGTAACTGTACGGATAATACTGTAGCGCTCCAGTTCCTCTTTGATCTTATTCTTACGGCGAAGTCCTGCTGTATCAATGAATACATACTCTTTTCCATTGTGCACTACTTCCGTGTCAATGGCATCTCTTGTAGTTCCGGCAATATCGGATACGATCACACGGTCTTTTCCGATCAGACGGTTGATGATTGAAGACTTCCCAACGTTCGGCTTCCCAACGATTGCAATTCTCGGACGGTCATCTTCCTCTTCCTGGCCTGCCCCTTCCGGAAAATGTGCCAGAACCTTATCCAGCATATCTCCGATTCCAATTCGTTCCGATGCTGAGATCGGAACCGGATCTCCGATTCCCAGATTATAAAATTCATACACATCCGGCATCATCTTGTTAAAATTGTCCACTTTATTGACAACAAGGATGACTGGCTTGTGGGAGCGGCGGAGCATATCTGCCACTTTTGAATCGGAATCTACAAGTCCCTGCTTTACATCTGTCATAAACAGGATCACATCCGCAGTGTCAATGGCGATCTGTGCCTGCTCTCTCATCTGGGAGAGGATCACATCACGGCTGTCCGGCTCGATTCCACCGGTATCGATCAACGTAAATTCTTTATCGAGCCAATTCACTTCTGCATAAATTCTGTCGCGGGTAACACCCGGCGTATCTTTAACGATTGCTATCTTTTCTCCTGCCAGTGCATTAAAAAGCGTCGACTTTCCAACGTTCGGCCGCCCTACAATGGCAACAACTGGTTTACTCATATTTTCTTCCTCCTGATATTTATTCGGAATTCTGCTTCTATATCATACTAGATTTCTTCAAAAAATGCAATTTTTTAACGCCTCTTTCTTGTCATTGCTTTTAAATAATGGTATAAAAGATAAGTAAGATTAGATAAAAAGCACTTAAAACGCTTATTATAAGGAGGCACTCATGACAAATATCGAACTTATGGAAAAAGCTCTTCCGACAGCACCACTTAAAATTGCTGCCTTGGAAAGCTGCAAGGATCTGGCAGAAAAAGTGGATCAGTACATCGTATCGTTCCGCAAAAATTCTCTGCATGATTTTCTGGATCCTGCAATCTATTCATCTTATGAAGCAGATTCTTATCTTGCAAAGAACAGTTGCCCACGTTTTGGTTCGGGGAAGCAAAGGAATGTTTGGCGAAAGTATCCGCGGAAAGATCTCTTTATTATGGTGGATGTCTGCAACTACAGCCTGACATACACAGTAAACGGACATATCAATCATATGTCACCGGATGATCACTATCAGGATCTGAAGCGTATCATCTCCGCTTCTACAGGAAAGGCACACCGTGTAAATGTAATTATGCCATTCCTTTACGAAAGCCGCCAGCACAAGAGAACCAAACGCGAATCTCTAGACTGTGCAATGGCTCTGGAAGAATTAACCGCAATGGGTGTATCTTAACATTCTTACATTTGACGCACATGATCGCGTGTACAGAATGCGATCCCACTCAATGGTTTCGACAGCTTCAACCCTCTGTATCAGTTCATCAAAGCTCTGTTTAAAGCAGAACCGGATCTGAAAGCAGACAAAGACCATCTGATGATCATCAGCCCGGATGAAGGTGCAATGCAAAGAGCCGTATACTTCTCCAACGTACTCGGTGTTGATATGGGTATGTTCTACAAACGCCGTGATTTCATTCCTACCAATGGTAAAAACCGATCGTTGCACATGAATTCTTAGGTGACGATGTATAAGACTTTACCATCATCGATGACATGATTTCTTCCGGTGAAAGTATGCTGGATGTTACCAGGCAGTTAAAAGACCGCGGAGCTGAGCGTGTATTTGTATGTACTACTTTTGGTCTCTTCACAGAAGGTCTTGACAAGTTCGATGAATATTATGAAAAGGGCTATCTGGACAGACTGATCACAACTAATCTGACCTATCTGTCTCCTCAGCTTCATGATAAACCGTATTTCATTGAAGCAGATATGAGTAAGTTCCTTGCACTGATCATTGATTCGATGAATCATTCTACATCTATTAGTGCGGTTATGAATCCGACGGATAAGATTCATGATTTGCTTGCGAAGAGAAATATGAGATAAATTTTGTTGGCGGGATAGTAAGGATATATTAGGAATAGACGTGAAGAATTATAAACAGGACAGCTTCCAGTAAAACCATTCCGATGAGTGTTGCGAATCGTGTTCAGCAATGGCTTCACGATTTTGAGCTCCCATCTCCTACTGTACAAAATGGAAATCTGTCCTGTTTTATGGTTCTCTTGCGGCTGTTTGTTAGTATATTTTTACTTTTCTGGCAAACAAGAAGCTCTTTTTTTGTATATCATATTATTTTGAAAATACTGCATCATTTTTTGTAAGAAGATATATACAGTATTGATTCATACTAATTCCTTCTTTTTGAGAGTGTTCTGCTAGAGATCTATGGAGACTTCTTGGAATCCTTAATTTGAACTGTCCAGAATAATTTTCCAAGCTGTCTGGTTCATATATCTCAATTCCTTCTTCTAATGCTGCTTCAATCCAAGTTCTTTTTGCATCTAATGCATTTTGTACTGCACTTTCTATTGTCTCGCCACAGGTAATACACCCTGGCAAATCTGGATATGAAACTACAAATCCACCTTCCTCTTCATCCTCTACAATTTCCATTCGATAAGGCATTTTCATATATTCATTCAGCGTTTTCATCTTTCCTCGTCTCACTTTCTACTATCTGTCTTACCATTTCTGTCATATACCTCTTTGACTGAGTTCATATTTTGGTATTGTAATCCGGTACTTCTTACACTTTCTGAATGTATAATGACTGCTTCCTCCCTTGGGCGAATTCATTTCATAACCATAGCTTTCCAACACTTTCCGCAGTTCATCAAACTGGATGTCTTTTGATAAATTACATATCTGCATTATCAGTTTATCCCATTTTGACATTATTTATCTCTCCTTTTATTATGGATGGTGTCGTATGCAGTCGCTTTATTACATGAGTTTTCAGAGCCTAGTGCAAAACCAGGTTTAGCATTCTTTATTTATCAACTATTTTTTTTTATACTGTCCTATCCCCATCAAAGAATTCCTGTCCGGTCGGGTATGTATAGGAATCTCCGATTTCATGGAGAAGGACGACTTTTAATTTATTATTCAGTGTTTTTTTATCCAGCTTGATTGCTTCGGTAAGCTGTGGGAGTGGGACATCGGATTTTACCGGAAGTTTATAAGCTTCCAGGACTTTCCGGATGTCTCGGCTTCGTTTTGGTGAGTCCTTTCTCTTCAGCAATCTTTGTGATCTGGTACATTCCGATACGCTACGGCTTAAATGTGCTTTCTTCATAGGAAGTGTTAAGTTTCCGTGGGCAAGGGTATGTCCGAAGTTCAGGAGAATCCTCTCTCCGGTATCAAACTCGTCTTCTTCCACAACGCGGCGTTTGATATCGACACAGATTGCGATCACATCGGTTAAATGCTCTTTCAGATTCTCATAGCATCCGCATTTTTCCAGAAGATCAAAAGCTTGCGTTCTTTGATGCAGCCGTATTTGATAATCTCCCATACCATCCGTCACGTAACGATCCGGCAAGGTTTCCAGCACATCCGGATCGATCAGTACCATCTTCGGAAAAAGCACCTACCAGGTTCTTACCCTGCGGAAGATCGACTGCAACTTTTCCACCAACAGAAGAATCTACCTGTGCAAGAATGGAAGTTGGAATCTGTACGAACTTGATCTCTAAGAAAGGTCGCTGCCACAAATCCGGCAAGTTCTCCCCACTCCACCAGTGCAACGATCAGGTCTGTTCGAAATCTTGCTTCCAGAAGAGAACTGTATACCCCCGGAAGGGTTTCGAATGCTTTTGACGGTTCTCCATGTGGAATCACGGTTTCCGCACACTCATATTTTTCAGAAAGATTTTTCTTAAGCGCTTCTCCGTAATAAGAATAAACTCTGTCATCGGAAATGATCATAATCTTTGATCCCTGATATACTTCCGCTGGCTCCTTTCTACAGCTTTTCAATTCCTTTCAGATTGATAGCTGTGTTTCTTTAAATCTACCGTCATTTTCATCGTTTTGTTCCTCCCAGGCTGCTGTTTTTTACATTTCTTTACCGACTGCTTTTGCGATTCCGGTAATCTCTTTTAACAGTGTATCATATTTTTCCGGTTTCAGCGACTGTGCTCCGTCACAAAGTGCCGTTTCCGGACTGTTATGTACTTCGATGATCAGCCCGTCCGCTCCTGCTGCAACTGATGCTTTTGCCATCGGATCAACCAGCCACCATTTTCCTCCTGCGTGGCTCGGGTCTACAACTACCGGAAGATGGCTGAGTTTTCTTACTACCGGAATAGACTGGATAGACCGCATTTCTGGTATAGTCCTGAAGTTGGATTACTCTTCGCAGAGGATAACATTTGGATTTCCGGATGCCATAATGTATTCTGCTGACATCATCCATTCTTCGTAAGTTGCATTAAGTCCTCTCTTCAAAAGGATCGGTCTCTTTGTCTGTCCGAGCTGTTTTAACAGGTCATAGTTCTGCATGTTACGTGCACCGATCTGGATCAGGTCTACCTTTTCATCGAAGATTTCCAGATATTCCGGTGACATCAGCTCTGTTACGATCGGAAGCCCTGTCTCTTCTTTTGCTGCACATAAGATTTCCAGACCTTCAAGGCCCAGTCCCTGGAATGAATATGGGCTTGTTCTCGGCTTGAATGCACCACCACGGAGCATATTTGCACCGGATGCCTTAACAGCCTTTGCGATCTCGATCACCTGCTCTTCTGACTCCACAGAACAAGGTCCGGCGATCAGTGCCAGATGTCCGCCACCAACTTTGACACCGGATACATCTACGATGGTATCGTCCGGATGGAATGCACGGTTTACAAGTTTGTATGGCTCCTGTACATGCATAACTTTCTCAACAGAAGAGTCTACTTCGAAAAGCTTTGGATCCACACGGACCGTATCGCCGATACAGCCGATAATTGTAAGATCCTCACCTTTTACAGTATGTACTTCCAGTCCCTTTGCACGGACCATATTCTCAACTCGTTTTACATTTTCATCACTTGTTCTTGGTTTTAATACGATAATCATAATCTTTTTCCCTTTCTCTCTACTAATCATCGAATATGTCTTTTAGAAGTTCCTTCTGGAATTTCCTATGAAACAAAAAACCCCCGTCTTCTGTAAAAACAGAGGACGAGAGTATTATATACTTCGTGGTTCCACCTCATTTTACAATTGTCTCACGACAACTGCCTCGTCAGGGTACGTCGTTCATAACGGTTATACCCTTGCAGATAACGGCTGCTACCGGAAATACCTATTAACAATTCTTCAAAAGAATGCATTCAGTATCCTACTCCAAGAGGAATTCAATATAATCTTCGGTATCCTTCTTCCACCGATAAAGGACTCTCTGTGACGTCTTATTATATTTTACTTCTTTTCATTGTATTTTGATAGTAGAATATGTAATTTTTAAAATCTATAGCTTATGTTACACGAATCAATAGGCTTTGTCAATCATTTACAGCAAATTAACGCGAGAAATATTTTTCTTTGATAATATCAACCGGCATTTCTTTTCCTGTCCAGAGTTCAAATGATGCAGCACCCTGATATAACAGCATGTTCAGACCGTTCAGTGTCTGGCATCCTGCTGCTTTTGCTTTCTTCAGGAATAACGTCTCTTCCGGATTGTAGATTACATCAAATACAAACAGATCTTTTCTGAACACACTGTCATCTGTGATGATACATCTGTCTGTCTTCGGTGCCATACCGATAGAAGTTCCGTTTACCAGAATTGCACTTTCTGCGATCTCCTTTTTGAGGACTCGGGTCAAGAGAAGGAGGTTGATCTTGCAGTCTGTCTTCTCATGAAGTTTCTCGATTGTCTTCTCCGCACGTGTGAAGAATTCATCACGGATGTTGAATACCGAAATCTCTGCTACTTTGTCAAGTGCTGCCTGGATCAAAATCGCTGCTGCGGCTCCACCCGCTCCAAGAAGTGTCATCTTCTTGCCAATGATATCAACGCCTGTCTCACTGACTGCACGCATGAATCCAATTCCGTCTGTCGTATAACCTGTCAGGACACCGTTATCATTTACAACAGTGTTGACCGCCCCACCGATCTCAGATGCCGGTGAAAGTTTATCAACCAGTGAGCACATCAGATTCTTGTCAGGCATAGTCAGGTTGAATCCTCTGACTCCCATGACTTTCAGACCATCTACTGCTGTCTTTAAGTTATCTGTTCCAACATCAAATGCCAATATGCGTAATCCAGCTCCAGCTGGCGAAATGCCTCGTTATGCATCATTGGGGAAATGCTGTGTGCTACTGGACTCCCCAGTAATCCGGTAAGGACTGTATGTCCTGTAATCTCGTATGCCATTATCTCTTCCTCCTACGTTACATTTTCACACTGTAAAGTGCTACTTTTGTCCTTTATCATACCATATTTTTCAAAATACGCAAGCATCGTTATAAAAAAGACGATATTTTCTGCCTTTGAAAAAACATTTTGAAAAATTTTGAATACCAAATAAGAATGAATGTTCCTATGTAACAAAAAGAGTATCACGTTTCTTCTTGTTCACGTGATACTCTTTCTTTCATGGCTTCTGACTGTTACTGCTGATATACGTTTTACTTTTCATTTACAATCTGTTTTATTTTACACCATGGTCCACCTGGTACATATGCGAAATCAGGCGGAAGATCTGACTGGTATATCCCCATTCATTATCATAAAAACTGATCAGTTTGAAAAAATGACCGTTTACCTGGATTCCTTCCCTTGCATCAAAAAAGGATGCGCTTTTCCAAACGCACCCTCTGTCACTTTTTATGCAATTACTCTGACTTTCAGAACACCCTCGATCATTTCCAGACCTTTTACCACGTCTTCTGCCACATCATTATCCACATCGATCATCGTATATGCATAGCTGCCACGGCTCTTATTCGTCATATCATCGATATTGACATTATCCTTTGCCAGAAGCGCAGTAAACTGACCGATCATGTTCGGAATATTCCTGTGCAGAATCGTAATTCTTGTCTTATCCCTTACACCCATATCGCATGCCGGGAAGTTGACAGAATTACGGATATTTCCATTTTCCAGGAAATCTTTCAGCTCTTCTACTGCCATCTTTGCACAATTGTCTTCTGATTCAGCAGTTGACGCTCCCAGATGCGGAATAACAATCGCATGCTTCACTCCTGCGATCTCCGGTGTCGGAAAGTCAGTTACATAGCGTCCGACTTTTCCACTAACAAGTGCATCCACAATGTCTTCACTGTTCACCAGTACATCTCTTGCAAAGTTCAGGATCACAACGCCCTCTTTCATCAGACTGATGGCATTCTTATTGATCATACCCTTTGTATCTTCCAGTGCCGGTACATGGATTGTGATATAATCACACTCCTTGTAGATCTCATCTACATTCTTAGTGTGATGGATACTTCTTGACAGTCTCCATGCAGAATCTACAGAAACATATGGATCATAGCCATACACTTCCATCCCAAGATGTGTTGCCGCATTTGCAACCAGAACTCCAATTGCACCAAGACCGATCACACCAAGCTTCTTTCCTGGATCTCACAGCCTGCAAATGCTTTTTTCGCTTTTTCTGCATCTTTGGCAATGTTCCCGTCTTCTTCGTTCTCCTGTACCCAGTTGATACCGCCGATGATATCTCTGGAAGCAAGAAGCATACCGGCGATCACCAGCTCTTTTACACCATTAGCATTTGCCCCTGGTGTATTAAATACAACGATTCCCTGCTCCGCACATTTGTCCAGTGGAATATTATTTACACCGGCTCCGGCACGGGCAATCGCTTTTAAATCTTTATCAAATTCCAGTTCATGCATTCCGGCACTTCTTACAAGTACCGCATCTGCTCCTGCCATCTCACCGGCAGGCACATAGTCATCACTGAATTTCTCCAGTCCAACAGGAGAAATCGGGTTTAGGCAAAAATATTTATACATATTACAGATTCTCCTCCTCAAACTTCTTCATAAATGCAACCAGGGCTTCCACACCTTCGTATGGCATTGCGTTATAAATACTTGCACGCATACCGCCCAACAGTACGGTGTCCTTTCAGGTTCTCAAGACCTGCTTCTTTTGCCTCTTTTACAAATTTGGCATCCAGCTCGTCACTGCCTGTCACAAATGGTACATTCATAAGAGAACGGTCTTTCTTTTCTACCGTACCTTTGAACAGTTTGCTCTGATCCAGGTAGTCATAGAGCAGTTTGGCTTTCTTTTCGTTGCGTTCTTTCATAACTTCCAGTCCGCCCATCTTTTTGAGCCATTTAAATACCTTACCGCAGATATAGATTCCGTATGCCGGCGGTGTATTGTAAAGAGAGCCTGCGTCTGCATGTGTCTTATATGTAAGCATGGTTGGTGTGCCCGGAAGTACATCCTCTGTGATCAGATCTTCACGGATGATCGCGATAACAACACCCGCTGGTCCGATATTCTTCTGGACTCCGCCATAGATGAGACCATATTTTGTCACATCTACAGGCTCAGACAGGAAGCAGGATGATACATCTGCCACCAGTGTCTTTCCTTTGGTATTCGGAAGTTCCTTGAATTTGGTTCCGTAAATTGTATTATTTTCGCAAATATATACATAATCTGCATCTTCATCAACCGGCAGATCCGAACAGTCAGGAATGTACGAAAAGGTTTTATCCTCGGACGATGCGATCTTATTCACCTTTCCATATTTGGATGCCTCGGCAGCTGCCTTTTTAGCCCACTGCCCGGTAACAATATAATCCGCTACTTTGTTCTTCATCAGATTCATTGGAATCATTGCAAACTGCTGGCTTGCGCCACCCTGAAGGAACAGTACTTTGTAATTATCCGGGATTCCCATTAAATCACGAAGATCCTGTTCAGCGGTTTCAATGATTTCAGCAAAAGCTTTCGAGCGATGACTCATCTCCATAACGGACATTCCACATCCTTTGTAATCCAGCATCTCATCTGCTGCTTCTCGTAAAACTTCTTCCGGCAGTACTGCCGGTCCTGCTGAAAAATTGTAAACTCGTTTCATATTACTCCTCCATTCCTGCTCTGCGTATCTGTCGCTGCATATGTTTTTTAGTTTGTCTGCTGTTTTTCCTGCAGATCCTTCTCGTCAAAAGCTTCACTGATCGGAGCACCCGGAGCAACCATCGGCCATACCTTGTCATCGCTGTCGATCTGGCAGTCAATCACCACCGGACCGCCTGCATTTAAAGCAAACTTAAATGCATCTGCGAATTCTTCTCTGGTCGTAGCTCTTACCGCTTTCGCCCCCATTGCTTCTGCAAGTTTTACAAAATCTACTGCATCATTCAGTACTGTCGCAGAGTATCTCTGTCCGTAAAACAGATTCTGCCACTGTCGTACCATACCAAGCACATGGTTGTTCACTACAACCTGGATAATTGGAATGTTATAACGCGCCGCTGTTGCAACTTCATTCATATTCATACGGAAGCATCCGTCTCCGGCGATATTGACTACCGTCTTCTCCGGTCTGCCCATCTTGGCTCCGATTGCGGCTCCAAGACCATATCCCATGGTTCCAAGACCACCTGATGTCAGGAGTGTTCTTGGTTTTGTATATTTATAAAACTGTGCTGCCCACATCTGATGCTGTCCAACTTCTGTGACGATGATCGCATCACCTTCTGTCTGTTTGTAAATCTCTTCGATCACATACGGACCAGTCAGACTTTCCGGATGATAGGCAAGCGGGTATTTTGCTTTATATTCCTGGATCTTTTTGATCCATTCGGTGTGTTCCTGCTGTGGCAGTTTTTCATTAACTGCCGCAAGCACTTCTTTGATATCTCCAACCACACCTTCATCGATAATGACATTCTTGTTCATCTCTGCCACATCAATATCAAACTGGAGAATTTTTGCATTACTTGCAAATTTACTTGGATTACCTGTGACACGGTCGGAGAATCTTGCACCGACTACGATCAGAAGATCGCTTTCACTGACTCCAAAGTTCGATGTCTTGGTACCATGCATACCAAGCATTCCTGTATAAAGTTCATCAGTTCCCGAAATGCACCTTTTCCCATCAGGGAATCACATACCGGACACTGTACCTTGTCTACGAATGCACGGAGTTCTTCACTTGCATCAGATAATATAGCTCCGCCTCCGACGAATACAAACGGACGCTTTGCTTCTTCGATCATCTCTACTGCCTTGTCAATATCTTCCATGCAGATTTCTTTTTTGTATTTTACGATTGGCTGGATTTTGACAGGCTCATACTCTGCTTTATTGCCTGTCACATCTTTCGGGATATCGATCAGGACCGGTCCCGGTCTTCCGGACTGTGCGATCTCAAACGCCTTGCGGATCGTCTTTGCAAGATCATTGACATTCTTCACAATAAAATTATACTTTGTGATCGGCATCGTAATACCGGTAATGTCAATTTCCTGGAAGCTGTCTTTTCCAAGAAGCGGTACCCCTACATTACAGGTGATCGCAACGATCGGAATAGAATCCATAAATGCGGTCGCGATTCCTGTTACGAGATTTGTTGCTCCAGGTCCACTGGTTGCAAAACACACCCCAACCTTACCAGTGGCACGCGCATATCCGTCTGCCGCATGAGAAGCTCCCCCTGCTCATGTGATGTAAGGATATGTCTGATTTCATTACTATGCTTATATAATTCATCGTACACATTTAAAATTGCTCCGCCAGGATACCCAAATACAGTATCCACGCCTTGCTCTTTTAAACACTCTATCAGTATTTCTGCACCATTTAACTGCATTGTACATTCCCCTTGTCCAGATTTTATTTTATTTGTGTGGAACTTCCAGAACTGCTCCACGGTTTCCAGAAGTAACCATTGCCGCATATCTTGCAAGATATCCGGTTGTAACTTTCGGTTCTCTTGGCTGCCATTTTTCTTTTCTTCTTGCAAGTTCTTCATCTGAAATTCTTGCATTTAATTTCAGGTTCGGGATATCGATCTCGATGATATCGCCTTCCTCGATCAGTGCTACCGGACCACCGACTGCCGCTTCCGGTGATACGTGTCCGATAGATGCTCCTCTGGATGCACCGCTGAAACGTCCGTCTGTAATCAGGGCTACAGATGAACCAAGTCCCATACCTGCGATTGCAGAAGTCGGATTCAGCATTTCCGGCATACCAGGACCACCCTTTGGTCCGACGTAACGGATAACTACAACATCTCCCGGATGGATATCTCCGCCTTTAATTGCCTTGATCGCATCATCTTCACATTCAAATACTCTTGCAGGTCCTTCATGTACCAGCATTTCCGGTACAACTGCAGAACGTTTTACAACACTGCCATCCGGTGCGATATTACCTTTCAGGACTGCAAGTCCTCCTGTCTGGCTGTATGGATTGTCGATCGGACGGATAACTTCCGGATTTTTGTTTTCGCATCCTGCGATATTTTCTCCAACTGTCTTTCCGGTTACTGTCATGCAGTCTGTGTAAAGAAGACCTTTCTTATTCAGCTCGTTCATAACAGCATATACACCACCCGCTTCATTCAAGTCTTCCATATATGTCGGACCTGCCGGTGCAAGGTGGCAGAGGTTCGGTGTCTTTTCGCTGATTCCATTTGCAAAATCAATCTCAAAATCCATACCAATCTCATGTGCAATTGCCGGAAGGTGAAGCATACTGTTGGTAGAGCATCCAAGTGCCATATCAACAGTAAGGGCATTTAAGATGGCTTCTTTTGTCATGATGTCTCTCGGACGGATGTTTCTTCTGTACATTTCCATAACCTGCATACCTGCATGCTTTGCAAGACGGATTCTTTCTGAATAAACTGCCGGAATTGTTCCATTTCCACGAAGTCCCATACCAAGTACTTCTGTCAGACAGTTCATACTGTTCGCTGTGTACATTCCTGAACATGATCCGCATGTCGGACATACTTTATTTTCAAATTCACATACATCACATTCGTCCATTGTTCCTGCTGCGTAGGATCCAACTGCCTCGAACATGCTGGAAAGACTTCTCTTCTGTCCTTTTACATGTCCCGCAAGCATTGGTCCGCCACTGACGAACACTGTAGGTACATTAATACGGGCTGCTGCCATCAAAAGCCCAGGTACATTTTTATCACAGTTCGGGATCATAACAAGCGCATCAAACTGATGTGCCATTGCCATTGCCTCTGTAGAATCTGCGATCAGGTCTCTGGTTACCAGAGAATACTTCATTCCGATATGTCCCATTGCGATTCCGTCACAGACTGCGATCGCCGGGAACATGATCGGTGTTCCACCTGCCATGGCAACCCCCATCTTTACTGCATTTGCAATTTTATCCAGGTTCATATGTCCCGGAACGATTTCGTTATAAGAACATACGATTCCGACAAGCGGTCTCTCCAGTTCTTCTTTTGTAAGACCAAGCGCATTGAACAATGATCTGTGCGGCGCCTGCTGCATACCTGTTTTTACATTATCACTTCTCATGATTTTATAATCCTCCTGTAACTTTTGGCTCTATTCTATTACAGTTCCGTCCTGCTTCTCTTTCCCCATAGCAGTACGGAACTGTATCTTTCCCAATCCTTGACTATCGAATTCTTTCGCAGATCAGATCTCCCATCCGGGCTGTTCCAACCTTTGTACATCCGTCTGACATAATATCCCCGGTTCTGTATCCATCTTTTAACACCTGGGAAACTGCTGCTTCAATCGCATCTGCTGCTTTATCCTGATCCAGGCTGAAACGAAGCATCATTGCTGCTGAAAGAATTGTTGCTATCGGGTTTGCAATTCCCTGTCCTGCTATATCCGGTGCCGAACCGCCACTTGGTTCATACAGTCCGAACCTGGTTTCATTCAGACTTGCACTTGCCAGCATTCCGATCGAACCGGTTACCATGCTTGCTTCATCAGAAAGGATGTCTCCGAACATGTTCTCTGTAAGGATAACATCAAACTGTTTCGGATCTTTCACAAGCTGCATTGCACAGTTGTCTACCAACATATTTTCAACTGTTACTTCCGGATAATCCTTTGAAACTTCTTCTACTACTTTTCTCCAGAGTCTGGAAGAATCCAGAACATTTGCTTTATCTACACTTGTAACTTTCTTTCTGCTCTTCATTGCAATGTCAAACGCGCGGATCGCAATCCTGCGGATCTCATCCTCATTATAGGTAAGTGAATCGAATGCAGTCATCACACCATCCACTTCTTCTGTCTTTCTCTCTCCAAAGTACAGACCGCCGGTCAGCTCTCTCATGATCATCATGTCAAATCCGCCTTCTGTAATCTCTTCTTTCAGCGGGCATGCACCTTTCAGTTCATTATACAAAACTGCCGGACGCAGATTTGCGAACAGGTTCAGTTCTTTTCTGATCTTCAAAAGACCGGCCTCCGGTCTCTTTGACGGTTCCAGCTTATACCACGGGGAAGTCTTTGCATCTCCTCCAATGGATCCCATCAGTACGGCATCACATGCTTTTGCTTTTGCTACCGTCTCATCTGTAAGCGGGACTCCATGTACATCAATGGATGCGCCCCCAAGAAGCAGCTGTTCATAAGAACAGTCAAATCCGTATACCTCTCCTGCTTTATCAAGAACTTTCATCGCTTCCGTTACAATCTCCGGACCGATTCCGTCACCTTTAATTACTCCGATTTTCAGGCTCATCTTTGTCATTCCCTTCTATGTATCTGTGATTTTTGTACCATTTTTCGTTCCAAAAATCTGTTAAACACTATAATACCGTATTTTTCGTCAGGTTTCAACCCTTTAATCTGTAAAAGTATAAAAATCCAGAGTGAACTCTGTTTTATTTTCCTGTTTTCTGTGGAATCACAAAGATAAAGATCAGCGAACTGACAAACAGCATTCCCGGATAAAAAAGCTTCGGAATGATCTGAAATGCAGAAATCTCACCGCCGAGCTCATGCACTGCCGAAATTGCCACCAGCATCTGCGCACCATACGGGATCACCCCCTGTGAAATACAGGAAAAAGTATCCAGAAGGGAGGCCGTCTTTCTCGGTGTGATCTGATAATCGTCTGCCATTTCCTTTGCAATTGGATTAGCCATCACAATTGCTACGGTATTGTTCGCTGTTGCCACATCCAGGAGCGCTACTAAAATACCAACACCCAGCTGACCACTTTTCGATCCCTTAAAGACACGGTGGATCACATCCAGCAATACATCAAAGCCACCATTTTCCCGGATCAGCGCACACATTGCAGCAACCAGCACCGCCACCATACAGAGGTTTCAAACATCCCGGATACACCTGATCCCATGGCAGCAAGCATTTCATACGGTGTTACCTGTCCCATTGCAAGCATGATCACCGCACCGGACACAATTCCCGTCAAAAGTACCAGAAAGACGTTGAACCCTGCGATCCCGCCGACCAGCACCAGCACATACGGAATGATCTGCGTCAGATTGTATTCGTGCGTAACTGCCGTTCCGATCTCTGCCCGGAAAGAGCTGATCAGGATCAGAACCAGCGATACGATCGCCGCCGGAAGTGCAATCCAGAAATTTTCCCGGAATTTATCTTTCATCTCACATCCCTGCCCGTTGCAGGCAGCAATTGTTGTATCTGATATGAAAGAAAGATTGTCCCCGAACATGGAGCCTCCCATCACCGATGCCACGCAAAGTGCCAGGGAAAAACCGGACGTCTGCGAAACTGCCGCCGCAATCGGAGTCAGAAGGGTGATCGTCCCAACCGAAGTTCCTTGCATGTTGAAACAAAAGCATGCAACCACAAACAGAACGGCAACCGCAAACCGTGCCGGGATGATCGATAGCATAAAATACGCCACACTCTCTGCACTGCTTCTTCCAAACGTCTCCACCAAAGTTCCGGAAAACAACAGCAGATATATTTGACTTATCTCCGATTCCCCGTCCCATGATCTCCAGCTTCTCATCAAAGCCAACCTTTCTGTTCTGCAGACACGCGACCAGGAGTGCCGCCAGAAACGCCACTACGATCGGTACATTATAAAACCCCATTGGAATTTTCATTATGTATTCAAATAAAATACCCAGTCCCAGATAAAATACCAGAAATACACCGACCGGCAAAAGTGATGCACTTTTTCTTCTTTTTTCCATATATTTACCTCTCATCTGCTTCTATTGCTTCCCGGATCTTCCCAAAAACTTTTCCATATCCGGAAAACAAACAGCAATATTTCTCCTTATCATAGCATATCCTTCTCTTTTCCCGCAATAAGGGAAATACAGAAAGTTCCCGCACAAACCGTATAAAAATACACTTTTGCACAAAAAACAGAAGTCTGTCTCTGTTTTTTCAGGACAGACTTCTGTTTTTTACATATACATTTTACAGATGCCAGATGTCTCTGTTGTATTCAGCAATGGTTCTGTCAGATGAGAAATATCCTGCTTTCGCGATATTCACAACCATCTTCTTTGCCCATGCCATGCGGTCTTCATAATCTACGTAAGCCTGTTCTTTCTTCTGGATATAATCTTTCACATCAAGAAGTGTCATGAACCAGTCTTTACGAATCAGTTCTGCATGCAGTTCAAGAAGCAGGTATTTATCTCCGATACGGAGAAGTTCCGGGCTGATGATAAAGTCTACCAGTCTGCGGATCTCTTCATCATTGATATAGTAATCAACTGCATTATAATCCATCTTGCGGTAATGCTCGATAACCTGTTCACTGGATTCTCCGAAGATGTAGATATTTTCATCCCCTACAAACTGATGGATTTCTACGTTGGCTCCATCTTCTGTTCCCATTGTCACAGCCCCGTTCAGCATGAATTTCATGTTACCTGTTCCACTTGCTTCTTTGGATGCAAGAGAAATCTGTTCAGAAATATCACAGGACGGGATCAGCTTTTCTGCCAGTGTCACGTTGTAGTTTTCTACCATAACCACTTTCAGATACGGTGCAACTTCCGGATCGTTATCAATCAGCTCCTGCAGGCAGAGGATCAGATGAATGATATCCTTTGCAATAATATAAGCCGGTGCAGCCTTGGCTCCAAAGATTACCGTGATCGGAGTCTCCGGTTTCTTTCCGCTCTTGATCTCCAGATATTTATAGATCACATATAATGCATTCATCTGCTGACGCTTGTATTCATGCAGACGTTTTACCTGAATATCAAAAATTGAATTTGGATTGATTTCCAGTCCCTGTGTTTCTTTTAAGTAAGCTGCCAGATCCTTTTTCTTTTTCTTTTTTACTACAAGAAGGCTCTTTAAAGTTTCCTCATCATTTACATAATCAAGCAGTTTTTCAAGCTTTGTTGCATCTTTTCGGTAATCCGGTCCGATCTTCTCATCCAGCCATGCAGTCAGTTCATGGTTGCAGTGCAGCAGCCATCTTCTGAATGTAATACCATTAGTCTTGTTGTTGAATTTCTGTGGGTAAATGTCGTAGAACGGTTTCAGCTCTTCATTTTTCAGGATCTCTGTATGAAGATAAGCAACTCCGTTGACACTGTATCCATAATGGATGTCCATATGAGCCATGTGTACACGATTCTGGTCATCGATAATATGGACTCTCGGATCTTTATATCTTCCCTTAATTCTTGCATCCAGATCACGGATGATCGGAACAATCTGCGGTGCAACCTGCTCCAGATAATCAACCGGCCATTTTTCCAGTGCTTCTGCAAGGATGGTATGATTTGTATAGGCACAGGTCTTCTGGACGATCTCAATTGCCTCATTGAAATCGATCTGCTTCTGGACGAGAAGACGGATCAGTTCCGGGATAACCATAGACGGATGGGTATCATTGATCTGGATTGCCACATGCTCATGGAGCTTTCTAAGGTCATATCCTTTTTCCTCACATTCACGAATAATATACTGTGCTGCATTGGAAACCATAAAATACTGCTGGTAAATACGGAGCAGATTTCCTGCCTTGTCACTGTCATCCGGATAGAGGAACAGCGTCAGGTTCTCACGTATATCGTTCTTATCAAAATTGATTCCGTTTCCAACAATTGCATCATTTACCGTCTCTACATCAAAAAGATGAAGTTTGTTGCTTCCTCCTTCGTATCCGGTTACATCAATATCATACAGATGGGAACGAAGACTGAAATCCTTGAACGGGACTTCAAATGAAATACCGGTATCATTGAGCCAGCTGTCTTTTTCAATCCACGGATTCTTCTGTTCATCCTGTTTGTGATCGGTAAATACCTGTTTGAACAGACCCATATGATAGTTCAGCCCGATTCCGTCTCCCGGAAGTCCGAGTGTTGCAATGGAATCCAGGAAGCAGGCTGCCAATCGTCCAAGTCCACCATTTCCAAGAGACGGTTCCGGTTCAACTTCTTCGATCTCTGCAAGATTTTTCCCATGCTTTTTCAGCACCTCTGCTGTCTCATCATAAATTCCAAGGTTGATCAGGTTGTTGGATAAAAGCTTTCCGATCAGGAATTCTGCGGAAATATAATAGAGTTTTCTCTTTCCTTCGTTCTTCGGTCCTTCTTTGATCCGTTCCTTTGTCAGTGTAAGCAGCGCATAATATACCTGTTCATTCGTTGCCTGTTCAAGTCCTGTCTGGAATTTCTCCTGTAAAATCTCTGTCAGTCTTGCTTCCATGTTCTTCTACCTCCTGTAGTTGATTCTCTTTCTTTCAGTGTTGCCGGAAGATATTTTCCTTCTTGGCTTTTCTTTGTTTCTATCATGTCAAACAGAATCCCGACAGACTGTCTCGCGATCTCTTCGACCGGCTGCGCCATCGTAGTGATCGCCGGCTGATAAAATCCGGTATAGTCAAGTCCGTCAAATCCTGCAACCGCCACATCTTCCGGAATCCTTTTTCCCTCTTCCAGAAGCGCCTTGCATGCACCAATCACCATCAGATCGGAAATTGCAAATACTGCGGTAAATTCTGTTTCTTTTTTCAACAGTTTTTTCATCATCCGATATCCGTTTTCCATCGAATAAGTGGTATCTTCTTCATCCAGATAACAGATTCTTTCCTCATCCGCTTCCAGGCCATGTGCCTTTAGTGCTTCCCTATAACCTTCCAGTCTGAGTTTTCCGATGTTCTCATCTTTCTTATCCGAAGCAAGGATTGCAATCTTTTTATGTCCGGTCTCGCACAGATAATCTACGATCTTACGGCTTTCCGCACGGTCGTCAATTGATACATAGGATGCGATACATTTCTCCGGCAGTTTATCAAATGCTGCCGTACTTACAACAAACGGAACCTTTATCTTTGCAATCCGCTCTTTGTTCTTCCTGAAATCCCCACCCAGGAAAATAATCCCTCTGAGCTTTTTTTCTTTGATCAGCTCCAGTGCGGTATCGACCTCATCCTGATCCTTTCCCATATGCTGGATAAAAAAGGAATATTTCTGTCTGCGGATCTTTTTTTCCATTACCCGCATCATCGTCGAGAAAAATGGATTATCAATCTCCTTTACCAGAATCGCAATGGATTTCGAATCGGTCCGTTTCAGATTCCTCGCACTGTTATTCGGCACAAAATTTGATTCTTCAACCGTCTTTAAAATCATCTTTTTGGTCTCAGGATTGATATCCGGATGATTGTTCAGCGCACGGGACACGGTGCTGACTCCGACCCCGCACTTCTTCGCAATATCTTTAATCGTCATTCCCATTTTATTTCTTTTCTTCTCCTAAGTCCTCCGCATCTTCAGCCTTAAGGAGCATCTCTGTCTTCTCCGGGATCCTGCAATAAAGTTCTGTCATCCTGCGGATCTTTTTCACAAGTTTTTTTGAGATCTCATCCCTATGAAGTCTCCAGATCCAATTACCGCCAAGGGTTGACGGATGATTGATCCTCGCTTCATTACCGAGGCAGAGATAATCCTGAATCGGAATGATACAGGTATCCGCCACGCTCGACTGCGCAAGACGGATGATTTCCCATACTGCTTCATTGACACTGAGTTTCTTTCTTCCCATATAGCGAAGTGCGAACTTCTTATCTTCTTTTTTTAATTCTCTGTACCATCCTGCCAGTGTTTCATTGTCATGGGTTCCCGTGTATACTACGCAGTTCTTATCATAATTATGTGGCAGATAGTTGCTAGGCTCTCTGGAATCAAATGCAAACTCCAGAACTTTCATTCCCGGATATCCGGACTCTTCCACCATCCGGATCACACTGTCTGTCAGGAATCCAAGATCCTCTGCAATAATTTTCACATCACCCAGAGTCTCTTTTACCGTCCGGAAAATATCCATTCCCGGTCCTTTTTCCCAATGTCCGAATTCCGCTGTCTGATCTCCGTATGGAATGGAATAATATTCATCAAATCCACGGAAATGATCAATTCGGATCACGTCATAAAGTTCAACACAATGACGGATTCTCTTCATCCACCATGCATATCCGGTCTTTTTATGATATTCCCACTTATAAAGCGGATTGCCCCAAAGCTGTCCGGTTGCACTAAATGCATCTGGCGGGCACCCTGCAACACCAGTCGGAAGTCCGTTCTCATCAAACTGGAACAGTTCCGGATGCGCCCAGCTGTCTGCGCTGTCGAACGCTACATAAATCGGGATATCACCAATGATCTCAATCCCTTTTTCATTCGCATATGCTTTCAGTGCACCCCACTGTGTTGCAAATTCATACTGCATAAACTTCTGGAACAGGATGCCTTTCCGATTCTCTTTGGCGAATTTTTCCAGCGCCAGCTCATCTCTCAGACGATATTCATCTTCCCATTCACTCCAGCTCTTCCCATCATTCGCGGCTTTGATCTCCGTATAAAGCGCATAATCATCCAGCCATTCTTTATTCTCCTTACAGAATTTCTGAAAATCTGCATCATCTGCGATCTGGCTTCTTTCATATGCTTTTCTTAAGATCTCATACCTGCAGTTATAAATCTTTTCATAATCCACATATCCCGTATTATCACCAAAGTCATATGCCTTACATTCATCTTTTGTAATCCAGCCCTTTTTTATCAGCTTTTCCAGGTCTATAAAATACGGATTTCCTGCAAAAGTCGAGAAAGACTGATACGGCGAATCTCCATACCCTGTCGGGCCTAACGGAAGGATCTGCCAGTAGCTCTGACCTGCCTTCTCAAGTGTATCCACAAACTTGTATGCTTCTTTCGAAAAGCACCTATTCCATATTTTGATGGCAGACTTGCCACCGGCAGTAATATACCGCTTGTTCTCATAATATGCACCTCATATCTTTCTACAGCAACGGTTTCGGTATCGGTATCGGTAACGTTTCCAATAATTGTATTATAAAAGCATTGCATATAAAATGCAATGCTTTTTTCAACTTTTTCAAAAAATTTGATTTAGTTGTTCTCCGGCTTTTCAACCTGCATGATCGCAGATTTCTGCATCGGGATACGGCAGTTCTTGTTGCTTCCGAATTCAACGATTACGTCTTCATCTGTAATATCAATAACAACCCCGTAAAAACCGCTTGTTGTAAGAACAGTATCTCCTACAGCCAGTTCAGATAACATCAGCTGTACTCTCTTCTGTTCCTTTTTCTGTGGTCTCATCAGTAACCACCAGAATCCTCCGATAATTACAACGTAAAATAAAATAAGTACGATTGGATTATTCATTCTTCTTTCCTCCTGCTAAAATAGACACTGTTACCATCATACACAATAATAGGACATTCATCAAGACATTTTAGAATTTTTTTATCTTAATCTTCTTTTTCTTCCATTTTTGCCAGTGTCTCTTTCTTAAACCTGGCATATCTTCCCTCTTCGATTGCCTCTCTGATGTCTTCCATAAGATGATTATAATAATATAAATTGTGGAGAACGCAAAGCCGCATTCCAAGCATCTCTTTTGCTTTCAGCAGATGACGGATATAAGCTCTTGAATAACGGCGGCAGGCCGGGCACTGACAGCCTTCTTCGATCGGGCGTTCATCCAGTTCAAATTTTGCATTGAACAGATTCAGCTTACCATGCTTTGTATAAACATGTCCATGTCTTCCGTTACGGCTTGGATATACGCAGTCAAAGAAATCCACACCTCTGTCTACCGCTTCCAGAATATTTGCCGGCGTTCCGACTCCCATCAGATAGGTCGGTTTAGCAACCGGAAGACACGGAACTACTGCATCCAGGATCCGGTACATCTCTTCATGTGTCTCACCAACTGCGAGTCCGCCGACTGCGTATCCATCCAGATCCATCTCTGCGATCTGCTGTGCATGCTCAATACGGATATCTTCATAGACACCACCCTGATTGATCCCGAAAAGCATCTGATGTTTGTTGATCGTATCATCAAGAGAATTGAGTCTTGCCATCTCTTCTTTACATCTTGCGAGCCATCTCGTTGTACGCTCTACCGATGCCTGCATATATTTCCTTTCCGCTACGCTGGACGGACATTCATCAAATGCCATTGCGATCGTAGACGCCAGATTCGACTGAATCTGCATACTTTCTTCCGGTCCCATAAAAATCTTTCTTCCGTCAATATGGGAATTGAAGTATACACCCTCTTCCTTAATCTTTCTGAGTCCGGCAAGAGAAAACACCTGGAACCCGCCGGAATCAGTAAGGATCGGCTTATCCCAGGCCATAAATTTGTGCAGCCCGCCAAGCTTTTTCACTACCTGATCCCCCGGACGCACATGCAAATGATAAGTATTAGACAGTTCCACCTGTGTTCCGATTTCTTCTCAAGATCTGCTGTAGAAACAGCCCCTTTGATCG